>Ga0209687_1000219_pt1 | contig 20737 bp, 15 predicted proteins | sample GraSoiAngelo_136_FD_185893 | JGI IMG/M metagenome (GOLD analysis project Ga0209687, IMG submission 185893) | Grasslands soil microbial communities from the Angelo Coastal Reserve, California, USA - 14_0929_09_20cm (SPAdes) (version 2) | ecosystem: Environmental > Terrestrial > Soil > Grasslands ...
GGCACGCAGTCTGCCGGATGTCACCAGGTCGACTCCATGAGTGATTTCGTAGGGGATCACGGAATAGCCTGCGATGAAGGCGGAGCCCCCCGAGATCTCGAGCAAAAAGACGACTACGTTTACGGCGATCAGGAAATAGACGATATAGGGAGTCGATATTCTGTCGCTGTTATCGTCGCTAATCGGGATAAGCATAAATATGTGATCCGGGCTCGATCAACGGCCGCTCCACTTGAGTTTGTCGCGCAGGATTTGAAAATATTCTTTGCTTGGAGGACGAATAATGTTGAAGGTGCGGCTGCTCTTCTTGATCAGCACGCGATCACCCGCGGCCAGCGGCAATCCGGCCTGACCATCCGCGGTCAGCCTGACCTCTTGATTGTGAGGCTTGGGCTCGAGCGTTATTTCGGAAGAGTCCGGTAATACGATCGGGCGATTGGTAAGAGTGTGAGGACAAATCGGCGCTATGGCAATTGCCTTCGTGTTGGGGTGAATGATCGGGCCTCCAGCGGAAAGATTGTAGGCGGTGGAACCGGTCGGCGTGGCTACTATCAAGCCGTCTCCGCGATATGTGGTTACGTAATTATCTCCGATCGAGCAGTCTATCTCGAACACGCGCGCCAATGTGCCGTTGTTGACCACGACGTCATTTACCGCCGAGCCTTCCCCGGCTGTAGTTGCGCCTCGTATGACCGTCCAGTCGAGCATGACCCTGCTCTCTACTTCGTAGTCGCCTTTTGTCAGCAACTCCAATGCTGGAATCGTTTCTTCAACCGCGAATTCGGTAAGATAACCGAGCGATCCGAGATTGACTCCGAGAACCGGTGTGTCGCGGCCCGCGACCAACCGAGCGGCTCCGATCATCGTACCGTCTCCGCCAAGCACGACCAAAACATCGCTCTTCTCGGCTATCTCGGCGCTGGGAGCGCATAGTTCTTTAGCCAGGCTTCCAGCTACGCGGTCGTCCACGAGAACGGCAACGCCGGCAGCGCTCGCCCAATCGGCAATGCGCGCCGCCAGCATCTTCGCGCGCGGCTCATTCGGTTTGATGATTATTCCAATGCGGTCGGGAGGTCGTTGCTTCACCAATTGAATCCTGCTCTTCGCTTCGCGTTTCGCTCGATTGTAGGCAGCGCGCCGATAGAGTGTCAAACCAGCCGTTTTCGCGGCATTCAATAAATTTGGACCTCTATTTAGATCTCGCAACATCGACTACCGCTTTGTAGATGAATTCTACAAACTTGCCCAATCCACTCACGGACAGCCGTTCGTCATTGCCGTGAATGGCGGCGAGCTCGCGGTCGCTCACAACGCTGCCCAATCCATATGCCTGGACACCCTTCGCGCGAAGCTGGGCGGAGTCGGTTGCGCCGGTCAACATGAGCGGAAGAGTTACAACTCCCGGAAAAACGCTGCGCTGAGATCGCTCGAGCGCTTCGAATAATTCGGTCTTCAAGCCCGACGGAGGCGTGCTTGGACGGCCGCGTCCTGAAGGCGGCACGATTTCGACGGCTGGATCGTTGATCAAGCGGCGCAGCGATTCGATCAGCGCCGGTATGTCTTCGTCGGGCACGGCCCTTACGTCAAGGGTACATTCCGCGTCGCCCGGTATCACATTGCTGCGGAATCCGCCTTTGATGATCGTGGGAACAATCGAAGTCCTGAGCATCGAGTTGTACTTGATGCTCTTTGCCCTGATCTTTTCCTGTACCGAGTCGGTCGCTTTTGGATCTTCGAGATGGGTGAAGAGGTATTGGTCTTCAGGCGTGCTCACCGCGGCCAGGCGTGAAAAGAATGTTCGAGTCGTCTCGTTAAGACGCATCGGAACATGCCAGGCGCCCACCTTTGCAACCGCGGCGGCAAGATGGGTGATTGCGTTGTCGGAGCGCGGCATCGATCCGTGGCCGCTCGTTCCATGCGCTACCAGACGCATTCCACGAGAGACTTTTTCGGTTGTGGCCACTCCCACGTATTGAACCTTGCCGCCTGTCTCGTGTATCTCGCCGCCTTCGTTTAATGCATACTCGCACTCGATCGCGTCCCAGTGCTTTTCAACCATGAAGTCGATTCCGACGCGGCTGGTTCCTTCTTCGCCCGCTTCAGCCAGAAAAATAACGTCGCGATCGAGTGATACTTTCTGTCTGTGCAGCAGCAGGAACACTTCCAGGCAGGCGCTGGCCATCCCCTTGTCATCCGACGCCCCCCGGCCATAGACGTATCCATCTTTGATGAAGCCGCCCAGAGGATCGAACGTCCATTTCTCTTTTTCTATGCCGACGGTATCGATATGACCCATCAGGAGCAGCGGCTTCTTTTTCCCGGAGCCCTTCAACCGCGCGACGATATTGCCGCGGCCCGGTTCGAGCTCGAAGATCTCGGAGGCGATCCCTTCGCGATCGAGAATCCCTTTCAGATACTGGGCCCCTTTTGTCTCATTGCCGGGAGGGTTCGTGGTATCTACTTTGATAAAGCCCGAGAGGATCTGGGCTGCTTCATCTCTGGCAGCAGTGAAATCAGGACCATCCTTCTGAATCGAGGCGCTGCGTGCAAGGCGTTGCGCGGTCATCGCGATGATAAAAATCACGATGAAGATAAGAAGAGGAGTTTGCTTACATCGGTTCGTATGCATGATCGTGCTCATCTAAGGCCTCCAATCGGTCAAATCAACGATACCTTCGCATTAATAGCGTCACTTTGAAATGTCACTAAGAGCACGCACCCCCTGCATTCATGCTCAACTGAATCAATGAGGCAGTTTAACAATATGCTTGCAGTTGGCACAGTCATTGCCTTATCAAAGCGCGGTTCTTTGATTGTTTTTGAGTTGCCCAAACGAGGCCATCAAGAGTCGTGCTCGGCCGATGTACTGACGTTAGCAGTCTCGTTACTGTTGCTCGGGGACCTCACCCCCTTGAGCGCGTGACAATCTGCTTGCCGACAAAGTGCATATCGAGAACGGACCCTCTCGAGCAAAGCTTAGCGCGCTCTAGTGATGGCCTCGCTTTTTTTTATCTCGAGAAATCGCCTTCATTTTTGCATTGTGATTCGCTCCAAGCCGTTGAGATACGGCCTCAAGGCTTCAGGCATCAACACAGATCCATCTTCATCTTGAAAGTTCTCCAGGATTGCGAGCCACGTGCGGCCAATCGCCAGTCCGGAACCATTCAAGGTGTGAACGAATTCGGGCTTTGATTTTGGCTCGCGCTTGAATCTGATTTGCGCGCGACGTGCTTGAAACGCTTCACAATTGGAGCACGACGATATTTCGCGATACGTGTTCTGGCTTGGCAGCCACACTTCGAGGTCATACGTTTTTGCCGCGGAGAAACCCATGTCGCCGGTCGACAGGGCTACTCGTCTGTATGCAAGCCCCAGACGCTCAAGCACGGATTCGGCATCCTGCGTAAGGCTCTCCAATTCCGCGTAGGAGTCTTCGGGCCGCGTAAGCTTGATCAATTCCACCTTATCGAACTGATGCTGCCGAATGAGGCCTTTCGTATCCTTTCCGTAGCTTCCGGCTTCGGATCGAAAGCAAGGCGTATAAGCGGTCATCTTGATCGGGAGAGCCGACCCTTCGAGAATCTCTTGCGAAAACATATTCGTGAGCGGAACCTCGGACGTCGGTATCAGGTAATATCCGCGCTCATCGCTGAGCTTGAACAGGTCCTCTTCGAATTTCGGCAACTGTCCTGTTCCGAATAACGCTCCCCGATTGACGATGAAAGGGGGAAGCACTTCGGTGTAGCCGTTGCTCGTCTGTACGTCGAGGCAGAAGTTGATCAAGGCGCGCTCGAGTCGCGCTCCAACTCCGGTCAGAAACGCGAATCGAGCACCCGTTATCTTCGCGGCGCGTTCGAGATCAAGGATGCCGAGCGACGTTCCGATATCGACATGATCGCGAGGCTCGAACGAGAAGCGCGGCGGCTCACCGGAGCGCTTTACTTCGATATTGGCCGTTTCATCGACGCCGGCCGGAACGCTGTCGTCAGGAAGGTTCGGCAGAGTAGTCAACAACTCCGACATCTCGTTTTCGGCCGAAGCAAGATCGCCTTCTATCGCGGTGATGCCGGCGCCTAGCTCGCGAACCGCTGCTCGCCGCGATTCCGCGCCGGCTTTTTCTCCGGCCTTCATGAGAGCGCCGATCTCCTGGCTCTCTCTGTTCCTGAGCGCATTTTTTTCATCGCGCTCACGAATGAGCGAGCGGCGCCGCGAGTCCACTTCGGCAAACCGGTCCAGCGCGTCCGCTCGCGCGCCTCTTGTTTCAAGCTTCTTTCTTACGAGGTCGAAATTATCGCGTACGAAGTTCAGGTCTAGCATATTCAGCCTCACACGAAGTGTTTCTTCAGTTTTTCATAAGTCACGACAAGGTCTTCGGGCAGAACTCTCGTCTCGCCGATGATGGATACAAAATTGGCATCGCCCGTCCAACGGGGCACGACGTGAAGATGGAGATGCTCGGCTATACCCGCGCCGGCCGCCGCGCCAAGATTCATCCCTATGTTGAATCCATCGGGCCTGTATTCGGCGACAATCGCGATTTGCGCGCGCTTAGCCGTCTCCATCATCTCCGTTGTGGTTGCCTCGTCCAGTGCGGCGAGCGAAGCCTCGTGCTCGAAGGGCACGATCATTAAGTGTCCGCTTGTGTAGGGGAAGATATTAAGAATGATGAAGGTCTGGGCGCCGCGCCAGACTACGAAGCTCTCGCGATCGTCTTTTCCGTCGCGCGCGCGGCAGAATACACAGCCGGCATTGGGCGCGGCCGATGCGATGTATTTATAGCGCCAGGGACTCCAGAGGTGATCCATAAGTTACTCTGTCGTAGAGCTGCACATTGCGGAAATGAAGAAGGCCACGGAAACGCAAGTTCCGTGGCCTCTTGAAAACGCACCGTAAAGCGGAACAGCGTCACTCGTCGCTCTTCTTGCTCTCCGGTGAGGTGCTGAGCAGATTAGCTATGTCGCCAAGCGTCGCCATACCCGCCCCGGTTTCGTGATAGGTTCTAACATCTTCGGGATCATCATCTTTACCAACGGCGCGCGCGGATAATCCGATCTTCTTTTGCGCGGGATCGAGCTTCAATACCTTGAAGGGCATGACCTGCCCGATCTTGACGGCGTTTTCGGGTTTCTCTATACGGTCATCGCTCAGCTCGGAAACATGGCACAGGCCTTCGATGCCTTCTTGAATTTCAACGAACGCACCGAAGCTGGCAAACCTGACTACCTTGCCGGTGACGACGACGCCTACTCGATGAGTGTCGAAGAAAGTCTCCCAGGCATTGGGTTCGAGATCTTTCATCGAGAGGCTCAGCCGGCGATTCTCAACGTCGATGTTTGTTATTACGGCATCGACCTGCTGTCCTTTTTTGAGGACGTCGGATGGGTGTTTGATTCGCTTGGTCCAGGATACATCGGATACGTGAACGAGTCCGTCGATGCCGTCTTCGATTTCAACGAACGCTCCAAAATTCGTAAGGGAGCGGACCTTTCCGGTCACGCGCGAGCCGATGTGATATCTATGAGGAAGCGTGTCCCAGGGATCGGCGACCGTCTGTTTCAGCCCGAGGCTGATGCGGCGATTGACGGTATCGACGTCGAGGACGACCGCTTCCACCTCCTGTCCGACCGACAGGAGTTTCGATGGATGTTTGAGCCGCTTCGACCAGGTCATCTCAGTCACGTGAACGAGACCTTCAACACCGGGCTCGATTTCGATGAACGCGCCGTAGTCGGTCAGGCTGACGACCTTTCCGCGCAGGTGCGTGCCTCGCGGGAAGCGCTCGGCGACGCTCTGCCAGGGATCGGGGATGAGCTGCTTATACCCAAGAGAGATTCGTTCTCTTTCGCGGTCGAACTTCAACACCTTGACTTGAAGCGAATCGCCGACCTTGAATACTTCTCCCGGCGCCTGTACGCGGCTCCAGCTCATATCGGTGATATGAAGCAGGCCGTCTATTCCGCCGAGGTCGATGAACGCGCCGTACTCAGTCAGGCTCTTGACCGTGCCTTCAAGAACAACGCCTTCTTCGATGGCTTCGAGCGTGTCTTTTTTCTTCTGATTGAAGCCTTCTTCAAGGACGGCCTTGCGCGATAAAACTACGTTACCGCGCTTCCGATTCAGCTTGATGACTCGGGCTTCGATTTCCTGACCGATGTAGCTTTCGAGGTTTCGCACCGGCCGTACGTCAACCTGGGATCCGGGAAGGAACGCGACAACCCCGTCGACTTCGACCTTGAGTCCGCCCTTTATTCTTTCGAGCACGCGGCCTGTTACAGTTTCGTGGCTCTGGTGAGAATTTCTAAGCTTGTCCCACGACTGCATTCTAACCGCGTCGGCCCTGGAAAGAATCGCGTAGCCGTCCTGGTTTTCAAGGCTCTTTATGAGAACGCTGATCTCGTCGCCCGGTTTAACCGTAATGTTGCCGTGCCGGTCGGACACCTCTTCACGCGGAACAACGCCTTCGGATTTGTAGCCTATATCAACGAGCACATTTTGCCCTGAGATATTGACTACCAGTCCCTTGACCACTTCGCCCTCTTGAACCGTCGACGCGCTTTCGCGTTCGTAGTTGTCAAGGAGGGCGCCGAAGTCCTGACCCTGTGTTTCCTGGGTTGGTTCCTGCGTAGGTGTTTCCTGGGTTGCTGTTTCTTGGGTTGCTGCTGGTTCGGTTGCCGGGCCGGTTGAAGCTTCTCCGCTTGTCGTCTCAGCCGCGGTCGGCTGAACCTCCGGGGAGTTCTCTGGGCCGGCGCTTTCGGTGCTCGTCGCAGCTCCTGTTGCCGCGTCCGACGCCATAGTGCCGGGTTGGGTTGCGTCCTCTATCGCCATGTATAGCTACTCCTCCTCAACCTTGAATCGTTCTTTTGTTTTTTTGAAGCATTTCCGCCGAAGAAATATTTCCACAGTATGCTCTCAGCGCCCTAATGATTCAAGTCCTTCGACGTGTTCGCGACAGGAGGAATTCGACGGGGGAAATTTCCACCATTCGCGAACATCCAGCCTGGTCCCAAGGCGGAAAACTTAAGCAGCCTCCAACGTACATCCACCTTGGAATGTAGGCGCCTCTACAATCATTCTGTTGTCGCTTTTGCAACGGTGCTTTCTTCGATTGAAGAAAGCGCGGCAGGGCTCCTCGTTAACGCACCTGTCTCTTTTTTGATTCATATAGCCTGAGGCAAGGGTCAACTCTACACGCGAGCCATATTCGTGTCAAGCACACGGGAAATCAGCATGAATTCGCCAAAAGTAAAGTGTTGATTCCGGATTTGATCAGCCCGATACTACCTCCGCGAGGCAAGCTCGCCTTGATAAAAATAGGAGTCAAAATGGGACAGAGATCAATAAAGAACGGTTCCTTGATCGCGGCAATCTTAGTATCGCTTGTTACGATTGGGCAGGCTCAGGAGTCGAGGCATAGAGTCCCGACGCTCACCACCGATGATGTTATGTCGAAGAGATCGCTGGTGGAAATAGGCGACACAAGCTCACTTCCGGCCCAGCCGAATTCGGTGAGTGAATTTGCAAAAGGCAGCATAGACTGGCGGCGGGATCTGCGCGGCGCGCTCGAAGAGGCTTCGTCGAATCGAAAGGTTGTTGTTGTGGACGTGTACACCGACTGGTGCGGCTGGTGCCATAAAATGGACGACAATATCTACAGCAGTCCACGGGTCGCGTCGCTCTCGAAAGATGCGGTTTTCCTCAAGCTCGATGCCGAAGACGGAGGGGAAGGGGAGCGGTTCGCTAAGCAAACAGGCGTCACCGGATTCCCTACCACATTTGTACTCAACAGCGAAGGCTCGGTCATTGATACCGCCAAAGGCTACGTTGGCTCGATTCCCGCTTTCATATCATTCGTCAACCGCGCTCGAAACAAGCGCTAGCTGAGCGGGTCTGAACGCGCATACGGGAATTAACTGAGCTCGTCTTTGATGACTTCAGCCAGTCGGCGCGCTTGCGCTTCAATTTCTGATTGGCTCTTGCCTTCTATCATCACTCGGGCGAGGTTTTCGGTCCCCGAATAACGCACGACAAGTCTCCCGTGCCTGCCCATCGATCGTTGGAGCTCGAGTATTTCATGCTGGAGTCGCGGAGACGATTCCAGAGGCGGTTTTCTCTTCACCGGCACGTTGATCAATATCTGAGGATATTTCGTTAGCGAGGACGCGAGCTCGCCCAGGCTTCGACCAGAGGTCTTGATCGCCTTGAGCATTTCTATCGCCGTTACTATTCCGTCACCCGCCAGAGAAATATCGGGCATTATTATATGACCGGATTGCTCGCCGCCCAGGCTGGCATCGCGAATAAGCATCTCCTCCAGCACGTAACGGTCTCCGACAGGCGTTCTCGTCATCTCGATAGCTCGCTCAGCGAGCGCCAATTCGAGCCCGAGATTCGCCATAACGGTCGTGACGACCATATTGCCCTTGAGCAATCCCCGTGATTTTAAATATTCCGCAAGAATCAGTAATTCGTGATCGCCGTCGACGAGGGTTACCTTTTCGTCGACCAGAAGAGCGCGATCCGCATCGCCGTCGAATGCAACCCCGGCGTCAAAACTGTTTTGCCGCACATATGCTCGCAGGGGCTCGGTATGAAGCGATCCGCAATCCTGATTTATATTGCGTCCATTTGGTTCCGCCGACAGGACGCTAACGTGCGCTCCGAGCCGTGAGAATACCTCCGGAGCGATGCGCGAGGCAGCGCCGTTCGCGCAATCGAGCGCCAACCGAAAGCCGTCCAACCGTAGATCGAAACTACTCGAAAGAAAATCTATGTACTTGTCGATGTATTCAAGGTTCGGTTCTATCTCGACCTCATTCACGGAGGAAGCGAGAGAGCCGTGGTTCACCAACATCTCAATCTCGCGCTCCAATTCGTCATCGAGCTTCTTACCGGAAGGCGTAAAGATCTTGATGCCATTGTCCTGATAGGGGTTGTGCGAAGCCGACACCACGACTCCCGCATCGAAGGACGCCGCTTGCGCCAGATAGGCGACTCCCGGCGTCGTTATCACGCCTGCCGATTCTACTCTCGCTCCCAGAGCGCAGGCGCCGGCGGCGATGCTTTGCTCGATGGCCGGGCCGGATTCGCGCGTATCCCGGCCTATGATAATGCGCGGAGGCGCGTCCGTTTTTTTTCTCAGGATCGCCGCGACAGCCTGGCCGATCAGACTCAATGTTTCTCTGTCGAGTGGAGCCTCGCCCGCGACTCCCCGAATGCCGTCGGTGCCGAACAGTCGTAATTCGTTTTTATGTGTCATGTCATTTGGTATCGATATGGAGAACGGAGTAAATGTTCTGAGGGACTGAGAGACTCAGCGAATTCTAATGAACTTCGGCTCGATCGATTTGATTTGTACTCTGTCCGAGTTGCGTAAAACCGAAGCCTCAGGCGCGATCCTATCTAAGGCTCTGCCGTGCTCCGGGTACGCAGCCGATACAGAAAAATCCGACGCTGAAAGGAGCGCCACTGCAGATCGAGGCCCCGCTACAGTCAATCGAACAGAACGAGGCACGGAGCGCGCGTTTGCCGGAGCGTCCACCAGCACTACGGGTATGTCGTCAATCACGCGTTCGATCCGCACTTCTCTGATCTCAATCGTAAGCGTTACGTTTCGCCTATCTCCGCTTATCGTAATGTTCGGCGAACCGAGATCGATCGCTACTTGTTCGCTTATCGGCGCCGTCAAGTTCGTCAACGTTACAGTCTCCGTCGAAACTTCATTCACGTCCTTCAACAGGCTTGCGCCGCCGGCAATGGTGATCGTTTCCGGCTTTACCTCCCATCGCACAATCTCATAACCGGAAGGAGGCTCGCCGTCGAAGCGAGGCTTGACCGGTACTTCCTTTTCAAGGACTCGCTCGACGGTCACTCGGACGCTGAGCGGCTCGATCCGCAGCTCTTCGACCGAATTAGGAAGATTTCCCCGGTCGAGCTTGAGCTGAATCACGCGAACGCCGGGCTCGACGGCGCCGACTTCGCCTATCAGGGACAGATCGCTCGCCCGGATGAGGTCGACTACGTCGCTCGGGCCCCGGAGTGTGACCCGTGCCGATTGTGCGCCGTACTTCGTGATTGTAAGGGTCGGCGCCTTGGGAAACGTGATCGGAATATCAAGCAACGTCACTTCCCGAACAGGGCGCGAGGCAACGGAAAGCCATATGACGGCCGTGATCATCAGCGCCAGCACCTTCAGGCCCGTGTTTTCCATCACGTAGTCCCTGAGATATGCCTTAACTTGACTGCGCCAATAATCGATGCCGCGCATGCGACTCCTCACTTGATAAACGTTTCTGACACCTGGCCTGTCGCCGTCGGCGAGTCGGCGTCCTTAATGCCTGAAGCCCTTGTCCGACGAGGACTCAGGATGCTGCTTGCGCGAGGGCGTATCTCGAGCGCCTCACGAATATGCTCGCGTAGACTCGAGCTGGTGAGACCTCGCGTGATTTTGCCGTCCGCGACGAATGAAATGGCGCCCGTCTCCTCGCTGACTACGACGGCTACCGCATCCGTGTCCTCCGTTATGCCGATGGCCGCGCGGTGCCGGGTTCCAAGCTCTTTGGAAAGTCGAGGATTCAAAGTTAACGGCAGGAAGCAACTCACCGCCGCAAGGCGATAGTTATGTACTATTGCGGCCCCGTCGTGGAGCGGAGTGTGTTGGTCGAAAACCGTTACCAGCAGGTCATATGAGAGGGCGGCATCGAGCAGAACGCCGGTGTCCACGTAGTTTTGAAGGCCTACGTTTCGTTCTATCACGATCAATGCCCCGGTTCCGCGGGACGCGAGGGTCGTCGCGGCAAGGACAATTTCTTCATAGGCTTCGACCGTTCCCTTGCGTCCAAGCCTCAGCGGTCTTCGTAGATTCGAGCCGAATCTCATCAGGGCTGATCGTATTTCCGGAGCAAATATTACGAGGAGTGCGAAACCGAAATACAGCAGCGAATTTCGCATTACGAATTGAAGCGTCTCGAGCCCAAAGATCACCGACAGTTGATAGAGCAAGCCGACTCCGAGCAGTCCGACTGCCATCTGAACCGCGCGAGTACCCCTGACCAGCTTCAATAGGCCATAGATAATCGCCCATACAACAATGAAATCGATAAAATCGATGAGTTTTAGCTGGGTTATGAGTCTCCAGAATTCTAGAGACCGAGTCATCGTCGGTTCACCTTCAAGTTAGAATGTTAAGGGCACGGGGACCTTGAGCGAAGAAATCTTAGCTCAATGCTTACGAAAATGTCCTGCGATTCGTCGGTCAGGTACGAATCGCAAGCTCTTCGGCCTGACACATCCTCAATTGCGGCGGGGCTCCTTTGAAGAAAACCCGTGAGAGCGCCATTCCTGGTTCGGACAGCCCGATCAGCCTTCAACCTGATCCTCAACTCGATCGTGATCTATCACGACGCACTGAGCATGGTAATCAGGGATGCCACGTGGAGCAAGCGTTATTCGTCACGTATTGCACAAATGAAAAGGGGCGAGACGAGTCTCGCCCCTTTCGCAATGAAGAGCGCTTTTACTGCGCTGTGATTCGTACATCGTCGATAGCTGCCTCGACGAGGCTGCCTGTCGCGGCATCAGCGGCTTGAATCAGGATTCGTACCGACTGACCCGCGAACGCATTCAGGCTCACGCTTGTGGAGGTCCAGGCCGCGTCAATATCAGCAGCCTGCCCCAGTCGCTGGAACACCTGAGTCGTCGTCGTGCCGCTCACGATGCTGACTCGCAGGAAGTCGGCCGAGGTCGCATTGGAACCATGAGCAAGATAGAAGTTGAACGACAACGTCAGGTTTCCGCTTGCCGGAAGAGCGATCAACGGTGAGCGTATCGACGTCGTCCCGCCGTCAATATCGTTGGCTCCCGCCGAAGCTCCGGCGAGGCGTCCGGTCACCAGGTCATTAACTCCGCTGATTGTTGTGGCAAGCTGTTTGACTCCATTCGAGTTTGTCGCCTGAGGGATGCCGCGCTCCCATATGCCCGTCGTTGCCGTATCCGTTCCATTCGGATTGACCGCCCATCCGCGATCCGTTTCGAAGTCATCGAAGAAGACCGGCCCTGTGCCTGTTGAAGGTCCGCAATCCGTGGGTAGATCAGTTGCCGCCGTATGCGTAGTGCCGTTGTTGCCCACGGCTGAATTCCCCATTCCGTGACGGGCGAATACCGTCCATATAGCGCAGCGATTCGCGCCTGCGTTGATATTTTGGTCAGCCTGCAGAATGCCGTCTCGGGCGTTCAACATCGAAGGGCTGCACGGAGTGAATTTCATCCCCTGCAATACCAGTCGATCAGCCACTGCCGCGCCAAGCTGCGTGCGAAGATCCCACAGGGTCGCGGCCCACACTTCACCGTCGCGATGCACTTCGAATCCTCCAACGCCGAGATCGGCATAGGAGTCGTGCACCGGGTTTGCCGGAACTGTATAAGCAGCTCGGCGAATTCCGTTGACTTCATTGTTGGCTACGTACTCTCCCACTCGGCCATCGTTGAAGAACGTAATGGCCCAGTAGTCGGACCAGCCTTCTCCCATCGCCCCTGCCTGAGTACCGCCGAGGCAGCTTGTGTTCGCCGGGCCGCCCACGAGCCTGTTCGATACGCCGTGCCCGTACTCGTGAAGAATTACATCTCCATCGAGATCGCCATCGCGATCGTCGTTTAGGGCAGTCGTGCCGAGCGTGAACAGAAACATCTGCATTCGAGGCCGCTGTCCGTCGGGAGGCGTGGAAAAGTTTGCGTTATTGGTTCCGGAACCGTCCTGCGCTTCGGCGTTCACCGGATCATTCCCGACGCCGCCTCGTCCGAAGTTGTCGGTCTGGAAGTTCCCGGCCGCCTCCGTGAAGCCCAGGTTGTAGACAAAGTCATGCATGATGTTGCAGAAGTAGAAGAGATTCGATACCGCCGCGGGTTGCTCGGTGCGAGGGTCAACATTCAACGCAAACGGGAAGGTGAAGTCCTGATTCGCGGCTGAGGAGTGTCCATTCACCAACCCGGGCGTGTTGATCGGGTCGGGCTGGTTATTTCTGTCGGTATCGAGATACGCATCGACGTTGTTTCCGGTTGAAACCGTCGATGGTCCGAGCCATCCAGCGGCGGTATTTATGGTTGCGTCGCCGACGAAAGACTGTATGGATCGTGCGCCGAGCGGATTTATCGTGAATACGGTGCCCTGAGCAACATCGCTGTAGAGATTCGAGCGAAACAGCAATTCGCCTGTGTCGGCGTCAATGGACATCTCGTACCACTGACTGGGCCCGATGTCTATGAAGGCGTGCCATGTCAATACCGGTTCTTCATCGACCTCCATTACTCGAAGCTCGGAGATGATATCCTCGTAGCCCTTGCCGAGCGGATTCGCGATGGTGCGCGCGCCGCCCTTCGATTCGCGTTCCTTGAGAACGTTGAGTGTTCCGGCAGGCATTTCCGAACCCGCCTGGTCGAAAGCAATCCTGAGTGCTTCTTCTTCTCCAATTTTGTGCTTGGTCTTTATGGAGACTCCGGGTATCAAATAGCCTTCATTCACCGAGAACACCTGTCCGGAAGGATTGACGGCGACCTGGACGTGACCATGAAATACCGTTATGCCCGCCACGGTCTGTTCGTAGTTCAGGAAGGTCGTCCCTCGATCGTTGTCCTCGCTCTCGAGCCTCAGCTTTTTGATTTCGCGCGCGTTGAGACCAAATATCTCGGAGTGGCTGCTCAAGAAGTCGCGCGCGATATCGTCGGGCGCTTCCGAATTAACCTCGGACAGCGGCGCGGCATAGTTGAAGAAGGTCTTGGGTACCTTTGAGCTGTTCAACTCGACTTTGAGTTGGCCGCGAACGGACGGATCGAGTTCTTCGCGGAAAGCTTCAATGGCGTCCAGTCGCGTTTTTACGACAGGATCATCCGCTGCCGCTCTGATGTCGAATCTTTCCTGGGACTCACTTCTGATGTCGAAGTTCGGCAGCCCAAATGCCGTTGGACCTTGCGGCCCTCGACGTTCGGGCGCGGCGGAGGCAATCGGAAGATCTTCCGCGGCCTTTGTCTTCGCGAGTTGTGGGAGTACCAGAGAGACGGCCAAAGCTATTGCTGACCAGAGATAAAACGTCTTTCTCATTCTTGATGTCCTCCTGTTCGTGAGCTGTCTTCGTTGTCCAGGTTTTCGAGCAAGGCTACGCCCCGCCCAAAAGTGCGTTTCGGAAGGGCACATTGGAAATTGCTGCGCCTTGGAATGTAGTTGGCTAACTTGGCGGAAAGACGCGCCTGAGCATCTCTGCTGGCATCCTGCGAGCGCGCCAACCCGCACGTCTGAGCTGCGCGGCAATATTGAAAACAACGGAACCCGACAGGGCGGGCAAGCGCCATTACTCAGTCGACGACACTGCTATCTTGAAATCAGGAAAAACAGAACGCTCTCCCCTCGCGCTCAAATGACTCGGATGACGGTCCTGTACATCAACTGAAATTGCCGGAGCATCTCGAGTGCGACGTCCTTAGAATACTCGGTGTGTAATCCACACTCTCCTTAAACGCGGCCAATTCAACCATGTACGCGCATATGTGTCAAGAAGTAGTTTTAATGCCGCTTTTATCGCCCATTCGGGCCAGCAAAGCATCGCCGGCAACCGGCAGTAATATGCGAACAGTTTTAACCAGACCGACCGGTCGGTACATAGGATAGTGCCGGCGCTATTTCGGAGGGCCCTTCGCGATTAGCGCCAGGGTCTTCTCGATCTGTGTGGGATCTGTAAGCCAGATGGATTCCATCCACCAGGTCGCTCCTGCGTCTCGAAACGATCTCACCGTTTCAACCGCGCGCTTCCGAGACTGGTTAAGAGTCATTCCTCCAGCGATGATGTCAAAAGGCGAAGTCTTATTTCGTCGCTCCGCGACATATTTTGCCAGAGCTTCGATGTCGCTAGGTTTGGGACTGTCACCCGGTTTGGCTTTGTATTTCTGCGGAATGATTCCATCCCATTGAAGCGCTCGGTTGAGCGATTTGCCTTTCGGCCAAACGCCTATGACCCAGATAGGAATCCGCGGCGACTGCGCAGGAACCGGAAGCATCGTCATCCTATCTACGTGATAATGCGTGCCTTCAAAGCTGAACGGTTCTCCCGACCAGAGCCCGTCGAGAATACTCAAGCCCTCGTCCATCAGCTCTGCTCGAACCTTCAAATCCATCGCCTCTCCGACTTTCTTGAACCCTCCATCGTCTTCCGCCGCCCCAAGACCGACCCCAATCGTGAGCCGTCCCGCGGAAAGGTGGTCGAGTGTCATTGCTTCGCGCGCAAGCTTCCAGGGGCGGCGGCGAGAGATGGGCGTAATAAAAGTCCCAATGCGGATGCGGCTTGTCTGTACGGCTATTGATGCAAGCACCACCCACGGATCAAACCAGGGCATCGAAGGCATTCCCTCGACTTCTATCGCTATCGCGTCGGGAACGAAGAAGCCATCCCAGCCGGCTTGCTCGGCTTCTTGTGCCATTCTGACCGCCACGCGATAGTCAGTGTCCTCTATGACAATTCCGTATTTCATAAGCCGCCTTTCCTCACCCGAGAACTTTAACGTTGCCGTTGCTTCGAGCTTTGGCGTCGAAACGAACAAATTCTTTCACGTCTTTTACGGCCCTACAACTGAATGTCTGATGCCGACTCGGGACAGACGAGCCTTCTCCTCATAAGCCGCGGAGGTGGCATACAGCTTGCCGGACGGTGGAATTTGCCGAAATGGGGAATCGATTAGGATCGACAATCGAGATTGAGCGAGGGAGCACGTGCGTGCTTGTCATACCGCCTGTTCTTACGATACTCTCCTACCCTTACTTCATTAGATATGGCTCTTGATTGACTACAAAGCGGCGCGCATCTTTACGGAGAATCTAGGAGCCGAAACATATGCATGCTAAGCAAAGCCCCTATATAAGGGAGAATCTACGCGAGGTCGCCGATAGCGTCTGGCTAGCTCAAGCGCACTTGCTCTCTTTGCAGAATCGAGAAGAGGGCTACTGGTGGGCCGAGCTTGAGGCCAACGTCACGCTTACAGCCGAGTACATAATGCTGCATTTCATACTCGGCACGCATCCGAATCGTCCGATTCCGCGAGCAGCTCGTTACATTCTGGACAAACAGCTTCCCAATGGAGCCTGGGAGCTCTACTGGGGCGACGGCGGCGACCTGTCCACATCCGTTGAAGCGTATCTGGCTCTTAAGCTGGCCGGTTACACAACGGACTCCGATGAGATGGAGCGCGCTCGAAATTACATCGTCTCGCACGGGGGCATAACCCGAGCGAGGGTCTTTACCAAAATCCATCTCGCATTGTTCGGCGCTTACGATTGGAAGGGGACGCCGACGCTCCCCGCCTGGTTCATGCTTTTTCCGACCTGGTTTCCGATTAATATTTATGATCTCGCAAGCTGGGCCAGATCGAGCACGGTTCCGTTCATAATAGTCCTCGACAAGAAGCCGATCTTTCGGCCGAACCCGACGTTCAATGTCGACGAGTTATACTCGGAGGGCCGCCAGAATGCGAAGCTCGCCTTGCCGGATGACGGAACCCTGGTCTCACGCTTTTTTATCGGGCTGGATTCGGTGTTCAAGGTCAGCGAGCAAGCCGGGGTCGTACCGCTGCGAGAGCGTGCTCTTCGCACTGCTGAGGAATGGATAATCGCGCGACAGGAAGCGACTGGCGATTGGGCTGGAATCATTCCCGCGATGTTGAATTCGATGCTGGCGCTTCACTGTCTTGGCTACTCGTCCGATCATCCGATAATGCGCCGAGGCCTCGAAGCTATGGATCGATTCGGCATGGAGGAAGGCTCAACATTCCATGTCCAGCCGTGCATTTCTCCTGTGTGGGATACGGCATTGGCGGTCATAGGACTGATCGATTCGGGAGTTCCGGCTGAGTCGAAAGAAGTTCGCGAGGCGGCCGATTGGCTGCTCTCGAAACAGATATTCAGATTCGGAGATTGGTCTATCAAGAATCGAAACGGGCTCCCCGGCGGGTGGGCCTTCGAATTCTACAACGACCATTATCCCGACGTGGACGATACCGCCGCGGTCGTCAGCGCTTTGAGTCGAGTGATTACTCGCGATGAGGCTCACAAAAGACAGGCGGTCGACGCGGGAATAAAGTGGGTGCTCTCGATGCAGAGCAAGAATGGCGGCTGGGGCGCCTTCGACGTCAACAACACCAAGGATTTCCTGAACCGAATACCTTACGGCGATCTAAAAGCCATGATCGATCCGCCGACGGCGGATTTGACCGGCCGTGTTCTCGAAATGCTTGCTATTGCCAGATACGCCGCGCCTGAAAATGTCATCCCTCGCGCAATCAAGTTCCTGCGGGAGAATCAGGAGAGCGAGGGGTGCTGGTACGGCCGCTGGGGCGTGAATTATCTATACGGCACAAGCCTCGTGCTTGGCGGCTTGCGTCATACGGGTCAGGACATGAGTCAGCCCTGGATAAGACGCGCCTCCGATTGGCTGCGCCTTACTCAGAACGAAGACGGCGGATGGGGCGAAGAGTGCGGATCGTACAAAGACACTACGAAGAGGGGCAGAGGCGAGAGCACGCCTTCTCAGACAGCTTGGGCGCTGACCGGCTTGATGGATTCCGGGGACTACGATTCAGAGAGCATCCGCCGAGGAATTGAATTCCTCGTCGAAAAACAAAATCGGGATGGCAGTTGGAGCGAGCCTCATTTCACGGGAACCGGGTTCCCGAAGCACTTCTTCATAAATTACCACCTGTATCGAAACACGTTTCCGCTTACCGCGCTTGGCCGATATCTGGCGCACCACGGCGAATGAGCCAGTTAGACAAGCGCATCTTCGCGTCGCGGCAATGACCGATCTTTTACATTTGACATTGGGGACTGTTTGGCTCAGGCCTTACGTCTTCGTATTCTTCGGCATATATCTTTTCATTGCCCTTAGAACAATCGGGTGGAAGCGGACGGCGCTCTACACGCTGCTGGCTTATCTGATCGCGTTCGTATGCGAGTACACCTCTTCTCACGGCGATCTTGGGATTCCATTCGGAGTTTATCGATACATTGAGTCTACGCGAGGCCGCGAGTTGTGGATCGCAGGCGTGCCGTTCATGGACTCGCTTTCGTTCACGTTTTTGTCGTTTATAAGCTATCGCCTCGCGATCATTTTTGCCGCGAGGCGGAACTTTGAAGATGGCGACCTGTCGCGTCGATGGAAAACGGCGTTGCTGGCGGGGTTTTTGATGATGTTCCTCGACATCATCATCGATCCGGTAACGCTCCAGGGCAGTCGCTGGTTTCTCGGCGATCTCTACTATTATCCGAACGGCGGACAATACTTCGGAGTTACAATCTGGAATTTTATCGGATGGTTCATCGTCTGCGTGATAATCGTGCGATCGTACGTCTTCGTTGAGGGACTTCTTTCCACGTCGCGGATGCGGTCGAGTGCGCGAAACACCTACTTTGCAAGCATACTTGCTCCCGCGCTCCTCTATTTTTCGGTGCTGGCGTTCAACCTCTGGGTGACTTTTAAGATCGGCGAGAAGAGAATGGGCTGGACCGGCCTTCTATTATGCTTGCCGATCTCGTTGGCGATTTTGATCTCTATCCGCCCGCCGCGCGCGATTGCCCAGGCTCAGAGTGCTTGACTATTCCGTCCGACCATTCCTCCCTTGACCATTCCCATAATTCGAAACCACTCGACGGCCTTGCGCAGCGCTCCTTCTATGTTGCTTTGCGGCAGGCCCAGTTCTTGAACCGCTTTTGATGAATCGTAATACATGGCCTTCCTCGACATTCTGACTGAGTCAAACGACACATCAGGTTTCTTTCCGAGCCTTCCCAGAATCAGCTCATCGATTGCCGCGACCGCTAGCGGAATGAAATGAGGCACACGAACTCTCGGCGCCTTCAAGCCGGTTATGGATTCGAGAATGTCCAGCAGTTCCTTGAATGTCAGATTCCGATTGCCCAGGATGTAGCGCTGTCCAGATCGTCCACGCTCGAGCGCGAGCAAGTGTCCGGCGGCTACATCTTCGACGTCGATTACGTTGAGGCCGGTCTCGACATACGCCGGCATAGCTCGATTCAGAAATCTCAAAACTATTTCACCTGTTGGAGTGGGTTTAATATCGTAGGGGCCGATCGGGGTCGAGGGATTTACGATAACTATGTGTTGTCCCCGAGCCGCGCGGGCGAGCGCTTCCTGCTCGGCCAGGAATTTGGTCTTTTTGTAATCGCTGACGAGGCGGTCCAGAGAGGTCTCGGTCTTTTCGCTGGCTACTTCGCCCGCGGCCGGTACGCCGATAGCTGAGACGGAACTCGTGTAAACGATCCGCTCGATTCCCGCGCGATCGGCGGCATCGAGTACATTGCGAGTTCCCTCGACGTTGGCGCGGAACAGCAGGTCTGAGTCGGTTCGCCAGAGACTATAGTGGGCTGCAACATGAAATAACGCGTCGCAGCCCTGCATCGCATGTGTTAATCGGTTGGTATCTGAGAGGTCGCCTTCGACAAGGCGTATTGGAAGTCCGTCGATGTTACGCCGGTCTGAACCCGATCTAACGAGCGCGGAAACTTCGATGCCCTTCGCGAGCAGCGTGCGTACTACGTTGGCTCCGATGAAGCCGGTTGCGCCAGTGACGAAAGCTTGCATCGACGAAAAAACCAGCGCTCAATCCACTGAGCGCAACCAATCTGATATTAGTTAGTGAGGCCCCGATCCGGCGGGGCCTGAGCCTGGACCGCCTTCAGATCCCGAAGGCCTGAAGAAATACTTTCCGCTGATTTGGACCGTCAAACTCGGCCAGTATGAGGCTTTGCCATCGCCCCAGGACAAGCTTTCCCTGGGCAATTGGAATCGATAAAGAGTGGTTAAGAATTACGTTACGAAGGTGGGCGTCGCCGTTCTTGCGATCGCAATCGGAATGCTCGGGATCATTGTGCTTGTAGTACTCCTCGCGGGGCACTATTCGTTGCAGGAACGCTTTTACGTCGGTTAGTAGAGCATCCTGCCACTCGTTCACCATCAAGGCCGCCGTCGTGTGAAGTGAGGAAATCTGAACATAACCGTCTTCTATACCCGACGCGTCGGCAAACTCTCGAATGTCATCGCTAAGGTTAACGAGCTCTAATCGATCGGCGGTTGTCACGACCACGGTCTTGGAACGAACCTTCACCGTGCCCTGGTTGGTGTAGGAATCGCTCACGGGGATTGGGCTTTCCACTCGTGATTTGATAGCCTCCATCCGTTTCTCCTTTCGAGCCTGGCAATCTCTGGCTGCCGGCTTTCAGCGGGATTCTTTTTTTATAGGTATCAGAACATGCCTTCCGATCGGGCAAAGAGCCCGCCGTTGCTTACGGAGATGATGAACATCTTTTTATCAGGCAAGGCGTTAGGATAGCATCCGAGGTGGGGTGGTGCAACCCGCTTCTCCTCAAAATTTTGCTAACCATTTCCTTGTTTCAAGACCCATTTCCGTAGCTTATAATGCGGCGGGAGAAGGAATGGATTTGAAAAACTATATCGTGCCTGACGCCTTCTTCCGCGGAGCCGCAATGGACGACGATCCTTTGCGATGTGCCCAAGAATCGCGATTGAAAAAACCCAAAGAAAGAGAAAAACCCTGCTGGTAAACATGTTATAAGAGTTTTACGAAACAAAATAACAGCACCAACAGGGTGATTGATGACCAAGAAAGTACAGCAGACGTTGCTACCGATCAAGCTGGAGCAGAGCGAAGAGAGATTGACCTCGCTAGGCGG
>Ga0209687_1000223_pt1 | contig 20515 bp, 20 predicted proteins | sample GraSoiAngelo_136_FD_185893 | JGI IMG/M metagenome (GOLD analysis project Ga0209687, IMG submission 185893) | Grasslands soil microbial communities from the Angelo Coastal Reserve, California, USA - 14_0929_09_20cm (SPAdes) (version 2) | ecosystem: Environmental > Terrestrial > Soil > Grasslands ...
CGCCAGTCACCATCGATGAAATCCTGGAGGCGCTTCACGAGCTCGATGGCGGGCCGCGGCATCCGCCGGGCGGCAAGCCGAACCGCCTGCGTTCGACCAGCCGCGCATTGGCAGCTTGAGGAGGAAAGGCCGGCCGCCGACCAACTCGATGCGCAAAGCTGGTGTCTCGCGAAAGCGCGCTCACCAGATTGCCGCCGCCAAGGCCACCAGCAGCGCCGGCGGCGTCACCAGCAAACCGAGTTGCAGGAAGCGCCAGGCGCTGACATGCAGTTCCTCGCGGCGCAACGCCACTAGCCAGAGGATCGTTGCCAGTGACCCCGTGACCGATAGGTTTGGCCCGAGGTCGACCCCGACCAGGATCGCGCTGACGACCGGCATCGGAAGGTGATCGCTGGCCGCGACCGAGCCTGCGACCAGACCGATCGGCAGGTTGTTCGCGACATTATCGGCGATGGCGGTAACGATGCCGACACTCCAGGCGGTCCCGGTAGTGGATTGCGCAACCGCGGCGTGGAGCATTGCGCTCAAATCCGCGATCGCGCCGCTCCGGTTCAGCGCTTCCACCATGGCGAACAATCCCGCGACCAGCGGCAACACGCCCCAGGAAATTTCCTTGAGCACCGGCCAGGGCGATTGCCGGCTCAGGATAAGTACGGCGGCGGCCGTGACCGCGCCACAGATGAAAGTCGGTAAGCCAAGCTGAAAGTCGAGCGCGGACGCGCCCAGGAGAACGATGCCGATCGCGCCGATGCCGATGGCGGTGAGTTTGCCTTCCCGGCTCAATATTGGCTTGGGGACGTTGATCTCGATTCGCCCCTCGTTCAGCGCGCGGTGCTGCGTGAGGCGCAGCACGATGTAGGTCACGACGATAGCGGCGACCGACGGCAGCGCGAACTGGCGCAGCCACTGCAAAAGATGCGGCATGCGTTCGCCGAACACGACAAGATTGGCGGGGTTTGAGATCGGCAGCACGAAGCTTGCTGCGTTGGCGATGAAGGCGCACACGAACAGATAGGGCAGGGGGCTCGCGCCCGCGGCGCGGGTTGCGGCATAGACCGCCGGCGTGAGCACAATGGCCGTTGCGTCGTTGGACAACAGCGTCGTGACCAGCGTGCCGACCAGGTAGATCAGCAGAAACAGCCGCTGCGGAGAGCCGCGCGCATGCTCGACCGCAAACGCCGCAAGATAGTCGAACAGTCCCTCGTGCCGGGCCAACTCCGCGATCAGCATCATGCCGATCAGGAAGAGATAGACGTCGGTGCCTTTGCGCATGCCGTTGAGCGCGTCGCCCCACGGCAGCAGGCCGCATACCACCAGTGCGACGGCTCCGGCCACGGCCCAGATCGCTTCGGGCAGACGAAAGGGCCGGATCATGACCCCGGCGGTGGCAAGGGCGACGATGCTCCCGGACAAGATGGAGGCGTGCGGTAGGGGCGGCAAAATGTCGTTCGAACCTTCCGGGCTTGCCGGCGATCTCTGAGGCGATGCTCACATAGCTAATAAGCCATGGCTATTCATCCCACCCCGGTCGGCGGAACCAAAGGTTAGAATCTAACCCTGGCAACCCCGGCGGATCGTCCAGATTTGAACATTTGCGTCCGCTATGGACCTCTCATCCGCCCGCACGGCGTTGGCCTGACCTTGCAGGGGTACCTGAATGCTCGACGGCTTCAGCAAACGCGACTTCGCAATATTTGCCGGCGTGCTGTTGCTGGCGGGCGCGCTGACCGTCGGCGCCGTTGATTTCGTGATCTATCACTATGTCTTTCAGGACACGACTGCGGCCCCCATCCTCGCGAAATAATCCGGAACGATCCAGCGGGCCCCGCGTTGGATTTCCGTTCGCAAGAACAGATGACCTTCCTAAAACGGCTTTGGCGCTGTCCCCCTCGGCGCTGGGGCCGTTTTTCTTTGAGACAGCTCAAAGAGGCCGATTGACTTCTCGAGAACAAAAAGAGAACATCATCCGGAACCTCAATTCCCGGAACCTTCGGATGTCCTCGAGTTCACAGCCGAACGCGCAAGGAGATGACGGGCTTGAGGCAGCGGTCGAGCAGGCGATCGCTGCGTGCGGGGGCGACATGCGATCCGCCATCCGCGCGCTGATCGTTGCCAACGATTATCTGGAATCGGAGGTCTGCGAGCTGATGAAGGCGGTTTCGCACGCGTACGCGCGCGGAAGATTTCATAGCTATTCCGGCTGAAAATATTCGGCAGACGAGGGCGCAAGCCCTGCGGGGTGGACATATACCGTTGCCTCGGTCGCGTTTTGCTGTACGACGGAATTGTTACCTCTCGCCCGCCATGCCAGATTGCCCCGCCCCCAAGGTCCGCCCAAGCAAACAAGAACATGTTCAAACGAATTCTGATCGCAAATCGCGGCGAGATCACCTGCCGCGTCATCAAGACCGCCCGCCGCATGGGGATTGAGACGATCGCCGTCTATTCCGAAGCCGACCGCGATGCGCTTCATGTCGAAATGGCCGATGCCGCCGTCCTGATTGGACCGCCGGCGGCGGCCGAAAGCTATCTGTTAATCGACAAGATCGTCGATGCCTGCCGCAAGACGGGCGCCCAAGCCGTGCATCCCGGCTACGGATTCCTGTCGGAACGCGAGGCCTTTCCGCGCGCGTTGCAAAAGGCCGGGATCGTCTTCATTGGTCCCAACGCGGGCGCCATCGCCGCGATGGGCGACAAGATCGAGTCCAAGAAGGCCGCTGCAAAAGCAAAGGTCTCAACGGTGCCGGGCCATCTCGGCGTCATCGATAGTGAAAAGCAGGCCATGAAGATCGCCGACGAGATCGGCTATCCCGTGATGATCAAGGCGTCCGCCGGCGGCGGCGGCAAGGGCATGCGGATCGCGCACTCGAAGTCGGAAGTCGCCGAAGGCTTCATCCGCGCCAAGGCGGAGGCAAAATCCTCGTTCGGCGACGACCGCGTCTTCATCGAGAAATTTATCGTCAATCCCCGCCACATCGAGATCCAGGTGCTGGGCGACAAGCACGGCAACGTCATCCATCTCGGTGAGCGCGAATGCTCGATCCAGCGCCGCAATCAGAAGGTGATTGAGGAGGCGCCATCGCCGCTGCTCGATGAAACCACCCGCCGCAAGATGGGCGAACAGGCGGTGGCACTGGCAAAGGCCGTGAACTACGATTCCGCGGGCACCGTCGAATTTGTCGCTGGGCAAGACAAGAGCTTCTACTTTCTCGAGATGAACACGCGGCTGCAGGTCGAGCACCCCGTGACCGAGCTCGTCACCGGCATCGATCTGGTCGAGCAGATGATCCGGGTTGCCGCCGGTGAAAAGCTGGCGCTGGCGCAGAAAGACATTAGCCTGAGCGGATGGGCGGTGGAATCGCGCGTCTACGCCGAAGATCCATTCCGCAATTTCCTGCCTTCGGTCGGACGGCTCGTGAAATATCGCCCGCCGGCGGAGGCGAACCAGAACGGCATCACCGTGCGCAACGACACCGGTGTGCAGGAAGGCGGCGAGATCTCCATCTTCTACGATCCGATGATCGCGAAGCTCGTCACCCACGCGCCGTCGCGCGCGGCCGCGATCGAAGCGCAATCGACCGCGCTCGATGCATTCTATGTCGAGGGCATCCGTCACAACATCCCGTTCCTCTCGGCCTTGATGCATCACCCGCGCTGGCGCGAGGGCAAGCTTTCGACGGGCTTCATCGCGGAGGAATTTCCAGCAGGGTTTGCGGCGCGGCGGCCGCAAGGCGAGGTCGCGCGAAGGCTGGCCGCGGTGGGCGCCGCGATCGATCACGTGCTGGGCGAACGCAAGCGGCAGATCTCCGGCCAGATGAATGGCCGGTTGGTGCAGCGCGAGCGCCGCCGCGCGGTGTGGCTGGAACGCGAGGAGATCGCCCTCGATGTCGCGCGCGAGGCCGACGCCATCGCGGTGCGCTTCATCGATGCCGAGGGCGTGCCCGGCAGGCCGCATCGACTGGTCTCATCGTGGGCACCGGGCGAACCAGTCTGGCAGGGCACCATCGACGGGCAAATCGTGGCGGTGCAGGCGCGGCCCGTTCCCAACGGCATTCGGCTCGCCCATCAGGGAGTGGAAGTCCCGGTCTATGTTTTCACCGAGGCGGAAGCGGCTTCCGCGCGGCTGATGCCGGTTACGACTGCGGCCGATACCGGCAAGAAATTGTTGTGCCCGATGCCGGGGCTCGTGGTGTCCATCGCGGTTAGCGAAGGGCAGGAGGTCAAGGCCGGCGAGACGCTCGCTGTGGTCGAGGCAATGAAGATGCAGAACGTGCTGCGCGCCGAACGCGATGGCACGGTCAAGAAGATCCATGCGGCCGCCGGAGCCACACTGGCGGTGGACGCGCTTATTCTCGAATTCGCGTAACGCAGTCATTGCGAGCGCAGCGACGCAATCTATAGCGAGGTACGACAAATCTGGATTGCTTCGTCGCTTTGCTCCCGCAATGACCGCAAAACAGTAAAAAGGTGCTGAATGGCCTTCCGCAAACGACGCGAAGCACTGCGTTCGATTCTGTCGGGATCGAGATGCGTTCGTCCGGGTTCGGTCTATGACGCGATCTCGATCCGCATCGCGCAAGATCTCGGTTTCGAAGTCGGCATGTTCGGGGGCTCGGTCGCGTCGCTCGCGGTGCTGGGAGATCCCGACATAGCGTTGATCACGCTCACCGAGCTTGCCGAGCAGATGCGGCGGATGTCACGCGCTGCGTCGCTTCCGGTACTGGTCGATGCCGATCACGGCTACGGCAATGCGCTCAACGTCCGCCGCACGGTGCAGGAATTGGAAGCCGCCGGCGCCGGCGGCCTGACCATCGAGGACACCTTGCTGCCGCAGGCCTTTGGCGAGGCAAAGACGCAACTGATCTCGCTCGATGAAGGTATCGGCAAGATGAAGGCGGCGCTCGACGGCCGCGGCGATCCCTCGCTGGTGATCATGGCGCGCACCGGTGCAGCGTCGGTTACTTCGCTCGCGGATGCAATCCTGCGCGCGAAAGCCTATGAAGCGACCGGTGTCGATGCGCTGTTTTTCACCGGCATCAAGACGCCGTCGGAACTGGAGGCGATCGCGGCCGCGACCAGGTTGCCGATCGTGCTCGGCGGCGCGCCCGAACAGATGACAGCGCTCGATTATCTCGCCGCCCAGCGGGTGCGGATCGCCCTGCAGGGCCATGCGCCATTCGCTGCCGCGACCCAGGCCGTCTACGAGACGCTGAAGGCGCTGCGCGAGGGCACCTCGCCAAAGCACTTGAAGGGCCTTGCGTCGTCCGAGCTCACCAGCCGCGCCACGCGTGAAAAGGCCATGAAAGCACGCAGTGCCGACTTTCTCGGGCTGGGGAAATAGATGAGCAGCGCCATCGTTCATGTGACGGTCCGCGGCCGGGTGCAGGGCGTCGGCTACCGCAACTGGGTCGAGCATCAGGCGCTCGCGAGCCGGCTTGAGGGGTGGGTACGCAACCGCCGCGACGGCAGCGTGGAAGCAGTGTTTGCGGGGCCGGCCGACATCGTTGCGAACATGATCGTGCGCTGCCGGCGCGGCCCACCCTCGGCGCGGGTCGAAGCTCTCACCGAGGAACCGGCCGGCGCGGGAGAGCTCAATCTGCGGCGGCCGGGCCAGGGGTTTTCGGTGCTGCCGACAGTTTAGGATCGGTGTTCAACCAGCGGGTCGGCTTGGAGGCGACGATGGCGTCGACATTGAGACTTTTATTGGCCGTTTGCCCGACTGTTTTCCTGGGTCTGGCCGTGTTGGCGCCAACGCACGCGCAGACGCCGGCGGCGCCGGTTTCGGGTATCGATGCCGCCCTAAGCGAGGATATCGTGATTGGCAGCCGCGTCCTCGCCGAGTTCGGCGTGGTCGACGGCTTTGGTCACGTCAGCGCACGGCATCCGACCAACCCCAATCATTTTTTGATGTCGCGGTCGCTTGCGCCGGCACTGGTCACGGCGGATGACATCATGGAGTTCGACCTCGACGGCAATGCTATCGATCCCCGCGGCCGATCGTTGTTTCTCGAACGCTTCATCCACAGCGAAATCTACAAGGCGCGGCCGGACGTCATGGCGGTGGTTCACACCCATTCGCCCGGCGTCATTCCGTTCGGCGTGAGCGAGGTGCCGTTGCGGCCGATGTTCCACAACGCGGCGTTCCTGGCGGCGGGCGTGCCGGTCTGGGACATCCGAAAGGATTTTGGCGAGACCGACATGCTGGTCCGCGATCCCTCGCGCGGCAAATCGCTGGCCGAGAAGCTGAGCGACAAGCCGGTGGTCTTGATGCGCGGCCACGGCGACGCGATCGTGGGGCCGTCGGTCAAGATGGCCGTGTTCCGGGCTTATTACACTGACGTCAATGCAAAGCTCCAATCGCAGGCGATCGCGCTCGGTGGCGATATCAACTATCTGACGCCGGGTGAGGGCGCGAAGGCCGACGCCATCAACTTCGCCGTGCTCGACCGTATCTGGAATCTCTGGAAGATGCGGATCGCTCCCTCGCTTGCGAAGTAACGTCGCCGCGGCAGTTTGCGATCGCCTGGCTCAGCTGGTGAATCGCATAGGGTTTGCGCAGGATCGGAAAATTGCCACGCGCATTGGCGGCGGCGTCGCTGTAACCGGTCGCCAGCAGGATCGGCAGGTCGGGACGAATTTCCTTCAGCCGTTGTGCGAGGCTCAGGCCATCGACCTTGCCGGGCATGACGATGTCGGAGAAGACCAGGTCGATTCCGTCGAGCTCGACTTCATGCAACGCGGTCTCGGCGTCCGTCACCCGGCGAACGGTATAGCCGAGCTGCTCAAGCAGGCTGGTGCTGACAGAGGCGACGTCCGGATTGTCTTCCACCAGAAGAACGGTTCCGCTGCCGCCGGCGTCCGTGAGATTTCGGGCGCCGGAGGTCGGTTGGCGTTGCTCGCGCGGCAGCAGGACCGTGACCTTGGTTCCCTTGCCGAGCTCGCTCTCAACCTCGACCGTTCCGCCGGCCTGGTGCGCGAAACCATGAACCTGCGACAGGCCGAGGCCGGTACCCTTGCCGATCGGCTTGGTCGTAAAGAACGGATCGAAGATCTTGTTGAGGACGTCGGGCGCGATGCCGGTACCGGTATCCGCAACACTGATGGCGACATGGTCGCCGGTATCGTCGCTTGCCGTGCGGTTGTGCGCGCCGATCGTGATCGTGCCGCCCGTCGGCATGGCGTCACGGGCATTGACGACGAGATTGACCAGCGCCGTCTCGAGCTCCGAGACGTCGACCGTGACCGGCCAGACGTTGCTATCGATATCGAACGCTAGGCTTACGCCGCTGCCGCCGCCAGTGCTTAGGACCTGGCGGATGGCTTCCATCCTCTCGGCAGGATTGATCGGCTGCGGATTGACGCTCTGGCGCCGCGCGAATGTCAGCAATTGGTGGGTCAAGGACGCGCCGCGATTTGCCGCGTTCTCGATGGCGGTGACTGCGCGCTGGAACTTGGCGTTGTCGCCTATGCCCTTCTTCAACGTATGGACGCTGCCGGTGATGATCATCAAGAGGTTGTTGAAGTCGTGCGCCACGCCCCCGGTGAGCTGGCCGAGCGCATCGAGCTTCTGCGATTCCGCAAGGTGCTTCTGCATCTGCTCGAGCTTGAGCTGAGTTTCGCGGCGCTCGGTGATGTCGCGGGTGATCTTGGCAAAGCCTACCAGTTTGCCGTCTTCACGGATCGCATCGATGATCACGCTGGCCCAGAAGAAGGTGCCGTCCTTGCGGACGCGCCAGCCTTCCTCTTCGTAGCGGCCTTGCCGCTCAGCAATTTCGAGCACGCGGGAGGGCTTAGTCGGCGACACCTTCAACGAGAAGCCGGAAGCCTCGTTCGCTCTCGAATAAGTCCTTCTGGTGTTTGTCTTTTTTACTGGCCATCGAAACCCTGCTCAAGCCGGGCAAACGTGCGGTGCCGGGTTTCGTTCCGCCAGAACCCGACTTTTATGGGGACTATTTCCGTAAAGTCACACCAAGTCACACGGCGCGCGCCACGCTCCGGAATGTCGCCGCCAGCGTCCGCAGTGCCGCAAGTTTAGCGGGGTCGCTGACCTTCGAATGCAGCATCACCTTCGAGACGCCGAGTTGCGGCAATCCTCGCGCCGGCCCGATGTCGACCAGGCCCGGCGGCGCAATCCGCCGCGCCAGCGGCGCCACCGCAAGGCCTGCAAGCGCGGCGGCGGCAACCGCAGTGACGCCACCGCCGATGAAGGCCTCGCCCCAGGCGATGCCGGCCTTGTCGAGTGCGCGAACCGCAATCGCGCGTACCCCGCATGGCGGCGCCAGCGTCGCCAGTTGCAGGCGTTCGCCGTGCTGCCATGGGAAGCGCGGCGAGACGAACCAGCCAAATTCGTCCTCGGCGAGCTTCTCGCCGCCGCGCCGGCTTCCTTCCTGCCGCACGATGACCGCGTCGATCCCGCCGGCATCGTAGGCGTCCAAGAGGTGGCGTGAAAAGCCGATGGTCACCGCAAGCGCAAGCTGCGACGACACCGTGTGCAGGCGCTCCAGCAGTGGTACCAGTTCCGGCCCCGCGGCGTGATCAGAGATGCCGAGCGACAATTGCTGGCGTGCCGGCTCGTGCCCTGACAAAGCGCGATCGTGCGCCTCGACCAGTAGCCGCGCGCGATCGGCAAACGCGGCACCGTCAGCGGTCAGGTTGACCGCGCGCGGCGAGCGTTCGACGAGTCGCTTGCCAAGCACTGTCTCAAGCCGCTGCAGCTTCATGCTGACCGCCGCCTGGGTGGTGCCGAGCGCCTCGGCGGCGCGGGTGAAGCTTCGCAATCGCGCAACCAGGAGGAAGGCCTGCACCGTTGATATATCGAGCGTGACTGTCATAACAATATCTTATCATTGTTATGGGTAAAGATAACATACCAAAATGACAGGAGGGGGTCTAACTAAAGGTGAGCGCGCAACCATCGCACGCAACCATGGAGAACGATCATGCCCCTCATCACTGTTAGTTATTCGAGCTCGCGCCAGTCACCTGCGCGGAAATCGGACATTGCGGCGGCGGTTACCGAGCTCACTGTAAAGTTCCTGCACAAGGATCCCAAGGTCACCGCGATCATTGTGAAATCGGTCGATGCGGCCGACTGGTTCGCAGGCGGCAAATCGCTGGCGGAGCAGAAACTCGCGAGCTACTGGATCGACATCCACGTCAGCGAAGGCACCAACACCAAGGACGAAAAGGCGGCCTATCTCGCGGCCATGTTCGAGCGCATGGGCGAATTGTTGGGGCCGCTGCACAATGAGAGCTATCTGCACGTCGATGAAGTGAGGGGCGACGCCTACGGCTTCGGCGGGCTGTCGCAGGAGTGTCGCTACATTGCCGGCAAGCTCGACGTCGCGCCGCAGCGTGCGGTGGCGTAAACTTCCATTACGGCACGGCTTCCGGCAGGCGCGATTTCGAGGCACCAAAGACATCCTCGAAGGCCTGCCGGAGCGCGATGTCAACATCGGCCAGGCCAACCGGATGGCCGAGGTCGACCAGCGACGTCACGCCGTAGCGCGCGTCGGCGACGCCGCAGGGCACGATCGCCGAGAAGTGCGACAGATCGGGCTCGACATTGATGGCGATGCCGTGGAACGACACCCAGCGGCGCAGCCGCACGCCGATGGCGGCGATCTTGTCCTCAAAACCGGCTCCCTTGTCCGGCCGCTTGACCCATACGCCGACGCGGCCCTCGCGCCGCTCGCCGCGCACGTTGAACGCGGCCAAGGTGCGGATAATCCATTCCTCAAGGCTGGCGACGTAGGCACGAACATCGGGCCGTCGCCGCTTCAAATCGAGCATCACGTAAGCCACGCGCTGGCCCGGGCCGTGGTAAGTGAGCTGGCCGCCGCGGCCGGTTTCGAACATCGGAAACCGGGGATCGAGCAGGTCAGCGGTCTTGCCGCTGGTGCCGGAGGTATAGAGCGGGGGATGTTCCAGGAGCCAAACCAGTTCCGCCGCGTCGCCCTTGGCGATCGCAGCGACGCGCTGCTCCATCGCGGCCAGCGCTTCGGGATAAGAGACCGGCGTATCCGAAATGCGCCACTCCACCGCGGCGCCGGTCGCGCGGGCGAAGCTCGTCAGGTCGAGGCTTTGGCGATCATTAACCATTGGCTAACCATAACGTGGTCATCTCTAAACCAGCAATTCTTTAGTCCCAGTGCGGCGGTGTTGAAGTGCCAACCCTCGATAAAGTCACCGTCGATCTCATGGTGGTCCTCGGGACCACCACCATGCCCATCCATCAGGTAATGCGACTTTCTCGCGGCGCCATCATCGAACTCGACGCGACCGAAGCGGACGAGGTCAAGGTGCTCGCCAACAACCTGCCGGTCGCCAGTGGCGTCGTGCTGGTCGATCGCAACCGGATCGCGGTCGAGGTCAAGCAGATGCTGCCCAAATCGCCGGGCAGCCGGTAAACCGGACAGGCTTTCACTGGGCCCAAAACCCGCGCACGCGGGCCTTGTCCCCCCACCACCGATTTGTTACATCGGCGCCGTTGATCCGGCCCGGCGCAATGTCGGGCCGGCCTTCCCAAGCGCTCGTGGCGGAATTGGTAGACGCGCTGCCTTGAGGTGGCAGTGAGTAACATCGTGGGGGTTCGAGTCCCTCCGAGCGCACCACCCCCACGTTTGGCGTTGAAATCTCAGGATTTTTTCCGCCGGTTACTCTCAAAAGTTACTATTCTGTTCTGGTCGGTCGGCATCGCGAGATCGGCGATGTTCTCCATTTGATCGTAGGCCTCAATCTTCTCCATCCCACTGATCGCAAGCTTGTCACGGTTCGCTTTGGCGATGTAGAGCGCCGGCATCTTGTGATCGCGCCAGCCGAACATCGCCATCATCTGCGCTTCCGTGCACTCCGAGTAGGCCGCGACTTCGGCGCGCGCCTTGCGCACGCCATGGCAATTCTTTTTGCGCTCGTTCACGCCGGCCAGCCGCGCAAACTTCTTGAACTTTGCCGCCCACGCCTTCTTGTTCATCGGCACGATCTCGCTCTTCACCAGCTTGCCGGTGAAGACCTCGCCCGTTCCCAAGATGGCGGCATTGCGCGCCGCCGCCAGCGAGACCGCGAAGTCGCGATGCACGGGCACCGTCGCCGTGGTGTGGCCCTTGCTCTTTTCGGTCGCGACCTTGACCATCATTGTCTTCAACGTCCGCTGCAGGTGGGCGGATCCAAAGCGAGAGGCATCGCCGAGCCGCAGGTGAGTGTAGTGGAGGATGTCGAACATCAACCGCGCCTCGGTCCCGAGCGGCCAGCGCGCGCGATACTTCGCCATATCCTCTTCTGTCCACGGCACCCAGCCACCGCTCTCGCGCGAGGCTTTTGCCTTGCCACTCTTGAGACCAATAGTCGGATCGTCATCCGGCTCGATGTGCTCTTCGTCGATCATCCAGCCGATCATGTGGCGCAGCGCCGACAACAGATTGCCGGCCTGAACCGGCGTGCGCGCCTTCAGCTCCTCACGCAACACCCTGCGCGTGAGTGCAGCAAACGAGCGCTCGCCATTGTCACCAAGCAGCGACTCAATCAGCCCGTTCCGCGCATCTCGCGTACTCTCGGCCAGCCCTTCTTCACCAATCGCCGGATTGCCAAGCCAGCGATCGCTCTGCTTGTAGAGTGTCCAGTACCAACGAAGGCTGCCTGGAATGGGCGGCGTGTTTGGCAGGGGCACGCGCTTCTCGCGCGTCTGCTTTTCGGCGCGGATCCAGTCGGTGGCGTCGCCGAATTTACCGATCTGGTCGACGATCGCAGCGTCAACCGAGCGATTGAACTGCTCGCTGCCGAACTGCTCGTAGATTCTGATCTTCGGCAACTTGTCGCGAAGCTGCACATACCAGCGCAGCTGACCCTTGTCGGAGACATCGCTGATCAGGTAGCGGCGCGTAGTGGCTGGCGCCTCATCGGGCCTGGCGCGGCGCATGCGTGGCACTCCTCCCAAGGCACGGACCGCAGCCTCCCACGCCTGGTGGAAGTCGCTTCGCTCATCCGTACTGTACTCTTCCGTGATGTCGATGCGGCGACCCGTTTTGCTGACCTTGACGTACCAGCGCAAACGTCCACGAAAAGTGTCGTGGTACAGGTTCATCCGGTGGTCCTCGGGCGCGCGAGGGGGCCGGCGTTTGGTTTCAAGCATTGGCTTTCTCCGAGGACCAATGCTTGGAGTTTAACGACGCGGTGACTCCGCATCAATTGTATAAGGTGCGTTTCACCCGCTTTCGGATCGTTTCAGAAAGCGCCGCAACGCCTCGGATGGTGTCCATTCCGGTTCGATATCATTTGCGGGCTGGATCGGTGCTGCGCTGGCTGTGAGCACTATTCGAATAACGCCCTCGTTATCGACTGTAACCGCGCTCGCACCTGCTTCTTTGGCGGCGCGGATCGCGCGGGCAATATCTGCTTGTGTGATCCTGGCTGGACGCCGGGGCATTTCGTTGCTCCCATATTCGCGTGAACTTCACCGCCGTTTGAGTCGGATCCTCGGAAAGTACTTTGGACCTGGCGGATAGGGCGCGCCGATCGAATTGACCAGGGCATGGAAACCGAGAAAGCCCCGGACGAAAGAGTAATAATCTCTCGGTCGGGCATACGGCGAGAATGGAGTGGAAATCGGAAGGGTAACTCAGAGATTCGGGCAGGCCAAAACACGATCAATGGACGCATGCCGTACCGTAGGTCCACGGTCTTGCTTTACCATTTCTATACCCGTCAGCCTCTAGCTGCTCGAAGAAGACAGCAGCAGCGCGAAGATGTTCACGGACGACGCTGCAGCCAGTGCAACCAAAACCAAAATCCGGCCGCTCGTCTTTTCACGGGACGAGCGTGTGAACCACCTCCTCGGCACTGATAAGGAAACTAACAAAAGCTAGCCAGTCTCCTTGAGGGATTTCAGTGCTCAAGCTTCCCGCAGCCACGACTGTTGCGGCGACAGGGTATCGGCGTCAGTTCCTCCAGTGCATGGGCTCGAATGGCGGATTTTGATGCCGCCATTCGGAGGTTCGATCCTCCCGCCCCAGCCACCCATTCCTGCCTTCGGCGACGGTCTACAACCTGCTCCCCAAAAGCCCGGAAGTACGGGGTTTTCGCGCATTCGACTTTGTCTCCAGGCTACCGACCTCTCGATTTCGGGAGAGGAATTGCCGAAAGTCTCCAGCCGTACCTGCGAAAATTCCCGTTTTGTGGAAATTTTCGGCGCAGACCGGTTCGAGCACGAATGCCGCCCGACCGTACCAGGAGTTCGAATCCCGCTTCTCCGCCCCCCCATCGTCAGGGCAGACAGCGGCTGAGCTCGGTCGAGAGTCCTAAAAATCCCCAGCAAACTGAGACCTTTTAGGCGATGGACCGTACCGGAGATTATGCCCGAAACGGCAATTTGCGGGTGGAGACGGCATTTTTCTCCAAAGCTTCGTACTTCGTCATTTTAGTACAGTTCTGAAAAGTGAAGCGCGAGAGCCATTACTCGCATTGGAGTTTCCTCGCGTTTCGAATCCTTCTCGGATGAGCGAGAGTAACGGACCGCTCTACTAACACCGTGAACTATCATTGTGCGCGGTCAAGGAATGTCCGTTAAGAGCTGCCAACAGCCGACATCGGATCGGTCTAGCCGTCTCGGGGTGAGTCAAATAAGCTGGTTGCAGATCTTGATCGACTCAAGCGTGGACAGGCATTTCAACCAGGGCATGGCATGGTAAATCGATTTGCGACGGCGCAATCCACCGTAGCGATGCGACGTTGGGGGCCTCCCGCCCTTGTGACGCTCGCGGCGATGGCCGCACTGACGGCGCTGACCGCCGGCGCCGCGCAGGCGCCCCCCGCGGCACACGTCGAGGCGACGGCGCCGCGCGAGGCAGGCGAGCCGATCATGGCGATCGTGTCGATCAAGAGCCAGCAAGTCACCTTCTACGACGCTGACGGCTGGATCCTGCGCGCGCCGGTGTCGTCCGGCATCACAGGACGCGAGACGCCGGCCGGCGTCTTTGCCGTCATCGAGAAGGACAAGGACCACCACTCGACCATGTACGACGATGCCTGGATGCCGAACATGCAGCGCATCACCTGGAACGGCATCGCGCTGCACGGCGGGCCGCTGCCGGGGTATGCGGCCTCGCACGGCTGCGTGCGGATGCCCTATGACTTTGCGGAGAAGCTGTTCGACAAGACGCAGATCGGAATGCGGGTGATCATCTCACCGAACGACGCGGTCCCGGTCGATTTCTCCCACCCGGCGCTGTTCGTGCCGAAAAAGGAAGCCATTGCGACGGCCCCGGCACGTGCCGATACGCTCTCCCGCGAGGCCGAGGAGGCCACCAGGGCAGCCGACGAGACGAAGAAAGCTGCCGCGACGGCGGCACGCGAGGCCGCATTGCTCCCGGCGTCGCTGCGCAAGCTGGAACAGCTGAAGGCCCGCGCCGACGCCGAGCTCGCCTTCGCCGACAAGTCGCTCGCAGCCGGAAAGACGGACCAGGCCAAGGCCCGGGCCGAGGAGCTGAAGCAGAAGGCCGCCACCAAGGCCGCGGATGCGTCGACGCAGCTTGACACCGCCAAGGCCAACACGCAGCCGAAGCTCGACGCCGCCGCAGCGACAAAAGATGCTGCCAAGGCGGCGGCAACCAGGAAGGCCGATGCCGTCAAGGCGGCGACCGAGGCGAAGCTCGCGCTCGAGCCGGTCTCGGTCTACATCAGCCGCGCGACCTCGAGGCTCTACGTGCGGCGGAACACGCATAAGCCGGCGCCGGACGGGGGCGGCGAGGTGTTCGATGCGACCATTGAGGTGCCGGTCACGATCCGCAATCCCGACAGGCCGATCGGCACGCATGTATTCACGGCGATGGCGCGCAGCGACGCAGGCCTGCGCTGGACCGTGGTCACGATCGACAGCGGTGACGACGCCAAGGACGCGCTCGACCGCGTCACTATCCCGCAGGACGTGCTCGATCGCATCGCGCAGACCACATTGCCGCGGTCCTCGATCATCATCTCGGACGAGCCGCTGAGCCGCGAGACCAACTATCGCACCGAGTTCGTCGCGGTGCTGAACAACCAGCCCCAGGGCGGCTTTATTACTCGCCAGCCTACGATCGAGGTCCCCGTTGCGAGCGGCGACGACTGGGGCAACAACGGCTTCGTCTTTTTCCAGCCCAATGGGAACTCCCAACCTGGCAATACGCGTCCGCGCGCCGGCCAATACTATCAACCGATGCAACAGCGCTGGTGGTAAGACTCGGCACGCCGCGCGTAAGCAGCATGGTCGCTAATTTTGTTGCAAAAGTCGAAAATCGAACAACCCTAAAAATCTCGCGGAAGTTGACCTTTAGACCTCTCTGCTGCTGCGTCGCTTTTCAGCGCTGCTGCGGAGGCCTGACGGATAAGAAATATCCGGGTAATCCGACGAAGTCATACCGCTCCCGGGAGCCGCTACGGGTCGCGGGCGAGGTCACGGATTGGCAGGGGCACTCCCCCGAAGCGCTCAAGCCCATGAAGGACCACATTGAGCGACTTAGCCAACTTGGTGTTGAGGCAATCGACGACTAAGTGCCGTCTTCTACATTCTCGCCTTGCAGGCGCTGACCGCCTGCGAGTTTTTGAGCGGTGCAGAAGCCAAGAATTTTGCACCAGAATTGCGGTCGAACAATTCCAGCGGGTTGCGCAGCGGCATCGTGTGTTGGTGGGTTGCGCCGCCGCATCAATGCGTTACCACGATGAAATCCGTGTCTTTTCCCGTCTCATGGCTAAATCCGTTGTCGGAAATAATCAATGAAGAGGCTGGCGTCAGAAGTTCAGAGATCCTCTCAACGGTCTCCTGGGGTATTTCGATGCGGTTGAGGACAGCGTTGGCTTTATCGGGCGACGGTACCGATAGGGTGGTTTGCTTCGCGGGCGCTTTGCGCTCTTTCGTGGCACCCTCGATGCGAGGAAATTCGTCCGGAATCGACACGACGGTCCAGCGAATAGCCGCTCCCTCGCTCTGGAATTCCATTGCGGTAAACACGTGCGTTCCCAGCGGCTCCTGCGGATTTTCGATCTTGACCGCAACATCAAACAACGGCGAGAAGCCCTGACGCACGAAGAGCTTGCTCAACTTACGACTCACGAAGACGGAGATCGGAACCATCTTTATAGGTGCGCCTTCAGCGGGAGCCGAGCCTGAATCCTGGAGACTAGTGGCTTCTGGAGTCTCGGCCTTGGACACTAGTGATCCATGCGTTGCCGCGGCTGCGCTAACGCTCTTACCCGCGACTGTGGCAGCCTGAAATTCCGGCGAACCGGACACGGCTTTCGGCTTAAAGAGGTGCGGATTGGTTATCTCGACCGGCTGGACATCGTCGTGCGCAATGATCACGCGCGTGCCGCGCTTCGTGAGATGCCAGAGTCGAATGGCAAAGTCGTTTTTCAAACGGATGCAGCCGTGTGACGCCGGATGCCCAGGCACGACACCGGCATGCAACGCGATCCCTGACCAGGTGATGCGCTGCATGTAGGGCATGGGGGCAGCGCTATAAATATTTGAACGGTGCCATCGTTGTTTGCTGATCACGCTGAACACGCCGAAGGGCGTAGGATGCCCCTGAGTTCCCGTGGACACCGATGAGCGTGCGATCAGGGCCCCGTTGTCAAAAAGCGAGACCCGTTGGTCAGCGATCGAGATGATGATCTGGAGCGGGCCCTTCGGAGGGTCCTCGGGCCGAGCGTTCTTCGCAGATTCAGAGTTTGTCTGCTGGTGGTGGTGCTTGTGTTTGAACGGAGCGTAATGGCCTGGCCAGAACCTGTACTGCGGCCAAAACAGAAACTGAGCGTGTGCGATCCCTGTAGAGAGCATGAAACCGGTGAAAGCTATTATTGGAGTCTGCTTCCTTATCCAGTGAAGTTGCATGCGAGGTCCAACCAAAAAGCGTGGCGTTACCGACCATAGCCTCGTCTTCAAATCTGGTCGCAGTGGGTCGAAAATTGGACCAATTCCAATGACGAGGCCAATTTGCTGGAAGAAGACAATCGGCAATAGCCGTCGCGCCGATCGCCGCCGTTGCGACGGACGCTTTGATCTCGGGCAATGGGTTCGGTTCGCTCAGAAGGTCCTATAAATCGTCAACGACAGACCGCTCGAGGGGCCGGCATCCGCGACTACGGTCACTCAAGCGCGCCTGTTGGTCGACATTAACCATGGCGGGCTCGCCCCGAACCGGCCGCATGCGTCGCATGGGTCCGAAACTTCCCCACACGCTTAGTCGGAGAACAATTGCTTGCCGGCGGCGCGTTGCGTTCGGGCAACACTTTTGGGAAAAATTGTGAGCCTGCGGTTTGCGCCATCGCGCGGTCATGTCTTGACCCGAAAATCAACCCGTCGCGTGCTTGGCTGTGCATCATGGCTCAGGTGGAGCCTTTGGGGGCGACGGGATCATGAACCCGCGGCGGTTTACGACAGTGGCGCCGGCGTTTTGCGGATCACTCGTTCTTGCGGGGGTGATCGTCGGCTGGCTGGCTGGCTTCGGTTCGGCCGGCACCGAGAACACCCGCGCAGTGCCAATTGAGGACAGCGCAGCATCCCTCGCCGCCAACGCCAGGCTCGCGGATAAACCGCAGGCAGTCCCAATGGACAACGCCGTTGTCGCTAACACCGTTGTCGCGAACGCCGCTGTCGCTAGCGCTGAAGTGGCGACGGCCGCCGAACCCGCGGCGGGGACGGCCACCGACACGACGGCGGCCTCGGATAAGCCGGAATCGATCGTCGTGGCCGCGTTGCCCGATCCGTCGCAGACGCTGTCGCCCGATTTACCGCCTGTGCAGGAATCGGTGGACTTGGGCCACCATGATGTCGCCCAACCGGTGCCGACAACGCGCAATGCCTCCAACCCGGCGCCGGTGACGCAGGATTTTCGGTATCTCATCTATTACGTCTGGTCCGAACTGCCGCCTGCCGAGAAACCGGCGGATATCGTCTTAAGGTCACTCAAGGACACCCCGGTCGGAACGCCGGTCGAGGAGATCAAGCGCGCTTCCGACGCTTTCGGTCTGGATTTCAATTTCATGAAAGCGGTTGCCAGGATCGAGTCCGGTTTCGACCCCAAGCAACACACCGGGTCGTATATCGGCCTGTTCCAACTGAGCAAATACGAGTTCAACAAATTCGGCTCCGGGCAGATTCTTGATTCCCGCGACAATGCCATTGCGGCAGCCTACAAGGTCATTACCGAAGGCATTCTGTTCGAGTGGGTGACGCAGAAGAAGCCGACCTTGAGTGATCTTTACTTGATCCATCAACAAGGCTGGGAAGGCGCCGCCGAGCACATCAGCCAACCTGATCGCATCGCTTGGAAATCCATGTGTGCCACCAGCGAAGGCAGGGAGAAAGGCGAAAAATGGTGCAAACGCGCGATCTGGCGGAATACCCTTCCGGCCGTCAAAGACGCGTGGAAATCGGTGGATAAGCTGACATCGGGGGCGTTCGTCGGAATGTGGCGCGAGCGGGTTGCGCATTTCTATTCGAAATACATGGCCACCGCCGCCGCCGCCGAACGGGCGAACCAGTAAATTTCCGTTGAGTGGTTGGCAGGAGTTGCCGCACCCGCGGGCCGAGCGGGGGCCTCACCGCCGCTGCGGCACGTGGTGCCGCTCATCGCTCAGTGGTCGCGCGGATGCACTTTACGTCGTCAACGACGCGCTCGGATCGTTCCTAACGAGGTGATCGATCACGTGCCGATGTCTGCTTGTGGGCAGGAAACGGTCCTGAGAGTGTAGCCTGACGATGTCTGCTCCTGAGGGGTAGACCGGCCAGACATTTACTCAATCCTCGTTAGCGCCTCGAGCTGCTGGTACCATTCGACAGGAAACTGTTTGAGAAGGCCCTCGAGCTCTAAGGTCGCCGGCTGCTTTCCTGTCAGGATGGCTTCGATGATGGGGGGTGCGAGCAGAGTGAGTCGGAGAACTCGCCCCAGGTAAGACTCGTTGATGTTCTCCGCCTTTGCGAGGTCGCGCACGGTGGCGTAGTCCCCGGACTCCAGCATGTCGCGCCAGCGTTGAGCGCGGACGATCGCCTTAACGAGGGTATTGTCGACGCGCGATGGAGGGGGAATCCATGGAGTAGCTCCTGCCGGGGTCACCACCTGTTTCCGCCCACCCTGGTGACGCAACGTGATCGGAACGTGCACCATGATGGTGCGCCCGTCTTTGCTCAGGGTAGGGCGCCAAATTGACCCACTCGCATGGTTGCTGTGCCAGTCACGCAGCCTCCTTGTCCTCGCCGGCGCCGCCACGCAGTTCGCTGCAGAGCGATGTCAGCCCTTCGACCCGCAGGCGGAGGTCGATGCCTTCGGGCTGCAGGTCAACGCGTTCGACCAGCAGTTCGACGATACGGGCCTGCTCCGCCGGGAAAAGCTCATTCCAGAGCGGCTCGAACTCGAGGAGGGCAGAGCGGATGTCGCTCTCGTCGAGTTGGTTGTCGGCCTTGTGAGCGGCTCGCCAGGTCTGGACGATGATCTCAGGGGTCTGGATCAATGCTCGGATCTGGTCGATGACGACGCGTTCGATCTCGGCAGCGGGGACCTGGCGCACGGCACAAGCCTCCCTGCCGCGCTTTAAGGCGGTCTGACTAATGTAGTACCGGTACAGTCTGCCCCGCTTCCGCGTATGGGTCGGCGACATCGCGGCGCCGTCGGGTCCGAATAGCCGGCCCTTTAACAGAGCCGGTGTCTGGGCCCGCGTGTTGGCCGCCCGCTTGCGGGGGCTTTCTGTGAGAATGGCGTGGGCCTGGTCCCAGAGCTTGCGGTCGATAATGCCTTCGTGCTCGCCGGGATAGGAGATGCCCTTGTGCACGGCCTCGCCGATGTAAACTCGGTTGTTGAGGAGCCGATAAAGCACGCCCTTGTCGAGCAGGTGGCCATACCGGTTGGTGGCGCGGGCGGTGACCAACTCCCGCGCCAGCAGGTCGCTGACTTCAGCTGGACGAACCTCTTAAAGATAGCCCTGACCCGCTCCGCGTCGGTTTCATGGATGATGAGCTTGCGGTCGCGGACGTGGTAGCCTAACGGGGCCCAGCCCCCATCCAGATGCCCTTCTTGCGGGAGGCGGCGACCTTGTCGCGGATGCGCTCGCCGATGACCTCCCGTTCGTATTGGGCGAAGGTCAACATAATGTTCAGGTGCATCCTGCCCATGGCATCAGTCGTATTGAAGGACTGCGTTATGGAGACAAAAGTCGTTTGATGACGCTCGAACTGCTCGATCAGTTTGTGAAAATCCAAGAGCGAGCGGGACAGCCGGTCGACCTTGTAGACGACGACGATGTCGACCTTGCCGCCTTCGATGTCGGCCAGGAGGCGCTTGAGGGCAGGGCGGTCGAGGGTACCGCCGGACACGCCGCCGTCGTCATAGCGGTCGTCAACCAGAACCCAACCTTCCCCGCGCTGGCTTGCGATATACGCCTGGCAGGCCTCGCGCTGGGGCATCCAGGGAATTGAACTGCATGTCGAGCCCTTCCTCACTGGATTTGCGGGTGTAGACCGCGCAGCGCAGCTTGCGGGTCACTCCGGCCG
>Ga0209687_1000224_pt1 | contig 20496 bp, 18 predicted proteins | sample GraSoiAngelo_136_FD_185893 | JGI IMG/M metagenome (GOLD analysis project Ga0209687, IMG submission 185893) | Grasslands soil microbial communities from the Angelo Coastal Reserve, California, USA - 14_0929_09_20cm (SPAdes) (version 2) | ecosystem: Environmental > Terrestrial > Soil > Grasslands ...
TGCTTTACAATGAAGGCGCCGGTTTACCGTTTGAATCGTTTTCAACTGCATGTGCCAGTCCGACCCCCACCCCGACGCCTACGGCAACATCAACTCCTACACCGACGGCAACTCCGACCGCAACACCTACACCCACACCAACTGCTACCCCGACGCCTACACTTACACCAACTCCGACTCCAACGGCCAGTGCGACTCCCACCGCAACGCCGACCCCGACTGTGACTCCCACTGCTACGCCTACTCCCACGCCGGGCCAGATCACACTCAGCGCCCTTGGCTACAAAGTGCAGGGTCAACAAAGGGTAGACCTCTCATGGACCGGAGCGACTTCAAGTGGAATCGACATTTACCGCAACGGCGTGTTGATCGTAACGGTTCCTAACAACGGTTTCTACACTGATGCCCCCAATGGCCGCGGTCATGCCACGTATATTTACAAGGTATGCCAGACGGGCACAGGTAACTGCTCTAATCAAGTCACTGTGAATTTTTGAAATTATTCGGCTCCCAGCCTTGAACATCCATCCGAGCTAGCGGGAACATGGCACCGTTGCGCTGCTTGCTTCAAATCAGTCGTTGAATAGGTGGGCGCTCCGGCCGAAAATAAACCACGGCAGGTGTCGTGGCAAACACACTGAACTTATTTCCGAATGGGGTCGTTCGCTTAATCGTCACAAGCGGCAGCTTGATTTCCGCCGCTGTAGTTGCGGAAACTGTGCGTTTCCAGTTTTCGAGTAATCTGCGCTAGACTCCGGACGACATCGACGTCCGACGGCGTGAGCGGTAAGCTAAACGTAAACTCCCGCAGCGCGTTCGGATGAAACATCACCCTATTGCGCTGGTAGTCGATTTCCAGTTCACCATTAAGCCTTTCAGTCTCTCTTGGCCTAGTTATCGAATTTTCCTCCCTTTCGTTGTGCATTTCTCACCTCGTTCTACGGAGCCGAAGCGACGAAGTTCCGAGAAAAGCGGAATGGCGATTGAGATTTGAATCAAGGTGCCATGAGCGGGGCGCCCGCACCTATCGGGGCGGCCATGTCCTTTGCTGCACTTCAGCAAAGCGGGTTGGAGTTGGGCTGTGTCGCAAGCGTGGACGAGGATGGCCGAACAATCTGGATTCTCGTTAGATGCTTATGCCGTCTTCGTTCATGCCGCTGCCGGTTGACTATTCACAAGGCTTTTTTTGACATCGCATACCTAGTGTCGGATGCAATCACCGGAAAGCTCTGAACTGCGAGTGACGTGAGGGGGAAAGATTAATGGAATGAACTGAACGGCAAGCCAGCGCCATTATTGTAAAGTTGTCGCACTTCGGAAATAGTTAGGTCATTTCTGCCTATCCAGATCGCTACTTCATCAATAAGGCCGTTCCAAGTGTTAGATGCTGCCTCAGCACCGAACCGATCCAGAGCCGACCGAGGTAACGCCCACCAGCAGTCCGCCAAGCGCGCCGACTAGGATCGTGGGCACTGGACGCACGATGCGATCGTTGCCGCCGCGGCCGAGACCTTTCGCCCTGCGTCGCAGCTGGACGTAGAGTCGCAACGCATAGGTTATCGCTGCTAACAAGAGGGCGAAACCGATGCATAGCGTCAAAAACGTATCGATGTTGATCTTCGGACTGATCCAGCGCACCAGGTGTGGTCCGAGGAAGGCCATTGGCACTGAGCCGCAGATGAGGAACGCGGCGAGCCGGACATTTGGGGACCCTTCCCGCCAATGCACAACGGCGCCACCCGTCTTGTAGATTGCAGCGGCGGTAAGGTCGGCGGTGACAACGGACGAGGCATGGCCCACGCCGAGGAATATCAGGGCGGGAGTCATCAGCGCACCGCCGCCCATGCCGGTGATGCCGACGAGGATCCCAACCAGTAACGCAACTATCGCGGTCTTGATTTCAATGCCATGAGCCGCCCAGACTGCGTCGGCGAATAGGTGTTGTCCGCTGACCAGCATGTGTCCTCCCGTGATGTTCAGTAGGTGGACGAGCCTTCAATTAGAGGCATCGGTGATTTCGGTAAACACATGCTCGGAATAACTGCGGGGGTACTGCTCGATGGCATGCTGCCGGATCGTTTTGCCATCCGGCAATCAAAAACGATCTAGGCGCGATTCTGGCGCGGGACTGGCGGTTAGCTCTTTCCCGCGAGCACATTGGCTGTTAAAGACGCGCCGTGAGACGCGCACTGTTCGCTCTATTCGCGTTTGTCGTTGCGTCGATATTCGCCAAATCGACAGCGCCAGAAGTAACGTTTGTTTCGCCGTGTGAGTGTATCGGGTTTCACGGCAAAAATAGCTGGGTTGCTAAGACCGATCTTGCGCCCGTCCCATCGGATAAATCCGCGATTCAATCGGTGACACCGTCGCAGATCTACGCATGGGAAGGGTTAGGGCCGGATGTAGATTTGACGAGATACACAGAAGCGCGAATGCCGTCTGAACAAAAGTGGTACGCTTTTACGGGGCACGTCGTTGATGCAAAAGTGGAAGCAGACGGCGACATTCATATCGCGCTATTTGTCAAGCAGTTGTCAACTAGCGAGTATATCGCTAGGTAACACAACGGATTTAAAATCCGTTGGGCTTAAAAGGCCCGTGCCGGTTCGAGTCCGGCCATCGGCAATTCTCCTTCGGGGATGTAAATCGTTAAATCGTTGAATTGTTACATCGGAAAACGATTCACGATTGGCGAATCACCAATTACCATCCAGAAATGGAACGCCCGCTTTTTATTCCGGTGATTCTTGGGACTGCTCGTCGGGGACGGAGAAGCGAACACGCTGCGCGCTTCGTTTTTGAGCAAACAAAGAGACGTGCGGATATAGAGACCGAGCTGATCGACGTGTGCGAGCTTCCTATGAAACTCGATGACGCAGGCGAGCAAATGAAAGACCCAAAATTCTCAGCGACCATCCAGCGTTGCGACGCACTCATTATAGTAACTCCGGAATATAATCATGGTTACCCCGGCCTTCTGAAGCACGCCCTCGACATGAATCTCGAGGAGTACATTCACAAAGCCGTGGGGATCTGCGGAGTCTCGGTGGGTCTGTTTGGCGGCGCGCGTGTGATTGAGGGTCTGCTGCCGGTCATGCGCGAGCTTGGCCTGGTAACGATCTTTTGGGACGTGAATTTTGGAAACGTGCAAAATCTTTTCGATGAGCAGGGAAATTTGCTCGATCAAAGTTATGTGCGGCGCCTCGACAAATTCCTGAATGAATTGATCTGGATGGCACGCGTTCTTCGCTACGGACGAGAGAACATTCCAGAAGTTAAGGCGGAGTAGCGGAGTAATGTCGAAAGACGCGCTAGCCGAGCGAATGGAACGCCTAGGCATTCGGGCGTCCGACTTTGAGGAAACCTTTGCGCGATCAAGTGGGCCGGGAGGTCAAAACGTAAACAAAGTAGCAACCGCTGTAACGCTCCGTCACAGGCCAAGTGGCATGAGCGTGACAGTGCAGAATTCGCGCTCGCAAGCAGTGAACCGCAAGCTGGCCCGCGAACGAATACTGGATGCGATTGAGAGCGCTCGAGAAGAATGCCGTATGGCCGAGATCGCGAAGCGCGAAAAGGAGCGGCGAAGAAAATCGCCGCGGCCAGGCGCGCTGAAACGGAAGATTCTGGAATCAAAACGCAAGCGCGGCGAGCTAAAGAAACGACGCGCAAAGGTCAAGTTGGACTAAAAATCACTTCAAAATGTCATTCTGAGCGGAGCGAAGAATCTCGGATCAAATCTGCATCGATCCAACAACGAAGCTACACAGAGATGTTTCGCTTCGCTCAACATGACAGCGCCATTTACGAAATGAGTTCTAGCATCACCAAAGCAGATCTTGTAACGCTCTGATTCTCGCTTCCATCAACTTGCATTTTTCGCCGATTGAGCCAGCGGCATCGCGCTTTTTTAGCCACTCGGTTTGCTCCTGCTTTACTTTGGCAAAACGCACAGGCGGTAAGATGAACTTAGCGGCTTGATAGACCTGGTTCATTTGTTCGTCCACCGATTTGGCTCTTTCATCCTCGTTAGCGAAGGTCGTGTTCTCGAAGTCCGGTTTTTGATATCCCCAGTCCAACGCGGCACTCTGTTCGGCGGTAATCGAATGCGCGTCTATCACCGTCCATTTTTTGGCAGCAACATCATATGTCCCTTGAAACAGCGCGTAGTAAGTCTTCACATTGTCGAATTGCTTCGGATTATTTTCAGACAGCGCGCGCACACGAACCTTCCGATCGGTCCCCAATCGAAAAAACGGGGAGACATATCCCGACATCTCAGAATCGTGCACTTGTTTCTTCATCGCGCCATCGAGTGATTTTTGGATCCTTTCGCCGATCTCGGTTTGAACGAAGGTCGAGTCTTTTATTTCGAGGATTGAGATCGTATCGGCGCCGTAGCGTCCGTCGTTCTCGACGACGCAATAGCTGGAATCCGGTGCCCAAAAGACTTCCAAACCGCGATGGTTTTGATGTTCGAAATAATCGACTTTGTCGATGTTTCCCATCGTTGTGTTGCTCTTTACGTCGGCGAGGTACACGCCGCTCTCGTTTTCCTCCTGGCCGGTTGCGGCGTCCATCGATTGGACTAGCACGGCGTAGTGACCATCGGGAGATTCCGAATTTTCCTTGACGACGTAATCTTTGGGCCAATCACCGGGAGCTGCGATTCCCAACGCACAGAAGTTGAGGGCTGGCGCGATAACGAGAATCAAAGCTCGGCCCGTATGACGCACGTTGCGAATAGTAACTGATTCTACACGTTGCAAAAAGGAAGAATTCTTGGTTCTAAATACGTCTGGCGATGCGACCTGCGACGAATCGTTTGTTGAAGAAACAATTCACGCTATGAAAAAAGCAATTATACTTGGTTCGGCGTTTTCCGTTCTCGCTTTGATGCTGGTCTCTTGTTCGAGTGAGCCCGAGACGACTAGCACCACAACCCGCCAAACGACTGTCACAACGGCGCCCCCGCAGCCGGTCGGTCAAACAACTACCACAACTACGCACCGCATGGGTGGCGGCTACTGATTCGGTGGAAACCGGCAGCTAGAAGTGACGGGTGCTGGCTTTTGTAGCCACGGCCCTGTGGGTGGGCCGTTCCGTCCTGATGTGCAAGCATTGCCGAAGCGGACCGACCACAGGGCCGCACACTGGACGGATTCGTCCTGCGGCGAACCGGTGGCTACAAGATTCACGAAATCGGTTTACGATTTTTCTGCCGGGTCCTCGGCGGTTTGGGCTTCTTCTTCCGCCAGGCTGACGACTGGCGCAATCGCCTGAAGCTTTTCGGCGTTGCGGAGATCCATCAGTTTTACACCCATCGTGTTTCGACCGGTTTCGCGAATTTCTTTGACCCGCGTGCGTACCATCTGGCCTTTGTTGGTGATGAGCATGATTTCATCAGTCTCGCGGACAGTGAGCGCGCCAACGACGTCGCCGGTTTTCTCACCAGTTTTCATGGTAATGATGCCTTTCCCGCCGCGCGATTGCCGCCTGTAATCTTCGAACGACGTGCGTTTGCCAATTCCATTTTCGCCCGCGACCAGCAGCATGGAATTTGGGTCGACAATGGCGCTGGCCACCACGTGATCGCCTTTCCCGGGGCGAATGCCCCAGACGCCGACTGTGTTGCGGCCCTGATCGCGCAGTTTTTCTTCGTGAAATCGCAAGCTCATTCCATCCTTGGTGATGAGCACGATCTCGTTATTGCCATTCGTTAACTTTGCGTCAATCAACCTGTCGCCTTCCTCGATCTGGATGGCGATGATTCCGCCACGGCGAACATTCGCGTAATCGGAGAGGTTCGATTTCTTAACAATGCCGGACTGCGTTGCGAACATAATGTGGAGATTTTCGTCCCAGGTCTGATCGACAGCGCTTGGTCCCGTTCCGGATTTTTTGGATTGAATCCGGATCGTCGCAGCGATTTTTTCATCGGGCTTAAGCTCGAGAATATTCACGATGGAGCGGCCCTTGGCGGCGCGGCCCATCTCGGGGATTTCGTAAACTTTTTCCACATAAGCGCGTCCGGCCGCGGTGAAAAACATCAGGTAATCGTGAGTGGTCGCGGTAAAAAGATGTTCCACGAAATCGCCTTCCTCTTCTTCGGTGGCGCCTTCGCGCGTTTGCATACCGATCACGCCCTTGCCTCCGCGCCGCTGCGCACGAAACGCGCTCACAGCCGTGCGTTTGATAAAGCCCCCATGAGTAATGCTGATGATGCAACCCTCGTTTACGATGAGATCCTCCATGTTGATCTCTGCTTGATCAGGAGCGAGCTCGGTCAGGCGCGGCGAACCGTGTTTGTCGCGAATTTCACGGAGCTCCTTTTTAATAATCGTGAAGACACGCTGCTCTTTGGCCAGGATGTCGCGAAGGTCTTTGATCGATTCGAGTAGTTCCTTGTACTCCTTGTCGATCTTTTCTCGCTCGAGCCCCGTGAGCTGATACAGCCGAAGATTAAGGATTTCGTCAGCCTGATGTTCGCTGAAGGCATAACGGCCATTTGTCAGGCGGGCCTCACTGCGAATCAATATGCCGATCTGCTCGACCTGACGCTTGGTGAATTCGAAGGCCAGCAATTTTACTCGGGCTTCATCGCGACTGGCGGATCCGCGAATAATTCGGAGAAATTCGTCGAGATTAGCGAGCGCAATGAGGTAACCCTCGAGCGTTTCGGCGCGCTCCTCCGCTTTACGCAACTCAAAGCGAGTGCGGCGCAGCACAACATCGCGCCGATGCTCGATATAGCAGGCGTTCGCTTCCTTGAGAGAAAGCAGTTTGGGCCGTCCGTGATCAATCGCCAGCATGATGACCGCGAAGGAGCTTTCCATCGCGGTGTGCTTGTAGAGATTGTTGATCACGACCTTTGGATTGCCGTCGCGCTTCAGCTCGATAACAACCCGCGTATTTTCATCTGACTCGTCGCGAACAGCGCTAATGTCTGTCAGCACTTTGCCGTTTACCAGCGATGCGATGCGTTCGACGAGGGTTGCGCGATTGACGTTGTACGGAATTTCAGTGATGACGATTTGTTCTTTGCCGCCTTTGAGCTCTTCGATGCCGGCCTTGCCGCGCACCTTCATACTGCCTCGTCCGGTCTCGAGATATTGTTTGATTCCCGAAACGCCGCAGATGACGCAGCCGGTCGGGAAGTCCGGCCCTTTTACATGTTTCATCAGCTCCTCGAGCGTGATTTCGGGATTGTCGATTTGCGCACAGACTCCATCAATCACTTCGCTGAGATTGTGCGGCGGAATATTGGTCGCCATGCCCACGGCGATGCCGGTTCCGCCATTAACGAGCAGATTTGGAAAGGCAGCTGGGAAAACCGTCGGCTCGGTGCGTGTTTCGTCATAATTTGGGACGAAATCGACGGTGTCCTTTTCCATGTCGGTCATCAGCGCGGCGCCGAGATGCGTCATGCGCGCTTCGGTGTAACGCATCGCCGCCGGGGGATCGCCTTCGACGGAGCCGAAGTTACCCTGACCGTTAACGAGCGTTTCACGCATCGCCCACGGCTGGGCCATGTGGACCAGCGTGGGATAGATCACCGCTTCGCCGTGCGGGTGATAATTTCCGCTTGTGTCACCGCAAATCTTCGCGCATTTGCGATGCTGTCGTCCCGGAAAAAGAGAGAGATCGTGCATCGCGTAGAGAATTCTGCGCTGTGACGGCTTGAGTCCGTCGCGTGCGTCCGGCAACGCGCGCGAGATAATGACCGACATCGAATAATCGAGGAAGGACCTCGATACTTCTTCGGCTACATTTATCGGTTCAATTTTCTCGTTTGGATTAAGCATGACGTTTGGATTTATCCATGAGCTGGCAAGTACGCGGAAGGACGCTCCGTAAGGAAGCGCTCTTCCCAAATTCGGGAGATTTCGTCAGCCTGTCTAATTGTTACGGGAGGACCGATCCGCGCGTCGCGCGCCAGCGGGATTTTCAAAAAATCCAGCACACCTCGGATGGTTGCCTCATAATCCCGGCATAGTTCTTCGTACTCGACCTGGAAGGGAGCAATGCCGATTCGCTGAAAAAATGTGTACCAAATATTTTCCTGTCGCTCGGCCTCTCTTAGAGACTGCTCGATCAACTGCGCATCGAATTGCGGTTCTCGTACGGCGGCTTTTCCCTGCTGCACTTTCCAAAGACCGGTCTGAAGAGCTCGAGCTGTCGACAATGCTTGCCGCAATTTGTGGCGCCGGACGATGTGCACAAAGCGAAGGCGTGGGAAGGCATTTTGCAACATTGTGAGATCATCAGTCGCTGCGTCGCCAAAAGCATGAGTACCTCGCAGTCGAGCAAGGAAATCGTCCAGATACCAGCTCATTAGTTTAAAACCGAACACTTCATTGTGAGTGGTTTTCGTGTTGACCATGCCGCTCACGTAACCCGGATAATCAGCATTTGGATCCAGTCCGAGCTCGGCTCCGTAGCGGCCTTCGGATTTTGGGAGGAAGAATTGTTTCGGCATGCCCGCCTGGCGCGTGGCGCGCAAGCCATCCGTCAACAAATTGCTACCCGAACGCGGAATTGTGCAGACAACGTAACAGCGTCGCGGATGGCGTAGTTTGTGAAACAGGCCTCCCATCTTGGAACTTACACGTCGAGATTGCGCACATTCAGCGCGTTGTCTTCAATGAATTGCCGGCGCGGCTCGACGACATCACCCATCAGAATCGTGAACATTTTATCGGCATCGACGGCGTTATCGTCGTTCAGGTCCACCTTCAGGAGTTTGCGTTTCTCCGGATTCATTGTGGTCTCGAACAATTCTTTGGCGTTCATTTCACCGAGACCTTTGAAACGCTTGATCTGCACTCCGCGGCGGCCAATCTCCAAAATCTTCCCCAGGATTTCCGGAATTGAAAACAGCGGATGCAAAACCGCTTTTTCGCCTTCGCCTTCGATCAATTCAAAGATCGGCTGATCGCTGGTCGCGTAATGGGCGATTTTCAAACCTTTGCGGGCCAATTCGGCTATAATTTTTTCGATCGCAGCCGATTCGTGCAGCTCTACCAGTCTGCCGCGTCTGCGACTCCCGTCTGTCCGCACTGGCGCTTCGCTCAGCGGAAGCAATTCCTGGCCAGGCTCGGTGTCGAAGAGATTCAGGTCCAGATTCTCTTGATGAAATCTGCGCACCGCGTTTTCGTCGTGAAAATAGTGCACGGTCTCTTCGTTTCCCTCGCGCACTTTTACCAGATACGTTGGAAGCTTGCCCGACTTCGCGTTTCGTTCAGCAAGATAAGTTTCGAAGTCGCCGCCATGGCGGCGCACGGCTTCGCTTAACTTCGCAAGTTTCTCGAGAGATTCGAGAATGTCCTTCAGTTGTGCGGCCGGGATTTCCTTATCGTCGGCCAGATTTCTCAATCGCACGTCCTCTGCGCCGAGAGAAATCAGGATTTTGTTTAGCCGGGCATCGTCATCGACATATTCTTCGCGTTTCTTCCGTTTGATTTGGTACAGGGGTGGCTGCGCGATGTAAATCCTCCCCGCACGCACCAGCTCGGTCATTTGCCGGAAGAAGAAGGTAAGCAACAGGGTGCGAATGTGCGATCCATCGACGTCCGCGTCTGTCATGATAATAATCCGGCCGTAGCGCAACTTGGTGATATCGAAACGCCCTTCGTCCTTGCCGTTGCCATCCTCTTTGGATTTGCCGATCCCGGCGCCGATCGCCGTAATCATCGACTGGATCTCATTGTTCTTTAGGAACTGATCCTCGCGCGCCTTTTCCACATTTATCAATTTTCCGCGAATCGGCAGAATGGCTTGGTAACGCCGGTCGCGTCCCTGTTTGGCGGAGCCACCCGCTGAATCGCCTTCGACGATGTAAAGCTCAGTCAGTTCCGGATCGCGCTCGGAGCAATCAGCTAATTTCCCTGGCAATCCGCCACCAGTGAGAGCGCCCTTACGAATTGTTTCCCTGGCTTTTCGAGCCGCTTCACGCGCACGCGCTGCCGTGAGCACCTTGTCGAAAATGCGCCGCGCGACCGGCGGATTCTTATCAAAAAAAGTCATCAACCCGTCGTAGACGACTGAGTTTACGATCCCGTCGATCTCCGTGTTGACGAGCTTCACCTTGGTCTGCGATTCAAAGCGCGGATTGGGCAACTTAATGCTGAGCACACAAATCAATCCTTCGCGCACATCGTCTCCGGAAATCGAAGGGTCCTTCTCTTTGAGAAAATTGCTTGATTTCGCGTACTGATTGACGGCCTTGGTGAGCGCTGTGCGGAAGCCAGTCAGATGCGTGCCACCATCCGGATTCGGGATTGAGTTGGCAAAAGGTAAAATCTGGTCGTTGTAGCTGTCGTTGTATTGGAGCACCACGTCGAGAAACACTTCATCGCGCTGTCGCGAGATGACGATCGGCTTCGGATGCAGGACCTGTTTGTTCTCGCCGAGCTGCTTAACAAATTCTTCGATGCCGTGTTTGTAGAAAAACTTTTCTATCTTGGCCGGGTCGATACGCTCATCCGTAAGCGTGATTTCCAGACCGGGATTGAGAAACGCCAGTTCGCGCAACCGCGTTGCGAGACGCTCGAATTTGAACTCCGTCGTGATGGTGAAAATCGTCGGGTCCGGAAGAAACGTGATCAGTGTGCCGGTGGTCTTTTTGTTTTTGACTTCGCCGATGACAGTCAATTTGTCTGTCGTCTTGCCCTTGGCGAAAGCCATGTGGTAGACCTTGCCGTCGCGCGACACTTCCACCTTGAACCATTCCGAAAGCGCGTTCGTGCATTTCGCGCCTACGCCATGCAAGCCGCCCGAATATTTGTAGGCGCCTTGTCCAAATTTTCCGCCGGCGTGCAGATTTGTTAGCACCAACTCGATCGCCGGCATTTTCCATTTGGGGTGAATATCTACGGGAATTCCACGGCCATTGTCGCGCACAGACAGCGATCCATCGACGTGGACGGTCACTTCTATTTTTGTGCAAAATCCGGCGAGATGTTCGTCGATGGAATTGTCCAGCACCTCGAAAACCAAATGGTGCAGACCCCTCTCATCAGGGTCGCCAATGAACATTCCAGGCCGCTTTCGGACCGCTTCGAGGCCTTCCAATTTATCGATTTGCGCGGCGTCGTACTTTTGTGCCGCGTCAATTCCAGTCGATCCCCCGCCAGCCGATTTTTCGACTGGAATTTCTTCTTGGGTTTTTAGCATAGATTAAGGCCGGAAAGAGCCTCGTAAGATGATATCCAAAATGTCCCGATGAACAACTAAAATCTGGTGGGTAATTCTGGATTGCTTGCGCTAGGGATTGGGCCAAAGACTAAGCCTAAACTCAAGATATTGTATTCGCCGAGAGCTGCCGGGAGGACTGGTTCCTGAGCCCTTTTTCTCGCTGCTTGACCATGGGATTTTGAACCCGGAAGATGCTGCCTGTGATGCGCGCGCAAACCCTCTTGGAAGCACGCTGGATTCTTCTGATTTTGGCTTTAGCCGCAATAGCGACGTGGTTTATTTCGGCGTGGTTGTCGCTCATTTTTCTGGCGTTTTTTCTTTTTACCGTCGCCTTTTTCCGGGACCCGGATCGTTCCGTGCCGCCAGATCGGAATCTGATTGTGGCTCCAGCCGATGGCAAGGTCAGCGACATCGTTGAACTGGATGAGAAGGAAGTTCTAAAAATAAAAACGCGGCGCGTAGGAATTTTCCTGTCAATTTTCGACGTTCACACGAATCGAGCTCCGATCGCTGGACGCATCGTTTATCGTAAGCATCACGAGGGTCTCTGCCTCGATGCTCGCGATCCACGTTGCCCTGAGAAAAATGAAGCGATGACATGGGCGTTCGAAAATTTGCGAGGAACGATTGTCGTTAGACAGCTGACCGGCGCGATTGCCAGGCGCATCGTGGCCTGGTCAAATGTTGGAGATGAATTGAAAAAGGGAGAACGCTTCGGGATGATTCGCTTCGGTTCGCGGACGGAATTATATTTGCCGCTCGAAGCTGAAGTCCTAGTGAAAACAGGCGACCACGTTTCCGGAGGATCGACAATCATCGCCCGTCTGCCCGACTGATGAACGAACAACCATCTAAAATTTATCTCCTGCCCAATTTGATGACGGCGGGAAACCTGTTTTGCGGTTTTACGGCCACACTGAAAATTCTTGAGGGCGCTCTGCTGCAGGCGTCTAATCCCGATGCAGCCAGTGACGCTTTTCACACTGCCATTTGGTTTGTTCTCGGCGCGTTCGTTTTTGATTTTTTGGACGGACGGATTGCACGTTTGGGTGGTCACGAGACTTCGTTTGGACGCGAGTTCGATTCTCTGGCGGATATTGTGTCATTCGGGCTTGCCCCCGCGTTGATGGTTTACCGTGTCGTGTTGCAGGAGTTCCCCCGTGCATGCTGGATCATTGCGTTCATTTATCTGATGTGCGGAGCACTGCGGTTGGCCCGTTTCAACTCTGCAACGGTGAAAAATGATGGAGCTAATCACCAAGATACTTTCACGGGTTTTCCCATTCCCGCTGCAGCCGGTCTGATTGCGTCGATCACGCTGTTCCTCCTTTGGCTCGCCGAGGGCGAACATCACCTCGGCAATTGGCGCTTCGTTCTGCCGCCGTTACTGCTTTTTCTTTCCTTCATGATGTTCAGCCGGTTTCAATATCCGAGCTTTAAGGCGGTGAATTGGAAGACGAAGAAATCGATCCCACGCTTTCTTGTCATCATTCTTGTTCTCATTTTCACCGTGCTGAATTATGAATGGATGCCGGCAGTTTTGTTCCTGGCTTATTTACTCTATGGGTTTCTGCGTCCCTGGCTCTCGCGCGACTGGCGTCGTGAAATTGAAGAAGAAATAGGCGAAGAGCCTTCTGAGGAGACCGCCGAACAAACACGCTGAGATCGGCAATTTGATTGGAGGGCAAACGCTCCGGTTGCCAGGCGCGCGGGCAGCGGGCGGTGCGCCTGCCCTAGAGCGCCTGATTCAGCTTCGATAGAATTTCCGAAATGCGCGAGATAGTAGATTTGTCTAGCGCGTGGCAACTAGACGAACGCTAGTTGCGATTCGCAGATCAGGCGCACAATCTCTACGGCCTTCTGCCCGAGCCGACGGTGGAGATTGTCCCGTGCCAGGGAAGGGAAAAAGTTCCCGCGTTATTATCTATTTGTCCGCCCAGGTTGAATGTGCCAGTCGCGTTGGCAAAACGGCCCGTGCCGGCGGTTATAAAGGCGAGTTCGTTGTTGTCGAATACGCCTGGGATTGGTGTCGGGGTCAGGGTCCCGGTGAACGGGCCGGAAATACTGTCGCCGTTGGCCCCTGTAAATACGTAGCTGCCGACATAGGTCAGGTCGCAGACATTGAGGACGAATTCCGCCGTTCCGTTGAAGCGGCCCAACTGCATCGCATTTCCCCCGTTGACGGCTTCAGAAAGCACGTGGCACTCGTCCAGAGGCACAGTCGAGATGATTGTGCCCGAGACAATCCCGTTGAACGGCACCTGGTCGCGGGCTGACGCAGGAGTGGCTGCCGAGACAAATATGCCAAGGCAGGCGACTAGCAGTGGGATTACAACTCCCGTTGTTGCTCTAAACTGAATATTTTTATTTTTCATAGTTTGGTTGGTTTATTGTCTTTGGGTTTAACTGAGGATTCCTTTCCCATCACTAAAGGAACTGGGAGCCAAAGTTCCGAAATTTTTTTGAGAACCAAAAAGCCGCCACTCGGTAACAGGTGACGGCTGTTTTGGAGATGCGGCCGTCGGCGGGAGTACGGCCTGTTGTATCTTGATCAACTATCTCATGTCGTTCGCTCAATGGCCATGCACCGGGATCAGCACAAAGTTGTGTTCTGTTCCGTCCTTGAACAACCCGCCGCCGATAATTTCGCCACGATTGTTAACGGCGATGGCGTATGTGGAATCCAAGTCCCAGTTGGAGCCAGCCGGAAAGAATGTAGTTAGATCGACAGCCTGGCTGGTCGCACTGGGCCAGATATAGGCACGACTTCTCGAAAAATCGTCATTGAATCCATAGCCCACGATCTGGCCGTTGTCACTGATGCCTGCCGCAACAGTGTTGGTAAACTCGCCAACTGTGCTCAGAACCACCGCCGGGCTCGAGCTGCTGGCCCAGAATACCGCGCGCACGGCGGCGAAGCCGGGTGTATATGCGTAACCAACCATGTTTCCCGCACCATTGATGCCGTGACTGTAGAAAACGACAAAGCTGTAAATGAATCCGCCTCCTGGTGAAGCCAGCGCCACCGGAGTGCTCGTGCTGTTCGCCCAGAACACGGCATGACATTCAAACTCGGCTTGGTCGCACGCATCGCCGAGGATGTTGCCGGAAGCATTGATGCTGGTGGCCACGCTGGTAAAAAGCTTATTGCTCAACACGTGAAGATAAATGGGCGCTGCGTTGCTGTTCGGCCAAAAGACCGCCGGGTTCACTGAAAAGTCCGCGTTAAAGAACTGGCCGACGATCTGGCCTGATGGATTGATGTCGTACACTTCACCCGCAAGGCCGGCCGGCAGACCGGGGAGTTCGACCGGGGTACTGTTAGGGCTTGCCCAAAACAAGGGCCGCTCAACAGAGAAGTCTTCGTTAAACGCAACTCCCACGATCTCGCGCCGAGAATTAATGCTCCTGGCGACGCTGTTGAGACCAGGCAATGTGCCGAGATCAATCGCCGCGCTCCGGCTGCTGGGCCAAAATGCGGCGCGTCTGAGCCCGGGTGCGAACTCCTTGTTGCCGACGATTTGACCGGACTGACTTATGTCGAACGCCGTTCTCCCTCCGAGCTCGATCAGCATGTATCGCACCTGCGGTGGCGCTTGGGGCGTGGACGTGACGAAGGTGCTCGTCGGTGCGTCAGGATTCGCGGAAGGGCCGCTGGCTACTGCAGGAGTGGTTACAGAGATAAACAGTGCCGCTAAGCAGGTGAAGAGCGGTGCGGTTACAAAACGCAGACCTGATAGGAGACAATTTCGAGTAAACGAACAATTAGTTTTCAGATAAGTTTTCATACTCATCTCTAAAGGAACTGGAAACCAAAGTTCCGGAATTTCATTTGGAGCAAACAAAAAGCCGCCACGCGCTGAAGCGTGACGGCTGATTGCTAGCTATCGCTGTTGTTTTTGGCTGCGTGGTCCATCGGCTTGATCCACCGAATCGGCTTGTTAGGTCTCTTTAGCTCAAATGCTTTGATGCAGGTTCTGGAGCGTATAACATATGGCGGGCTAGGATAAGGCGATGGAGTCCGCTAAGGCTATCGAGTCCGTCTAAGTGTTGGAATTGGCCTAGACCATGCTAGATCGAGAGTCAGATCAGGGGTGCCCTGTGCATCGTGCAGTGGAGGGTTGCCCACGGCGAGAACGCGGTTTCCGTCGCGGCTCACATCGGTGGCTAGGTAATAGTGGGGGTCGGGCTGCCCGTGCGCTGCCATGAGATCGTTAACGAGCACGAGCCCTGAGTTAGCGTTCCATAGAAACGCGAGCTGGGGCGGGCTGTCCGGTGTTACCTCGCATGTTGCGAGCTGTCCCACAGCTACGCGCCCGTCGTCGGACACGTCCAGGACAGCGCTGTTATTGTAGGTTTGCTCATTTTCAGGAAGGATTGTGAAGCCGCCGCGGCGAGTCCACACAAAAGGTTTTCGGTTGCAGAGAGGGTCGTTACATTGTTGTATGCAACTGAATTGCTGGGCCAGTGCACCGCCGGCCGCGTTGCCTTGGGAGTCAATCGAGCTAAGGTTGACGACACTAAGACCGTTTGGCGGTGCAAGGATCCCGGGGTTCCCACCGGCGTCCCAGCGCACCAGCACCACGCGCCCATCGCTGAGGACTGCGTACCCGAAAATCACTCCAGTCTCAGCAACGAGTACAGCTACGCTGGACTGCACGACAAGGCCCCCGATAGATAGTTGCTGCTCGACACCATTCACCCACTTCGTAGCCTTGCATCCGACGAGGAAGGCCTCACCAGCGGCGCCGACGATAACCGAACCATCGTCAGTCATTGGGTGTGTGCGTCGCGCGGTGTATGCAACGCTTGCTTCAAATGGGTTACTACCTACTGCCGACCAGGGATAGGTACTCGCCAGAATCTGCGGACTGCCATCGCGCCACACCGCTGCCTGGCTGACGCCGACGCGGCCGCCGGCGCGCACGTTTCCGGCGATCAGCCGTCCATCACTGGAGACAGCGACCGCGTTTCCTCCGTTGTAGCCCTGGGGCAACTTAAGAAACTCGACGAGCCCCGCATTGGCCGTCCACATCCACGGCGCGTTGGTGCCCCTGTCAAAGAAGATTACGCCGCCGACGACCTTGCTCCCATCCGGGGTCATCCCGCTCGGGATATAGGTGCTCCTCATCCAATTGAAATCGCCTTGCAGCTCGCACAACGTCGATGCTCCATCTTGTTCTGACCATAGATAAGGTGCGTACGTCTCGCACCAGAGGAAGCCGCCATGGTCGTAAGTCGTGGAGCCAGCCGCGAGGCCGTGGTCAAGGTCGACGAGACCGACACCCAGGTCGTATCCCCCTCCACAACTACCTGTCCCCTCGGCGCCCCTAATTTGCCTAGCCCTCACTATTACCGGGTCCGGACCGCTGAGTGCTGCGCTAGTGGACATCTCGGAGAGCGTGCCAAAGGCAAGCGGCGGGAGAAAGACGCCGCATAGGGAGACAACCAGACCGATTAAAACGCTGAGATTAAAGAAGGCGGATTGCCTAACGTTCGGTGTACTCTCTAGCCTACCAAGCTTCGGCCTGCTCAGGGCTGCATCGCCCGTGAGTTTTGTTAGTGGATTTCGATTTTTCATACTCATCACTAAAGGAACTGACAGACAAAGTTCCGGAATTTCTCAGGAGGTTATTGCGAAGTCGTAGCTAACGGCAGGTAGGAGTGTGGTGCTTGTTTCTGCGGACGGGTCCCAAAGCAAAGCCGTCACGCGCTGAAGCGTGACGGCTAATTGCTAGCTGGCGTTTTACTTGCCTGACTTAGGGGGCAAAGAGAATCCACCCATTATAAGTTCCCGCCCCGGACAGGTCGCATCCTGGATTGGAGGCGCCTATGTCGCCCTCAGCCGTTAACTCCGCATGCAGGCCAGCGAGATCGCCAGTCCCATGGCCGACTGTAAAATGCAAAGTTTCGTGGCCGGTGACAGCGTTGCCTATGCCTTCATAACTCAAGAGGAACGTACCGGACCTGCCATTGACCGAACCGGTGAAGAGGCCAGTGCCGTGGAGTGTTATGGAACCGTCGCGATGAACTACATCCAGCTCGGTGCCTTCGGCAGATCCAATGAAGGTGCCAGTAGATGTTCTCCAGTTACTAATGTTGAACGTGATAATCAAGTTTTCGCCGACTTGACGAGGAGGACCAGCGTAATTGAAGCAGGGAAAAAACTCTCCGCTTGCGGGCTCTGGTCTGGCTCTGGGTCCTACAGCTTCAGCGCTCGGCAATGTTAATAGCGCGCCGGCAGCTGCCAGCGCACAAAAACTTGTGAGCAGATGTGATAGGAGACGATCTCGATTAAACGAATAATAAGTTTTCATACACATCACTAAAGGAACTGGCCGTCAAAGTTCCGGGGAATTTTTAGGAAGCGGCGCTCCATTTCTGTTTATGAACCGGTGTGCAGATCCGCCCGTTTTTAGGCTTGCAGAAGAAGGCAAAACCGATCACGCTGCCAAGCGTTGAATGCGGAAGCCGAACCGCGCTTGTTTGCCACCACGCGCTGGAGTCTCGTCCTTGCTGGGGCGAACTCCGATGGCGACGAGCAGAAGGCAGCTGAAGCGCTGGCAGAGCTTTGCCGCACTTACTGGCGACCCATTTTTTCCTACGTCTGTCGCCGCGGTTACTCGAGTGAGGACGCGCAGGACCTTACGCAAGATTTCTTCCTGATGATTCTGGAAACGAACTGGCTACAGCAGGCCGACAAAGGCCGCGGCCGTTTCCGGTCGCTCTTGCTCAAGTCGCTCCAGAATTTCCTTCACAACGTAGCCGATAAGAAACAAACCCTGAAGCGAGGCGGCAGCGTTCAATTCGTTTCCTGGGATGCCTGGATGGCAGAAGCGCCCTCGCAATTATCGATCTCGGATCGCGCGCTCGACGCGCTTGCACCCGAGCGGCTGTTCGATCTTCGCTGGGCCGTGACAGTCGTGGAGCAGGCGCTCCGACGTTTACGGGAGGAGTGCGAAGGTAAAGGACGTCTTCGCCTTTTTGAGGGATTGCGCGATCACCTTGCGGCAGAACACGCCGACATCTCATATGCCGATCTCGGTATCGCGTTAGGCGTTGCAGAGGCGGTCGTGAAAAAACAACTACACAACTTGCGCCAGCGTTATCGGTGGCTCCTGCGCGAGGAGGTCGCTCACACGGTTGAGAACCCGGCCGACGTAGACGACGAGATCCGACACTTGTGCGCGGCACTAGCCGCCGCTGCGTGATGAACAAAGTTATTGCGCCATCTGATTTCGTCGCCGACGTAATTGAGCATCCGACGGAATGCTCGCAGTGTGGCGCGATAACCCGGCTGGATCGCGGGGCCTGCATTAACTGTCTCCTGCGCGAGGGACTTGCAGCCAAAGGCGAGGCTTCTCGTGAAGCGTTCGAAAGCGTCCTCGCAGAAGCGAACGTGGCCGACACACAGTGGCGTCTCGGTCACTACGAAATTCTAGAGGAAATCGGCCGCGGCGGCATGGGAGTGATTTATCGTGCGCGCCAGCAGCACTCCCGCCGGATCGTCGCGGTGAAACGCATCCTCGCTCATGAGGTAAACTCGCACGAGACGCTGGCGCGCTTTCGGCGCGAAGCCGAAGCCGTCGCGAGCCTCGATCATCCAAACATTCTTCCCATTCACGAAGTCAGCGAAAGCGAGGAGGGGCTGCCGTTTTTCAGCATGAAATATGCGACGGGTGGGAGCCTTCGAAGCGCAGCATCTGCATTACGCAATAAGCCTCGCGAGTGTGTGCAACTGATGGCGAAGGTCGCGCGCGGCATCGCTTACGCGCATGGCAAGGGAGTTCTGCATCGCGATCTTCAGCCGGGGAACATTCTCCTTGATGAAAACGGCGAACCGATGGTGAGCGACTTTGGTCTCGCAAAATGGCTCGATCAAACTAGCGAGATAACAAGAACACTGGAGACACTTGGAACACCGGGCTACATCGCACCTGAGCAGGCCGAGTGCCGAGCCGATAAGCTTACCTGCGCTGCGGACATATACAGTCTGGGCGCAATTTTGTTTTATCTCCTAACTGGCCGGCCTCCGTTTGTAGGCCCGAATGTCCTTGCTGTTATTCATCAGGCTGCTGCGACTCCGGCGCCGCGTTTGCGTTCCCTTGCGCCGTCTCTCGACCGCGATCTGGGGACAATCGTCTGTCGTTGTCTGGACCCCGATCCTAACGCTCGCTACCAATCCGCCGGAGCGCTCGAGGAGGATCTTGACCGTTGGTTGCGACATGAGCCGATTCGGGCCCGGCGCACTGGAGTTTTCACCCGCGGACGAAAATGGGTGCGACGGAATCCAACTAGTACGGTGCTGGTGGCATCGTTGGTCGCCATGGCGGCGATGGCGGGTGTGGTGCTTTGGCAGAGTCAATCCCCCCATCCGATGCCGGCGGGGATTGCGGTGCTTCCATTTGAAAATCTGAGTACCGATCCCGAAAACGCGTTTTTCACTTACGGGGTACAAGACGAGATTCTTAATGGTTTGGCAAAAATCGGGGACTTGAAGGTGATCAGCCGGACATCGGTCATGCAATACGAGAGCGGCGTGAAGCGAAACTTGCGCCAGATTGCGAATGAACTCGGCGTCGCGCATATCGTCGAGGGAAGCGTGCAACGCGCCGGCAATCGCGTCCGCGTCACCGCGCAGTTAATCGATGCAAAAACGGACACGCATTTGTGGGTGGAGCGTTATGATCGACCACTCGATGACGTGTTTGCAATTCAAAGCGATATTGCCAAGGCAATTGCAGGCCAGCTACAGGCAAAGCTGTCGCCAAAGATAAAGTCTGCCATCGAGGAGCGGCCCACTAAAGATCTCGCCGCTTACGACCTTTACGTTCGCGCAAAATTACTTGTGATGGCCCATTTCATCAACGAGAAGAACTACCTCGAGGCCGAAAGTTTGCTTGATCAAGCCATCGCGCGCGATTCAGATTTTTTTCTCGCACACTGTTTGAGCGCCGAAGTGCAGAGTCGGCTTTACTGGAACTTTGATCACAATCCGGAGCGACGTGACTTAGCCGAGCGCGCGGTTAAGGCTGCCTTTCATCTGCGGCCCGAAGCGGGCGAATCGCATCTCGCGCGAGCCCAATACCTCGCCAGATGCAATCTCGATTACGACAACGCTCGAGCGGAACTCGCCCTCGCCCAGCGCGGGCTCCCTAACAACGCGCAGGTCTTTACATTGCTGGGCCATATCGACCGTCTACAGGGCCGCTGGAACGAGTCGGTACGCAACTTCGACGAAGCCCTGGAGCTCGACCCACGCAATTTATTGACTCTCCGGCAGCTCTCGTTGGCCTACCTATT
>Ga0209687_1000225_pt1 | contig 20438 bp, 16 predicted proteins | sample GraSoiAngelo_136_FD_185893 | JGI IMG/M metagenome (GOLD analysis project Ga0209687, IMG submission 185893) | Grasslands soil microbial communities from the Angelo Coastal Reserve, California, USA - 14_0929_09_20cm (SPAdes) (version 2) | ecosystem: Environmental > Terrestrial > Soil > Grasslands ...
AGTTTTTTAAAACGTTGTATGCGCGAAACACAGGACTGCAAGTCTGTGTTCCTTTCACCTCGCCTCAATCAGCTTTTTGAAACGCGGCTCGTCGCGCAAAGAATCCCATTCCGGCTCCACTCGTAAAGTTCCCGGAGTCGGCCCATTTGGAATTCCGACTAACGATTCCAGTTGTTGAATGGCCGAATCCTTTTCGCCGAGCTTCGCGCTTACTGCCGCTAGTGTTGTCGCGAGGATCGGTCCGTCGAACGAATCCTTCGCGATAGGCAATAGCTCTCCGGCGCGGGTGGCGGCACCAAGCGCCTCGTTTTTCTCTCCAACGGCAGCGTGAATTAATGCCAGCATTGCAACTGTTTTAGCGTCGTCCGGGGATTGCACCAGATCATCTCGCACTGCCCGTTTGGCCTGCTCGAAAGCGGCATGCGCGGAGGATTCGTTACCGCGAGCTTGGGCAATTAATCCTGCGTACCAACTTTTGGGGACGGTATAACCGTCGAGTGCTCCGGCAACTCCGCTCAAACCATTGTCATCGAGTTTCTCGTGCCTGCAGGCGGCAAGCACACGATCCGCCTCCTCCACATCACGTTCCATCAGACTCAGACGGAGCGCGATCGTGCTCGTTGCCCCGCCAGGATCAAAGCTGCGCGGGAGTTTCCGCAAGGCGGAACGGAGCGGAGCAGTGTCGCCATCGCGAAATAGGGCAATCGCGCTGCGGGCCAGGACAAAAAAGTCCGCGGCCGGCGAAACGGAAAGCGCGTCGTTCACTGTTCCGTCTGCCTTGGCGTATTCATGCAAGGCGAGATAACTTTCGAACAGACTCCACAGCACCGAAAGATTTCTAGGGTCGCGATCCCGCGCCTGCTCCAGAGTACTCGCCGCTTCATTCCATCTTCCGACTCGGCGGGCGATCGCTCCAGCGGTATTGAGCACGTCGGCGTCGTTGGGAATCGCCCGAATTGCATCGGTGACGTGCTTTTGGGCGACATCATATTGCCGGAATCCATAGTAATAGTAAAAGGCTTTCGCGAGATGCGCTTCGCCCAAGTCCGGCTGAAGTTCGAGCGCGGCATCGGCTGCTGCCTTCGCTTTTTCCAAACGCGATGCGCTTTTATCGTAGCCAAACCAAAACAATTCAGAGTGCAGACGCGAGGCCAGGCCGTAGGCCAGCGCAAATTGCGGATCACGCTTAATTGCCTCATCGATCAATCGCAGCGCATCTGCTCCTTTGTCGTAGGAATAGCCGCTCCCGGCCCAATGAAATAGCTCGCGTGCGCGCAGGAAAAGTTCGTAGGCAAGGATGTCGCGGGTGGGATGGGTTTGCAGGTTCGTTTTCTCGCGGGCCGAAAGATTTGCCCGCAACTCCTGGCTGATGCGTTGCGCCAGTTCGCTTTGCAGCGCGAACAGATCGGTAATCTCGCGATCGAATGTTTCTCCCCAAAGTTGGGCATCGCTCCGCGCATCAATCAACTGAGCATTCACCCGGATGCGATTGCCGGCCCGGCGTGCCGTGCCCTCAAGAATATGGGCTACTCCCAGTGCCAGTCCGATTTCACGCAAATTGCGCGTGCCGCTCTTGAATTGCTGTACCGAGGTGCGGCTGATGACCTTAAGGTCGGCGACCTTCGCCAGGTTCGAGAGAATGTCATTGTGTACGCCGGCCGCGAAGTATTCGTTCTCTTTGTCGTCACTCAAATTTTCGAACGGAAGAACGGCGATGCTTTTTTCCGGAATATTGCGGATTGCGGCGGGGCCGACCGGCAACGCGGCCAAACTTCTGTCGCTGTCCTCGGTGCGCCTGATTCCCTGCGGAGTCAGATCGAATATCCACGACAGCGTGAGAGCGATTGGAAAACCCAGCACCAACACGAGCACAATCAGGCGCACCGCCCAATTTGGAATTTCGAAGAACGGAAAAACTTGTGTTGCAATTTGAATGAGCAACCAGGCGGCGACGGCATAGGCGATGGCAACGCGATGGACCTTGCGGCGCTTCAGTTCGGCAAAAAACGATTTCACGCGATCAGCTCCAGCATTCCGTCATTACAAACTATCGCATCGCCAGCAAGTGAAGGGTTGCGAACTAATAGGATTGATGAAATACGAGCGAGATGGCCAGGTCCGGTGGAGGCGATCCGCAACATACGTCTGCCTTCATCGCTGCAGTTGCATCCTTCGCAACGTGGGGATTGGTGCCAATTTATTGGAAATTGCTTTCGAGGGTCCCAGCCTTGGAAATTCTCGCGCATCGTTTCGTCTGGACCATTGTGTTTCTCGGCCTTCTGCTCAGCTGGCAAGAGCGCTGGCGTGAAGTCATCGGCAACCTTCGCAGGCGACGGGGCGCACTCTTTTGTTTGGGCAGCGGTATCATGGTTGGCCTGAATTGGCTGCTCTTCATTTGGGCGGTCAACATCGGTCACGTCCTCGAAACCAGCCTCGGCTATTTCATGACCCCAATCGTGAACGTCCTGCTTGGCGCCTTTATTTTGCGCGAGCGACTCAGCGCCTGGCAGACCGCTTCCATTGTTATTGCTTTGGTCGCGGTCTCTATTCTTGCCTTTGGTTACGGCCATTTCCCGTGGATCGCGCTAGGGCTTTGCTCCAGTTTCGGCCTCTACGGATTGCTGCGGAAGCAGTCCGGCACCGCTGCCATTCCCGGGCTATTTTTGGAAACGCTCTTTCTCCTGCCGCTGGCCCTGGTTTATCTCGTTCTCCTCGCCAATCGCGGCACGTTGACCTTTGGACCCTCACACCTCTCCCTTTCCGCGATCCTAACGACAAGCGGGATCGTGACCGCCGTCCCGCTGATCTGGTTCGGTTACGCCGCCCGTCATTTGCGATTAGTCACGATTGGTTTTCTTCAGTATCTCTCGCCCAGCATTAGTTTCGTTCTTGGGCTTTTTGTTTATCACGAGACATTCACCCGCCAGCATTTCATTACCTTCCTTCTCATTTGGTTCGCGCTTGTCCTTGTTTCAGCCGAAGCGGTTTTGCGCTGGCGCGCGACTAAACCGCTCGCCGCCGAAGCACCGCCAGATTCGCCGCTAATCGAGCCCGGGATCTGAAGCGAACCTGAATCTGTAGGGGCAGGCGTGCCGCCTGCAAATCTTCAAACGCAGCCACCGCGGCCTTCACCGAAGATAGAATTCCAGCGGATCCCTGGAGAGCGCGTCTTTTGCCGAAAATTTTGTTTGAGAAAAAGAAGTGACGACGGTGGCGGATTTCTGATTCAATTTCATGGTCATGGTCGGCGGCCGAATCACCAGCGAGGAAAGATCGACGCTCAGCACTTACATTGGCGTCGCCATCGCGACTGTGCTCGCTGCCGGGGCCGTTTATTTTTTTATTCTCTCGCACCAGGAAAAAAAGGAGGCCACCGGTTTCGATCCGAACCGGCCGGTGCCGAACGATGCGACTTTGAAAAGGCGATTGAAGCCGGAGCAGTATTTTGTCGTGCGCGAGAATGGCACCGAGACCGCCTTCCAGAATGAGTTCTGGGACAACGAGCGTGTCGGCCTTTACGTCGATGTCATCACCGGCGAACCACTCTTTACTTCGCTCGACAAATTCGATGGCGGCACCGGCCGGCCCACGTTTACCAAACCAATCTCTAAAGATCTCGTGGTCGAAGAAGTGGATACCTCCCGGGACATGCAGCGCACTGAGGTCCGTGCCAAACGCAGCGGTGCCCACCTTGGCCATCTCTTTGCCGACCCAACTTCGCCGACAGGGCAACGCTACGCCGTTAACTCGGCCGCTTTCCATTTCATTCCGATAGAACGAATGAAAGATGAAGGCTACGAAGCGTTCCTGGCGCTCGTAGAGAAAAAATAGCGCCTAGTTGGATCGTATAATGAGGCTCTGTCCGATCGACCTTGGTCGGTCGAGAATTCGCTGCCAATTACCACTTCTGGAATTCGCGCCGCCTTCGTCGTATTGTCGCTCGCATAATTTGAAACAGGACGACATCGAATACGCCATTGAGAATACGCAGGTTATTCTCGCGCCGGAACGGCAGATCGCGACATTTGGCAACACCAGCTTTGAATTTCATCTCATTTCCGAGCTGATGGACCGGGTCGATCAGGTCCGCATTCGCACCGGCCGCATCGAAGCCGAGCGTCCGAAGATTCTCAGCCCGGAGTACTTTTGCCGAATGATGCTCGAAGGGTTTGGTGAAAAAGCGCAGAAGTACGTGGACCGGCTGCGCGAGCATGCGCAGCAGATCGCGGTGTTGCGTTACGGGTTTCAATTTCGCAAATCTGGCGTCATGGAAGAAACCGTGAGCGCCTCGTTACAATCGGTCATCGATCGCACTCGGCGGGTAGTGGAGAGCGCCAGTGATCCGAATGGCGCGATCATCCAGGGGGTGGATGAGGCTTGGGAAGTTTGCCTGCTCAAGTTCACCATCGAGATGATCGAGCGCTCGGCCGGCGAAAATATCGGCGACTTCAAGCGCCGTGGTTTGATTTAATCTCGGCAGCGCAGGCGTTTCCCGATCGCGTCCGTCATCCCCGAGACGCGGAGAGGTCGAGGGACCTCACGAGTGCAGAATGACTGTGCAACCGAGGCTTGCGTGCCCCAGAACCATTGGCGAGGTCCCTCGCTTGCGCTTCGGATGACGGAGCGGGGAAACGCGAAAGAGTTTTGTCACAACTGCGAGTGATTGTGGAGGCGTGCTCTTTCGAAATGTGCAGCCGACACGGCTGCCGCTACAGATTCCGATAGCGCCGCATCAATTTGAAGAAACGCATGGTATCCCGCACCGGATTGATGCTGCTGACTTCGTCGGAATAGACGGTCGTGATCGGAACCGATGCGACGCGATGGCCTTTCCTGCTCGCGATGATGAGCATTTCGGTCTCGTACTCGAACCGGCTGGCGCCGCTCAGAACTTCCGGAATGATATCGCGATGCAGCATGCGAAAGCCACATTGCGTATCCGGAATCTGCTGCCCGCAGACGCGACTGATTTCGCCGCTCATGTACCGGTTCACAATCCGCCGCACCAGCGGCATCGCGCTGGTGTCGTTCATGCGCGAGCCAATGAAAATTTTCGCGTTCGACTCCGACGCGGCGCTGTCTACAAAACGCGAAATCTCTTCCGGCAAATGCTGCCCGTCGGCGTCGAGGAGCACGACGTATTCGCTGCCGCGCTCGAGCCAATAGCGCAGCCCGGTCTTGATCGATTCACCTTTGCCGCGGTTTTGCGGGTGAATAACGACATCGACTCCGCTGGATCGCGCCCGCTCCGCCGTCGTGTCAGTTGATCCGTCATCAACCACGAGAACATTTTCCAACTGCGCCCGCGTCCGCTGCGCTACTTCACCGACGTGTTTTTCCTCTTGATAGGCGGGAATCACCGCCGCGATTCGCGAACGATCGCGTTCCATCACTAACGAACGACGGGATGAAAATCGGCCGCATGATAGGAGCTGCGCACGAGCGGACCTGAGGCGACATGTTCGAATCCTTTTTTGCGTGCAATTTCGCCGAAGAATTCGAATTGAGCGGGCGCGATATATTCAACCACCGGGAGATGTTGCGGAGTCGGGCGAAGGTATTGGCCCATGGTGAGTACCTGCACCCCCACTTCGCGCAAATCATCCATCGTTTGAAATAACTCCGATTCGGTCTCACCCAGTCCAAGCATGACGCCGCTCTTCGTCACCGCTTGTGGCGAAAGCTCTTTCGCGCGTTTCAAAACCCGCAGCGAAGTCCGGTATTTCGCACGCGAACGCACCATCGGCGTCAGACGCTCGACCGTCTCCATGTTGTGATTGTAAATGTCGGGCGCGGCGTCGAGCACGATCTGAATGCACCAGTCCCGGGCATGAAAATCGGGCACCAACACTTCGATCACAATTTTGGGGTCCATTTCGCGAATGGCACCGATGGTCCGAGCGAAGTGATTCGCGCCGCCGTCCTTCAAATCGTCGCGCGCGACCGCGGTGATGACGACATGTTTCAATTTCATTCGCCGCACGGCTTCGGCGACGCGTTGCGGTTCGTCTTCTTCCAGAGCAAACGGTTTCGCCGTTGTGACCGCGCAAAATCCGCAGGCGCGTGTGCAGCGATCACCCGCGATCATCATGGTCGCTGTGCCCTGGCTCCAGCATTCCCAGCGATTCGGGCACTGCGCGCTTTCGCAAACCGTGTGCAATCGCAAATCGGAAATCAGCGCTTTCGTGGAAAAGAAAATGGGATTCGATGGCAGCCGCACTTTGATCCAGGGCGGCTTTTGGGCCTGGTGGAGCGAAGGATCAATTTTCGCGCAGGACATCGAATAAAAGTTACAACGTTAAAATGGTTACAAAAGTCAAATTGCGGCCGACACGGTTGCTACAGCCTTAGCCATAATAATGGATTGGTTCTGTAGGGGCGGGCGTGCCGCCCGCAAATCTGCGAGCGCTGGCTTCATGCGGCCGACACGGCCGCCACTACAGCGCGGTGGCATTTATTTAAAGCTTCGTTCGTCCGGTCAGCGCTTGGTAAAGCGTGAGTTCGTCGGCCGACTCAAGGCCACCACCTGCGGGCAAGCCATGTGCAATCCTTGTTAACTTTACCGGTTTTCCTTTCAGTAACTCGACCAAATAGTTCGTGGTTGCTTCGCCTTCGACATCAGCCGCGAGCGCGAAAATAATTTCCGAGAATTTTTCGTGCTCGATTCGATCGAAGAGCTCTTTGATTCGCAAATCCTCCGGCGCGACGTGATCCAGAGGCGCAATCCGGCCGCCGAGTGCGTGGTAGCGCCCGCGAAAAGCGCTCGTTTTTTCCAGTGGAAGAATATCGGTCGGTTGTTCAACCACGCAGAGCAACTCGTTCGACCGCGAATCGTCGCGGCAAATTTCGCAAAGCTCGTCCGTTGCGAAAAAGCCACAAAGTCTACACGGATGAATCTGGGCGCGCGTTTTTGAAATCGCGGCCGCGATTTGTTCCGGCTGCTCGCGACGTGATTGGACCATCCAGAGGGCAATGCGCTCGGCCGAGCGCGGCCCGACGCCCGGCATTTGCCGTAATTGCGTGATCAAATCACGAAGCGCCTCTGGATACTCGGTCCTTTTCAAAACTCGGATCGGCCAGTCCGACTCGGACCGGCTATTGCGCCGGGGATTCCATTAAATGCAGCGTGAGCGGCTCGAGGCGGCGCAGGTAAAGATTGAGCGGGGCATCTTCCTCGTGGTTCGGTCCGCGCGCCTTTTGGAATTCGCTATAGGCCTCGGCCCAGCGTTGTTCGCGGTAGAGCACGACGCCGTTCCAAAACGAATCGCGTCGCGCTACTAACTCGCTCGGCGCGTCGGCGGTAAAGGCAAGTGGCTCGTAAATTTCATGTCGCTCCTGCGCATTAACGCCGCTGAGAAAATCGATCGGGCGCGCAACAATGGCGTTGTTGGCCAACTCAAAGGTGCGCGGCCCGATCAGTATCCGCGAGCCGTAAAAGCGATTGGCAACGCAAAAGCGTCGGGCTAACTCAATCGGCTCGCCCAGAACAAAAATGTCCTGCTTTTCCTCTGTGGGCGCGGTAATCATCGAGCCGGAGCTGACGCCCACATGCGCGCCGGCGGCGGCGTTCTGGCCGTTGCTGCCGCTTGAGTTCTCCGCGAACGCGCGCGCGAGATCGAAGGCGGCGCGCACCGCTTTCTCGGCGTGATCGTTCAGCGCCCCTGGAAATCCAAACACGGCAACGACCCCTTCGCCATCGGCGGCATGGAGGTAAGCGCCGGCTTCGCGCAACAGTTCAGCTGCGCGTGCGGTGAATTTTTCGCTGGCCTTCGCCACCACACCGGGCTCGTCGGTATCAGCGAGATCGTATTTATTGGCCAAATCGCACACGACCACGCTAGTTTCGAAAGCGCGTGCACCGCCGTCGAATTCCACTTCGCCGGAGCGTAAACGCGAAATTTGCGCCGGCGAAAGTTTGCCATTGAACAGCGACAGGGAAATGCCGGCACGTTTGCGTCCCGCGATTGCAAGATAAGCCAACCCGCCGCCGTAACTGAGAACGACAGCCAGGATGCAGGGCAATGGGGTAAAGAAAATGTGGTAGAGCAACAAAACCCAGGCAAGTGTCACAAGCTCGAGAATTGCGGCGAGAACGAGTACGGCGATGCGGTGCCTGCGGGCGCTCGTAATCGTAATCCATGCCGTGGCGAAACCGAGGAGTGGGGTCAGGCTGTATTGCCAAATGTGGCTGAGATCGCGCGCCGGACCGTTCAATTTCACCATCCAGTTTTTGAGCGGCAGCTCAAGCCCCGCGAACCATCCGGTCGCGTGCGAAATACTGGCCACTGCCGCAACCGCGCCCGCGATGATTAAAGCAAAAAGAAGCGAGCGTTTCATCCAGCTTCGTTGGTTCGGCCTGCCGGATAATAGGATTGCACCACCAAATCGCTTAGAAATTTGTCCGGCGCGTCCACCGCCGAAAGTGGCAGGGTAAACTTGTTCTGGCCGGAATTTTTGCGCACCAGATTCATTCCAAAATGGAAATCGCGAAACAGGTGCGCCGTCAAATCCGCCATCGACATTTTTTCAGTTTGCGCCCGTTCGACCAGCCGGCGTCGCGCCGCGTCCTCAAACGCGATCTCGAGATTATGCTGCCGGCGGAATGATTCGGTGAAGACATCGATCTGCTGATCGAGCGCGACCACTTCATGTTTGTGACCTTCCGCCAACAGGCGATCCAAAACGCGTTTCGGTTCGTGCACTAATTCGGCCGTCACCCGCAGTTGGCTGATACCGGAGCCGGCGAGATAAAATTTGAAATCGCGAAAGAGTTTTTCCCATACCGTCAATAAGCCGCGCGCGCCGGTTTTCTCTCTCGCCCCAGCCTGCGCCATTAAACGCAGCGCCTCATCTTCGAAACTGATGGCGATACCGTAAGCACGAAAGGCGCGCTCGTATTGCCGGAGCAAACTACCTTCCGAATACTTCATGATACTGAAGAGATCATCCGCGCTTAGTTCTTCGCAAACAACACGCACCGGAAGACGCCCGATGAATTCCGGCTCGAATCCAAATTCGATGAAATCCTGGGTACCAACGAATTGGAAGAGTTCGTTGTCCATCACTCGAATCGGTTCGGCGCTGAATCCGATCTGTCCTTTGACGCGGCGCGAAACCTGTTCTTTCAGGCGCTCGAATGCCCCGCTAACGACAAATAGGATATGGCGGGTGTTGATGGTTTGTCGGCTCGATTTACCGCGCCTTTGAAATTCCAGTGCCGCCTGGATTTGCCCCTGCAAATCCATCGCGCTGCGCAACGGCACCTCGGTCTCTTCCATCAACTTGAGCAACGTCGTTTGCACGCCACGACCGCTGACGTCGCGCCCGATCATGCCGCCGGCCGACGCGATCTTGTCGATTTCGTCGATGTAAATGATTCCGAACTGTGCCCGATTGACGTCGCCATCGGCTTTGTGCACCAGCTCGCGCACCAAATCTTCCACATCGCCACCGACGTAACCGGTCTCGCTAAACTTGGTCGCGTCCGCCTTCACGAAGGGGACCTTGATCAAATCGGCGATGTGTTTGATCAGATACGTTTTCCCGACACCAGTCGGGCCGACGAGAATGACATTTTGCTTGGCGTATTCCGTCTCGGCTGCGCCATCTGCATGTTCCTTCTCCAACTGCCGGACGTGATTGACGTGGTTGTAATGATCGCAGACTGCAATCGAGAGCACCTTCTTCGCTTCGTCCTGTTTGATCACAAAACGATCGAGATGTGCTTTGATGTCGCGTGGCAAAAAATGAAATTCGAATTCCTTTGCCTCTTCCGGTGGGCTCTTCTCATCGGTTCCCGTCTCGACTGTGTCCGGCTGGGTGAGCGTGGTAAACGCAACCCGGTCGCCAAAATTCGATTTCATGAAGTCGGCGAGCTTAGATTTCAGTTCTTCCGGTGAAGGAAATGGCGGGGTTTGCTCCATTAATTTGCGTGGGCGCAAAAGGTGCGCCCGATAAAACTTAACATCGGAACCATTCGTGTAAATCTGACTCTCGAAACCGAGATTCGTTCACCGTCGTGCCCGTTAAGGTCAAATGGCAGGTTTGCCCCGCGTTTGTGCTTCCCCTAATATCGATGCGAGCAAATGTCGAAGCTATCTCGATCCTGGTGGCATGGTTTCCTAGTGATTGCCACTGTCGCAGGCGCGGGCATTCTCACCTCGATTTCCCTCCGTGACTTTCGGACCGAGGCGCTACCGCCGGAGAATCGGCCCATCCAATCGGAGATTTCCGGTTACGCGACATCAAGTGCGTGCCGAGCCTGTCATGCCGAGAATTATACCAGCTGGCACGGATCATTTCATCGCACCATGACGCAGGTAGCAACGCCGGCCAGTCTTCCCGATGACATGAGCAAGCTTGACCTGACTTCCAACGGCCGCGAGTACAAGGGAGAACGCTGCGGTGACAAGTTCTTTATTCGCGTGCGATCAGAAGGCGGTAGCTATGGCGAACCGCAACAAGTCGTCCTGCTGACGGGTTCGCACACATTGCAAATCCTGTGGTTGGAAACTGGCCAAGGCCGGACCTTGCTACAACTTCCCTTCGCTTACATCGTCGCGGAAAAAATGTGGGCTCCGGTGGCGCAGACGTTTCTGATTCCCCCCGGCCTAAAGGAATATTATTCTCTCGGTGCCTGGAATGGCGCTTGTATGGATTGCCACGTCACGCAGGGGCAATCGCGTTTTGTCGAGGGTAACAGATGGGATTCGCAGGTCGCTGAGTTTGGCGTCGCGTGCGAAGCCTGCCACAGCGAGGGGCGTCAGCACATCGAATACAACCGCAATCCAATCCGCCGCTTCAAACTTCATCTCACTACCAAAACGGATCCGACGGTTACAAATCCAGCGCGCTTGAAGGCAGCCGATTCGGCACTCGACTGCGGTCAGTGCCACAGCGTGTGGGCATTTAACAATATGTCAGACAAGATTGATTTCAATCGCCATGGCAGTGGCTATCGTCCGGGTGCGCACGATCTCGCTCAACGTTTTGTCGTTCAACCACAGGCGCCGGATCACACCGAAGCGAAGGATTTCATCCGCCGGACTGAGCCGGATTTTTTTAGGAGCCGATTCTGGGGCGACGGTATGGTTCGGGTGACGGGAAGAGAGCTTAATGGCGTGCAAGCGTCGCCCTGTTTTCGTGGCGGAGAATTCTCCTGCATTTCCTGCCACGAAATGCATCTCGATTCCCCCGGTCAAACCAGTCTGGAAAAATGGGCGCACAACGCCCAGCTGAAACCGAAGATGGATTCTGACACAGCGTGTTTGCAATGCCACCAAACGATGGCGACGAACATTAGCGCACACACGCACCATCTTGCTGATTCAAGCGGGAGCCGGTGTTACAACTGTCACATGCCGCGGACGACATTTGGTTTGCTGCACGCGATGCGCAGCCACCAGGTTTCTTCGCCTACGGTCGTGGAAAGCACTAACTATGGACGGCCGAATGCGTGCAATCTTTGTCACCTTAACCAGACCCTTACCTGGACCGCGCAGAAACTAGAAGCGTGGTACCACGAGCCGATGCCGCCGCTTTCGCCCGACGATCGAAATATTGCTGCGGCTGTGCAATGGATTGTGAAAGGTGATGCCGGGCAGCGCGCTCTCATAGCCTGGGGAATGGGTTGGGAGAGCGCGCAAAAAACTGCCGGGCACGACTGGCTTTATCCCTACCTCATCTATAGTATGAGCGATCCGTACGCCGCGGTGCGGTTCGATGCCTGGAAATCGCTACAGACATTGCCCGGATTTTCCGGCTTTACCTTTACCTATACCGCCGCTGACAATTCGATCAGTGAAGTAAGCGCGCACGCGTATGAAAAATGGCTGCGCGAAATCCGCAACCCTGATGTGACTTACCCGCCGGAGACGGCACTGGATGCCGAGGGACGTTTTCGGCAGGATATTTTCCAGCGACTACGGAGCGAGCGCGACGACAAGCGGATTATTCTTGCTGAATGATGCGTCCATCCAATCGTCCGCCCTCCATCGAGCATCACTCCGATCGCAATTTGCGCTTTGGTTGGTGGTCGCTCCTTGTCTTTTTGTCGTTAGGTGGCGTGCTCGAGACGTTGCACGGATTCAAAGTAGGTTGGTACGTTGATGTCGGGAACGAGATGCGCCAGCTTATGTTTACCCTGGCGCACGCTCACGGCACCGCTTTGGCGCTGGTCAATATCGTCGCAGGCTTGACTGCGCGAAGCGTGGAGCAGTTTGAAATTCGGCCTTCGGTATCGTTCTGTTTGATTTGGGCCGGGCTCCTTTTCCCGGTGGGCTTCTTTCTCGGAGGAGTCGTTAGTTACGGCGGAGATCCGGGACTGGGTATTTGGCTAGTTCCCGTTGCCGCACTGATGCTGTTCTATAGTGTCGCTCGTATCGCATTGGATTTGTCGAAGCAAAGGGAGGCCCAAAAGTGCAAAAAGTAAGGACTAGGGGTTGCATTGATTTGACGGACAGTGGGCTAAGGGTCAAAACCCGAAAGGGAAGCCCACATGAAGACACAGTTAACGAAGCCCGCTCGCACCAAAGCGAGATATACCGAAGAGTACAAACAGGAGGCGCTGGAGTTATGGCGGGCCAGCGGCCGCAGCGCGGCGAAGGTCGCAGCCGACACGGCTGCCACTACACCAGGGGAGAAATAGGAGTCGGTCCTCACTTTTTGCACTTTTTCATTGACCCGCTGTGGGTGGAGCCGGGATCCGTCTGTGAATCTTGCAGATTCTGAGGAGTGGTGACGCAGCGCGAGTGGCGCCTCAGACGTGCATTTCGCAGGCGCTATTTGTAGGCCGTCTAGTGAGACGGCGTTTAAGTAAATCGGCGTCTGACCCAGACGCCCTACAATTTTGCGCTCGCGTTAGCGATTGGCGGCGACTTGCGGGGAACTCGCCCGCGCGAAAATCGCGTTCAGGTCGTCAAGGACTCTCCCTGGCCCGACGTATTTGCCGCCGACAAAGCTGTCGGCCAAAACTTTGCCGCTGGCATCGACAACGACGAGATCGGGAATCCCCTTGCCAGCGTATTTTTGCAACGCCGGAACATTGGCGAGCTTGCCGTATTCGATTGCTGGCCAGGGCATGCCGCTCTCCCGCATGTAGGTTGCCATGCCGTCGGCGGACTTATCGGCGCTTACGAAAATAATTTCGAACTCGGGATGGTCATGCGTGATCTGATTATAATAGGCGACCAGTTGCGGTGTGAACTTCCGGCAAGGTGGGCACCAGTGAGCGGAAAAGTAAAGACCATAGATTTGCTTCGGCGCAAGTTCCTCATCATAACAGGACACCAGGTTCCCGTTTTGAAGGCGAACCAGATTGCCTTTAGCTGCGCCGGCAATGGCATCGGCGGAACCATGCGCAACCACCCGTGCCCGCTGTTTGATCAATTGGTTTTGGTAAAGAGTATCATTTCTTTTTGCTCTCTCGGCCATGAGCGCCCGTTCGGCTGTCTGCTCGTCCATTTTGCGGCGCGACTTTTCCAGTTCGTCTTTCGGAACGGAGAAATTTCCGCTCTCAATTGCATCCAATAGCTCAGTGGTGGCGCCGGCCTTGATTAGCTGGTTGCGCTTACCCTCATCGAGCTGGTCGGCGAAATGGCGGGTGGCAAGTTCTGCCTCAATCGTCGGCGCGGAATAACCTGAGCGTAGCATGAGGCTGATATCGCTCGTCGTAAGCGGCAACGTGGCTGCCATCGCCAGGCCAAGCGCCAGGAGGAAAAAACAGCAAGCGCAGCGCACCCTCCTAGTTTCAGCAGGTGGCTTGCCACTGATTTACGGTTTCGTCTGGTCGAAAAACTTGCGCGCTTCTATATAAGATGGCTTAGCTGAGCAGGCTGCATCGAAAAGTTGTCGCGCGGCATTCGTTTGCCCGATCGTCCACGCGAAAACGCCGCAGCGCCATTGCCGGTCGGCATCGGTGGCGAAGGAACTCGAGACGGTCACGAGGGTTGTAGCGGGCACTTTCACCCAGGTGGTTTCGGCGGAACCATAAGGAACTTTCATTTTCAGCTTGTTCGCGGTCGCGCCTGCGATTCCGTTGTATTGGGTATCGCTCACAATGACGGCGCCGTTATAGTTGTGCGCATTCAAATCGTTAATCAGCGTTGCTTTCCATTCCGCCAGCCAATCGGCCGCATTTTGATAATTACGTTGCGTCTCCCTCAGTGACGGCTCCGTTAGTTTGACTTTTCTAATTGCACTGGCGGCTCCGGTGAAATCATAAACAGCAGCGAGCCGCCGATAGGATTCCAGGGCTGCGTTCAACTGCGGCATTTCACGCGCCACCAAATCCTGGTGCTGTTTTTGCCGCACGGATCTCTCCGTTTTCTCGGCCTGATCAAGCTGGTTAGCCAAGGTTCTTTCCGCCAGCAAGACCTCGGCTGAAATTGCTGTTGGCTTTTGTAATTTCAGCGTTCGCAACTTTTCCAGCGCACTCCTGATTTCCGCAGGACTTTTCGCTGATCCATTCTGCTCTCTCCAGGCGAGCCACGCCCGTGTATCATCCAGATATTTTCGCGCGATTGGTTTGTATTTATCGATCCAGGACAAGCTCCCGCTGGGTTGCGATAAAGTAAATGCCTCCAGCAATGCCTTCGCATCATTGAATCGTCCAAGCTGGACGTCGGTCAGTCCCAGTAAAAATAACGCGAATGGCTTGGCCTCATGATCGGAAATATCGGAGAGCGCAATGGCACGGCGCTCATTGGCGTGTTTCGCGGTCTCGAGAAGAAATGCACCGAGCTGCGGATCGGCGAAACCGCCACTACCGGCATTTTCCACTTCCTGCAGGGCCCGGCGCTTTTGCGATTCCTGCTGGTCGAGCAAAGCGGCGAGGGCCTGATTGAGCAATGCCCAATCGTAGATGGGTTGTCTATTTTTGGTTTCTGAAGCCAGGCGCGCGAAAGTGGCGCGGGCCGCCGGGTATTTGCCGTCGATTATTTGCTGGCGCCCATCATCAAATTCGCGGTTGATATCGAAGGCGGGAGTTGAGCTGGCCGATGCTGTAACTTTCGCTGGCCCTCCCTGGTACCTGAAAAAAATCCAGCCAAACAATATTAGAGCGATGAGAGCGGCGCCGGCGATGAGCAAAGCCACTTTGGCGCTCCACGGTTCCGGTTCACCGTGAAGGATGCGCTCCGCTTTCTTGAGCGCGAGGATGAGCGCATCGTGCGAGGCGAAACGCAAGCGCGGGTCGGGCGCGATCATTCTGGCGATTGCATTGGCGGTTGGCCGTGAAACATCCGGCGCCACGTCTTTCAGTTTCAACGGATTGTTCTTCAACGCGCGCAGATCGGACGCCGACGTGGTTTCCCGGTCGAACGGCGGCCGGCCCGCCACCGCGTGAAAAAGGGTGGCGCCGAGACTGTAAATATCGCTGCGAAAATCTTCCGGCTGATTATTTAATCGTTCCGGCGCGACGTAATAAGGAGTTCCCCAGATAGCGCCGCTAGATTGCGCCTGGGGCTCGACAATTCCCGCCAGACCGAAATCACTGATCTTCGCCATCCCTTCTTCGTTGAACAAAATATTGGCCGGCTTGACATCGCGATGGATCAATCCTTTTTGGTAAGCTGCGCGTAGTCCGCGGGCCACCTCGATCCCGGCGCGTAGCACGTCTGCCTCGGGAAGTTTTTTCTGTTCCGCAATAAGGTCATCGAGCGTTCCGCGGTCGACCAGCTCCATCACGAGATAGTACTGATCGTGATCGTGGCCGAAGGAAAATACCTGGACCACATGGGGATGATTGACCGAAGCGGTGATCCGGGCTTCCTGTTGCAATTGATTGGCGTATTCCGGCCCCAGATCTTTGCGCAAAAGTTTCAGTGCCACATCCCGGTCCAATTGGGTGTCGCGCGCTTTGTAAACCGTCCCCATTCCGCCGGTACCAAGGGTCTCGCGCAACTCGAAATGATTAAACGAGCGCGCGATCCGTATTCGTTCGCCACAAGCCGGACAGGCCACGCGCGAGAGAGGTTCGGCATCGCCGATATCTATCGGCGCATCGCACTTGGGACACGAAATGGTGTTCGGGTCGCTCATTTTTGCGATAGTAACATCGTCAATGACACAGGAAAACCGCCGTGAATTTATCGTTAAAGGAACGGATGTGGGCACGCGGCTGGACCGTTTTCTTGCCAATTCTGCGAACGAGCTTTCGCGTTCTCGAATCCAGGCGCTTATCCGCGATGGGTTCGTCACAGTTAACGGCGCGGTGCCGCGTGCGCGCGACATTGTACGAGCAGGCAATCGCGTTATCCTGGTCGAACCACCCGTTCAAGCGCTTGATCTGGTCCCGGAAAAGGTCGCACTCTCCGTTTTGTTCGAAGACGACGACTTGATTGTTATAAACAAAGCGGCGGGAATTTCGGTTCATCCTGGCGCCGGCCGCAAGCGCGGCACATTGGTCAACGCCTTACTTTCGCATTGCAAAAATCTTTCCGGCATCGGCGGGAAGGAGCGACCGGGGATTGTTCATCGGCTGGATAAGGAAACAAGTGGCTGCCTGGCGGTGGCAAAGAATGATTTTGCCCATCTGGAGCTTTCCCGACAATTCGCGGCCCGCACAGTTGAAAAGATTTACCTAGCGCTCGTCGCCGGGAAGCTGCGTCGGGGTTCCGGAACAATTGTTGCCCCCATCGCGCGTCATCGGGTTCATCGCAAAAGGATGGCGATCGCGCGCGAAGGCGGGCGAGAAGCGAGAACGGATTTTAAAGTAATACGCAGTGGAGGAGAGGCGAGCTTGCTCGAGTGCCGGTTGCACAGTGGCAGGACACATCAAATTCGGGTTCATCTTCAATATTTTGGGCATCCCATCTTAGGCGATGTTGTTTACGGAGGACGCCGTGCGGGGAATTTTTCGCGCCAAATGTTACATGCATGGAAACTGGGGTTAAATCATCCACGGACGAAAGAGCGGATGTATTTTCAAGCGCCGTTGCCGGAAGATTTCAAGCGGGCGACAAGCGAGGTGTTAAGTTAGCTGGGTTTTAGAACCTGGTGGCGTTGCGTTACCATTACAGTCATGGCGAAAAGCACGGGCAACACGATTATGCCTCGCAACCACGGTTCGGCGTGCCAGGGGAGCGCGAAAAGGCGCTCATTATAAAAGAGGTAGTAAGCGAAGATAGTGACACTCAGAAAATGCCAGGCAAAGGCACGTCGCCAGGTCGCGACTGGCAGAATCCAAGTTACGTACCAAGCATTTAAGACTGGCGCGAGAATAAGACTGGCGCCGAGTGACCAAAGCATGCCGCGCCGCCAGTCGCGCATGCAAAGGAGACCAATCAGCGCCGACACGATCAGAAGGATTACGTCGTAGCGGTAATATTGCTGATGCCAGTTTGGTAAAATCGTGTCTTCAATCAGCCACCAAAATAAATCGTTGAGCCGGCTGACATGCCCGAAGTCTCCGAAAAGATTTTGCGCAAAGGGAAATTGAAACACGCAATCAAGGAGAACGGGCAAAGCGATGGCCGCAGCGAGTGCAATGGAATAGCGACGCAGGGCAAAAAGAGACGGAATTAACAAAACCAGGCAGACCGGTCGAAGCGCGATGGCAATTCCGAGCGCGACCGTGGCGCCGAGAGCAAATTTCCAGCGCGATTGCACCGTTTGTTCAAATCGTTCGAGGAAGCAAATCAGGGCGACAATTGCGAGCAAAATAATGCTGTCGAAATGTGCTGCGCCAAAAAAACTATAAGCGACGAGAGGGTTCCAGGCCAACCAGACGGTGGTTTGTTTATCAAGCAGCCGAAGAATGAGCGCGATGGCGAGTAAATCGGCAACGCCAAAAATTGTTTTGTAGAGCAGCGCGTTGTTCGTCGCCGGGATGATGCGAAATAAAACCTCTGCACCCGGTGCGAAGGCTGTGGGTTCATCGTTCCGTGGGACGCGCGCAAGCTCCGGGATTTTGCCGGCTACGCGTGGATCATTCGGCGCGACCTGATAGGGATTGAATCCGGCGCGTTGAATCACGCCGTCGGCTTGAAAGCGCCAGACTTCGTTGCTCGGTGCCTGGGGTAGGGCCAGCAAACGCAGCCCGATGGTGACGAACCAAAAAATCCAGACGGCGTTGTTAAGCGCGGCAAATTCGGTCGATGCAAATAAATAAGCGAGGCCGCAAAGAATGGCGCAGGCGACAAAATACACCGGCATCCACTCCAGGGTCCAATCGTCGAAAAGTTTAAGCGAAGCGAAGAGCACGAATTGCGCGACAAGCGCGATCCAAAATCGCAATTTCACTTCGGTGCGTCGGCGGTTGGATTGCCGCGAAGACGCGATCGCAAAATGCGATTCATATTGATCCGATAAGCCGCAAAATCGACCAGCTCTCGCACCCGCGTTTTCAACCGGCGTGCTCTCAGAAATAGGAACAAGGCGAAGAGTGCATAAGGGATGGCGAAGAAAAGTTGGACGTGCCCGGTTTTAAGGAAATGATAGATGAATAAGGTGAGGACGATGAGATTGACGATCACGGTGGTGGTGACATAGCGGTAGCGAAGTTGGACGCGGGTCAGGCATTTTCCGCCGCCATGATATTCCGTGACCGTTCGTAGGATGATGCTCCACCAGAAGTTACCGTAAATCTGGATGTCCCATTCCTGCCAGCCGGTATCGATCGAGTAGCGCCAGTTTTCCTGATTAAGGAGCGTGAAAATTTCTCGTAAGAGGCTGTGACGATCCTTGTCTTCTTCGTTCCAATAAGCGAGGCGGCCCCAGCTTCGGCCAATTTTCTTACCGGGGGGCAGCTTCTCATGCTGGGCAATGACAGAACCGGGAGTGCGTTTGAAATGCAGCCAGGTAAAATAACGGGACCAGCCGCGGACGAGTGGTTGCGCGAAAGCCAGGAGCATGACCAACAGGCGGGAGTGGATGGTATCGAAGCGCGGCTCGATGCGCGCACGCACCATATAAGAGAGCGCAACACAGAGCGTGCCGCCCAGCATCAAATACGGCACGATTCGCAGCGGCGGAACAAACACACCCGCGCCGAAGAGAAAGATGGTAAGGGCGAACCATTCGATACTGCTGAGGTAAGCCGCCACTTCTGATTGCGGAGTGGGATAGATAGATTGGAAAAATCCGTCGGCGAAAATTCCATGATAAATAATCGGGCGGCCAAGGAACCAACTGAAGCGCGGGGTGCCGTAAATTTGTCCACGCCATTTCGCCGTCCCGGTTGGCCCGAAGAAAACGAGATGTTTAAAACGCAAAAGCGATTCCGCTTCACCGTAACCTTCCTGTTGTTTGCGAAATGCGCGCAGGGTAAAACGACGATGGTGCCAGACGATGGCAGTAGGGCTGAATGCGATCACGCCGCCGCCTTGTTGCAAACGCCAGCAAAAATCTACATCGTCACCCGCTGCGTGATATTCCGGATCGAACCCACCGACATTTTCGAAAGCCCACCGCCAAAACGCCATGTTACAACCAGGAATGTGTTCGGCGACGGTGTCGGTTAAGAGGACGTGACTCGGCCCACCGGGCGCAGCGGCGACACAAGCCTGGATCCAAGTTTTTGCCGGAGGCGGAACATTCGGACCACCCACGCCCGCGAAGTCGCCGTTGGTGAGCGTGCCAATCAAATAATAAAGCCAATCGACGTCCGCCATACAGTCCGCATCGGTATAGGCGAATACTTCGCCGCGTGCGGCGGTGGCGCCGGTATTGCGCGCAACACTCAGCCCGCGATTGGGCTGATGAACGTAACGCACATTTGGGAATCCAGCGGCGATCTGCGCGGTATTGTCGGTCGATCCATCATCCACCAGGACAATCTCAAACTTGGGGTAATCGATTTTGCCGAGCGACTCGAGGCACGATCGCAATGTTGCGCCGGCGTTATACGAACAAACGATAACTGAGACTGACGGCGTTTGATTAAGATGACGATGCGGAAGAACGGCGTCGTCTTGCCCGAGTTTCTCGCGCAGGGCATGAAGCGCTTTTTTTGGCTGCCGATCGCGCGTGACAAGTCCGAATGCCCAATCAGTGACCTCCTGTTCGCCGGTGTACCATTCGTCGGTCCAGGAAAAGAAAACGGTGCCAGCGAGTCCGCATTTGATCACGCTATCGACATGCCAGCTTAGCATTTCGGCCTGCTCGTCCTGGCTGTGCCGGATTGTGTCCATTCCGAATTCGCCCAGGATGAGCGGACGCTCTTCGACGAGATTTTGCAGACGGAAGAGATAACGCTCGAAATCACGCTGCTTATGCAGGTAAACGTTAAAGCAAAAAAAATCGACATTTTGCGGGAGCAGGAATTCTGTCGGCGGATAAGTGGCGTAGGAAAATAAAACACGCGGATCGAGGCTGCGGCCCAACCCGATAAGATGCTCGATGAACTCTGTGACGCGGCGCACGCCCAGCCACCGCACCATCTGCGGCGCGATTTCGTTGCCGACCAGATAGGCGAAAATGGCCGGGTGACCGGCGTGCAC
>Ga0209687_1000226_pt1 | contig 20358 bp, 13 predicted proteins | sample GraSoiAngelo_136_FD_185893 | JGI IMG/M metagenome (GOLD analysis project Ga0209687, IMG submission 185893) | Grasslands soil microbial communities from the Angelo Coastal Reserve, California, USA - 14_0929_09_20cm (SPAdes) (version 2) | ecosystem: Environmental > Terrestrial > Soil > Grasslands ...
CGGTGTGAAGCCAGCCCTCATTGTCGATTGCTTCGAACGTGGCCTTCGGATTGTTGTAGTAGCCTCTCATCACGTTATATCCGCGGCAGCAAAGCTCGCCCGACTCGTCATCGGCGCAGCGCTCTCCGGTCAGCGGGTTGACGATCCTGACCTCGACTTCCGGAAGCACCTGGCCGACGGTCTGGGTTCGAAGCTCGACCGAGTCGGTTCGCGGTGTCTGAGTAATTCCCGGCGACGCTTCCGTGAGTCCATAAGCGATCGTTAGCTCGTTCAGCCTCATCTTGTCCATGACGCGGCGCATCAGAGGCTCTGGGCAAAGCGCTCCGGCCATCACGCCGGTGCGAAGACTCGATAGATCGAAGCTGTGGTAGTCTAGTTGCTCGAGCTCGCCAAGAAACATCGTCGGCACACCATAAAGAGAAGTGCAGCGTTCCTTCTCGACGTGCTGAAGCACCTTGAGCGGATCGTAGCATTCCAGAGGCACTATTGCCGCGGCGTGTGTGTAAGCTCCCAGAACTCCGATCACGCAGCCAAAACAATGGAAGAACGGAACCGGAACGCAGACTCGGTCGCGCTCCGTATATCCCAATCCTTCGCCAAGCCAGTAGCCGTTATTGACGATGTTTCTGCTCGACAGCATCACTCCTTTCGGAAAGCCCGTCGTGCCCGACGTGTATTGCATATTGATCACATCGTCAACTTGAACCTGCCTGGCAACCTCGTCGAGCTGCCGGTCGCTTACCTGATCCGATGCCGAAAGAAGCGAATCGTACCTGATCGTACCGGCCGGGGAATCGTCTCCTCCTATGTAGATCACTCTTTTGAGGAATGGTAAGCGCGCTGAGTTCAACTCTCCATCGGCTGACGCGAGCTCGGGCAGAATGCGGTTTATCGCCCCGATATAGTCGTTATCGCGGAATCCTCTCACCGTTATGAGAGTGCCGGTTTCAGATTGTTTTAGCAGGTAGTCCAGCTCTTGCTCGCAAAGGCTCGTGTTTACCGTAACCAGAATCGCGCCTATCTTGGCGAGAGCAAATTGGAGTGGGACCCATTCCGGAACATTCGGCGCCCACAACGCGACGCGGTCGCCGTTCTTCACGCCGTACGCCGTCAATCCCTTCGCCAGGCGCCGAGCCACCCACTCTAGCTGGCTGAATGTGTGACGCAGGGGAATGTCGGGATAGATGAGCGCTTCGTTCTCCGGATAGTCGCGCGCCAGCAACTCGAGTAAATCTCCAACCGTCACGTCACGGTATGACGCTGGCCGCTGCTTATCTTCACCTGCTGCCATCTCGGTACCTCAAAGCTATAATGACTCGGTCCAGTGATATTGCTGATTCGCTTCAGAACTTGAATCGCGGCTATGAGCAGTCTTTACCCACTCTCGTCATCGGTGGGAAGAAACCCGAAATACCTGAGCCATTCATCCGTGCTCTCTTTGAAGTCTTCCGCGGTCGCCTTCGAAGCTTCAGGCTCGAGCGACGCTTCCTGCATCAGCTTTCTGAACTCGCCGGATCGCAGGACCGAGGCGCCGCGCGAGCGAACGAGAAAGGCCAGATGCCGATCAGAAGTTACTACAGTCAGGCCTCGCGAGTCGGGCGATGACTCAACCATCTTGACTATGCGCGAGTCCGCGTCGGAGCCTCGATTGGCGTACAGCACCTTTACGCCCTTGAACGACGATCCCTCGGGGATCGATGGATTCGGCGCTCCATCAAAAACCACCGTGATCCGGACTCGTCGCGATCGCGCAAAGACGGCTACATTCTCGAGAAGATCTCGACAGGCTTTCGGCTTGTCCCGATGCCAGCCGGGCGTCTGTCCCATCACATTATTGCCATCGATAATATATGCCACTCGCGGTTGCTCGACGGCTCAGATTCTATTCCCGAAACCGGATTGATGTGAAGCGGCTACAGGTTCGGAGCGCCAAAAGAAAAGAAGCGCCAGCGATTTAGTCTGGCGCCTCTCTCGGACAAGCCCGATATCCCTATCTTAATTCTTTCTGCCGCTGGTTGGAGCCGCGCCTTGCGAGCTTGGCGAAGGCCGAGCACCGCCGCCGCTCACGGCGCCTCCTGACCATGTCCCTCCGGCGGGTGTGCTGCCGCCGCGGCTTCCGCCGGATGAACCAGTACTGCCGGTGCTTCCACTGCCGCCGCTCGTGCCGCCCGCCCGTGGATCCGGGCCATGATTGCTCCAGTTGTGTGGGGTCGAATTATGACCGGGCGCCCAATAGCCCGTATTGGTCGGGTAGCTCCAGCCGTACGGCGATGCAAATCCGTACCAGCCGGGCAAGAAGGTGTAACAACTCTGGAATGGATCGAATATCCAAAGGCCGCCGGCGAAGCTGAGCCCGGATACTGCGTCGGGCAACCGCTTGTTCGCGGCCACCAGCGCTCTTGCGCGATCTTTGCTCCAAAGATCGAAATCGTCTGTTTCCTTTTTCTTGTCGAAGGAAGCGACATCAGCCGAGTCGCGTTCATCGACAAAGACTCGCTTGCCTTCCTTGACTACGAAGCCCTGAACCAAACGCCGGCCGCCTCCCGCGGAAATGGCTACCCAGGCTGGTTTCTCCGGTGATGACAATGAAGACGCGGTCTGGCCGATCATGAGCATTCGGCCTTTGCGCACATCCGCGCGGCACGTACCGTCCTCGTGAACATCGAAACGGTAGATGCCTCCCTTGACGATTGCGAACTGCGCGGATGGAGTAGTCACAGTCGCGAGCGTGCCTTCCGCCCCCTCATAAGTTGATTCTTCGACTATGGCCGAGCCTTTTACGATTTGAAACTTTATGCGGTCCAGTGAAGTGTCGAGAAACTCCACCGTAGTCTCTTCCGCAAGCCTGAGGTAAGACCCGGGGTTCAACAGAATTTCCGCTTTGCTCTCGGAGCCCGTTTTCACTAATTCCGAATTCTTCAGATCGTCACCTGCGATGGCGATCTCCCATTGGTTTCTTCGCTTGATTGAGACATCTCCCTCGGCGATGCTGACCTTTCCGGCCTTTGCCGATACGAGAAATCGGTTTCGCTCTTCCTGTGTCAGATTTTTGCGTCCTTGAGCGTATCCGATTCCCGCGATTGAGAAGAGCAGTGTCAATGCCGCGGTTGTTTTAATAGTGTTCATATAACCTCCCGATGCGGGTTCGGCGACCCGCTTCTATTAGGAGTTAATCTTGTCCGAATCAGTATTTCCGCCCAAACGGAGCGAACGGCTGTACTCGGTTCCCCATCTTCGGCCGATTATACTCTCAAAGGAACCGTTCCGAGCAACAAAATCGGCTCAGTCTTCGACGGGAAAAAAATTCCAGCGAAACAATTAAATAGTAGTTGACAGCGCTACGACAGATGTAGGAGAATCGGCCTCGTTTGTAGGAGCATTCGGTCGTGCGAAAAATTACGTCGGCGGCTTTAGGGCGCGCCAGGGGAAGGGAAGTAATGCCGTCAAAGGGCGCGGTGAGATTAACCAGGCTCGAGCTCGAGGTTATGGATGCCTTATGGCAGCTTGGGGCTGGATCAGTCAGGGAGATCATGTATCGGCTGCCGGCTAACCGGCAGCTCGCATATACCACCGTTCAAACAATTGTTCGAAGGCTCGAGGAAAAGGAAGCGGTTCGACAGGTCAAAAAAGTCGGCAACGCGCATATCTTCGAGCCCGCGTTCACCCGAAAAGCCGCGCACCGCCGGCTGATCTCCGATTTACTGGGTATATTCGGGGGATCGGCCCGGCCGCTGATGGCTCACCTTGTAGAGGATGGAAAGCTCGGTCAGGAAGATCTGAAAGAGCTCGAGACTTTGCTCGCCGAGCAAGCCAGGAAGAAAAGAACCAGCAAGAGTTGATCGAATCCGTTCGATCAACGTGCGTCGAGAGCGCCGAAGGGAGACGTCATGAATGTACATACTTGGCTGGCCGGGAAATCCAGCCTTCTATGGCCGCTTGTTGCAAATCATCTTTGGCAAGCTACGGTGTTTCTGGTCGTGGTCTTCTTGACCAGCATCGCGCTTGATCGCGGCCCCGCGCGCAGCCGGTACAGCATCCTGTTGCTCGGAACCATAAAACTGGCGATTCCCTCGGCGCTCTTGTTCTTCTTATTGAACACAATCGGCATAGATCCAAGGTGGATTCTCTTTGGAACGGCTGGAGCGAGTCCTCCGATCGTTTCTCAGATCGCCGAGCCTGTCGCTCAGCTCACTGCGGCAGAGACATTGACAGAGGAGGCGCCAGGAGCCCATTCGGAGATTCCATGCCTGCTGACGGTTGTGTGGGTAGTCGGTTTCGCGGCGGTTTTTGGAAATTGGCAGCTTCGCCGGCACAGGATGATCGCGCTGATGAGAAAGGGCAGGCGGGTTATTTCAGGGCGCGAATCTGAAAGCCTCGCCCGCGCCAAGGACCGACTAAACGTCAGGCGTGAGATTCGCCTCATTGCGCTCGAAGAAGCAGTTGAGCCCGGCGTGTGGGGTGTGTTCAGGCCGGCGCTCGTTGTGCCCGAGCGTTTCTGTGAACACCTGGAACAGGATGAGCTCGAAGCCGTGATGGCTCACGAAGTGATTCACGTCAAACGTTGGGATAATCTCGTAAGCAATCTGAATATGTTGCTCTGTTGTACGTTCTGGTTTCACCCGCTTGTCTGGCTGCTCGATCGCAAACTCCTGGCCGAACGGGAGCGTGTATGCGATGAATCGGTGATCGGAATGGACATCGATTCGGAGGTATACGCGTCGAGCATATTGAAGGTGTGCAGACTGTGCTCCGGTCAGGAGCTGCCGGGACTTTCGTGCGCCGCCGGCTCTAATCTACGAAGGAGGCTTGAAGAAATTATGTCCAATACATCAAAGGAGCGATCGCTCTTTCACCGGTTTCTGGTCGGCGGAGCAGTGATATCGCTTGCTGCCATGTCCTTTGGCGCCGTCGTCCTGGGCCGCGCCGACCAGGGCGCTCCGAATCCTAATCGTTCCACGCAACGCGGCGGCGTCGCCTCGGGAGTATCTGGAGGGATCAGCTCCGGAGTTGCGGGCGGTGTTAGAGGCGGTATATCGGGCGGCATCAGCAACGGCGTGCCGATCGGATTTGATAGTGAGGAATTTTCCGGAACCGTCACCCTCCAGAATATTCCCGATGCGATGAAAGCCCTTTCAGAGGCGCCTGATACGCGGATTGATTTCAAGAACGCCGATGCGACGCCTCTAAGCATCGTCTCCGCCAGTTTGAAGGCAATCAAGGTTGGGCAGTTACAAAAGAAAGGAAGGGCCGGTGGGGAGAACGGCGAGGTGGTGGACATTCATCTGGTGAAACCCACGCTCTCGCTTGTGAACAACACCGCGAAGCGTATTACTGCCGTGGTAATCGAGTTGATGAACACGGAGACGAAACGAGGAATGCTCTTGGAGGCGGTTGTCGGCGCTATTGAGCCATATGCATCGACATCCGACCCCATCTTCATAACGCGGTTTGTAGGCGATCCGACTCAAAGCTTTGTGAAAGTCGTGGGTGTGCTCTTTGAGGACTCGTCCAGGTGGGGAACGCTTCTTCCGCCGCCGCCTCCTCCTCCTCCCCCGCCCCCTCTGCCTCCGGCGCGTGCAGGCGAGCCGCCGGCTGGACACGGGCCTCCACCCCCTCCCCCTCCCCCACGCAGCGGCGATGGTCCCGCTGTGATCCGTAAATCCGGCGGCGTATTACAGGCGGAGGCCGTGAAGCGGGTTCAGCCGTCATATCCCGAATCGGCCAGGGCAGCTCGGGTGAGCGGCTCGGTAATAGTTGAGATCTCTATAGATGAAGAAGGCAAGGTCGAAGCGGCGCGAGTCATATCCGGTCATCCGTTGCTCAGGGGCGCGGCGGTCGAAGCGGCAAGGAATTGGGAGTTTGCGCCGACGAAACTGCAGGGTAGGGCAGTAAAAGTAATCGGAACTCTTACATTCAATTTCCAGGCCGAGTAGTTCCGCTCAAGTTCGAAATGTCGACTTTAGAAGCTCTGAGAAAGAAGCTGGATAGTCTCAAAAAGAAAGCAGGCACGGTGCTGGGCGGCAAGATGATGATGATAGTGGACGCGTTCACCAAAGCGCCGGTGCAGGTCAACTATAGCCTAGATCCAGATATCAACGACAAGAAGTTTATCGAGACCTGACCTCTGATCCCTCTACCCAGGCTAATGCGATGGTCTATGATACCGAGAATCAACTCCTCATTGTGAAAGACCTCTCCGATTGTCTCCAGCACGTAACGGCACTGAACGGGAAAGCTGTCCGCGACGTCGACGAAGTGGCGGCGGGCGTGAGCCAGGCGTTGGCCAACAGCACCGGCAATGATCCGGGAGCGTTGCGGCTGAGCGCGTCACACATTTGAATGGGGCGGGCCAAGGTCAGCCGCGCGGCTTAGTCATGCTTAGTCAGCCCTGATCTCAGACTCGTGCTTGATTTCATTCCAATTAATTTCTGCCACCCATCGTTCGGACCGCCGGTCATAGTGAACAACGCCCTTGACCACAAGGTCGTCCTTATTACCACTATCGTCTGCATCGTCTGAATAGAAGGTTAAGATTAGGCCATCCTGAAGCTCAATCCCGAAAAACGCCAAATCACGCATTGTTCCCCGAGTTGTTAGGATTAAACGCCGGTCATCGTCAACCTTTTGGAAATCTGCATAAACTCTTTTAACATTTGACATAGCTTGTCCTATCTTACATTCGGATTCTTCTGAGTCGGTGTGAAGAGTTTACTGGCTTCTCCAGGTGGAATCCCGCACAACTCGCAATGAAATGGGTTCCCGCTAGTCGGCTTCGGCCTAATCGAACCCCCAGCAGCACGTACTGCTCCAACCGTTGTAACGCCGACCTGTCGATGAGGGATAGTTTCGGAAAGCTCCTGAACGCTCCGACCCACGGCGCTATTCACCGATACATTCTGTAGGTTTCCTGCTTCATCAAGAGTGACCCCACTTCCATTGCTGAAGTTCTCCGGCATATTTCTACCACCACGTACTACAAATGAATCTTCGGCTAGGTTAGTAGGCGTTCCTTCCTCAGCAGGAGACGATATAGACATGCCGAAAAGCGGACCGAGGAATTCTGCAAACGCAACCGTAAGAATCGAATTCACTAAGTTTTCCGCAAAAACCTCCTGCGGCGTTGGATACCAAGTAGCGACTATGGAATCGGCGAGAGCTCTCATTGCTGCTTGATCGACGTAATGATGGCTTCCATCCTTACCAAGATAATACTCCTGCCCGTTTGGGCATCCCTGCTCGTCAACGACACTGAAAATAAAACCACCAGCTTCACCGTAGACAACGTCCTGCCACCCATCCTTCCTTAGCTTGTCGAGTTCCTTGCCCTCTTGCCATCGGTACTGCTCTGTTCCGTCGACCGTCTTATGGATCCATTGAGTACCGTTGGGATCAACAAGCGCTAGGGGGTTATTCAAGCAGTAGCTGTATCGATTCCAACTCTGAGGTATGGAGGGATGGGCACTTGCCATTACGGGATCAACGGTACTAAACCTCCCCTGCGCTGACGGGTAGTACCTCGCAAGGAAGTAATCAAACCCCGACTCACTATCTCTTTCCTTTTGGGTGAACCTCTGACGGGTTGAATCGGCGGTGGAATATCCTGGGATAGACCCCCTCCCGCTCCAGTTGGCCGCGATTTCCTCTCCGAAAGGCAAGTAGTCATGGCGCGATTTGAGGTTGCCGGAGGCGTCCGTCACCACTCTAGTGCTTCCGAGATGATCAGTTGTCAAATAGCTTGTTCCGCTTCCCTGCGGAGTGCCGCTCGTGTACTCAGCTATCAATTGCCCGCCGAGATTATATACGAAGGCAGTAGTCACGCCTCCTACGGTTTTAGTAACCCGGTGCCCGTCTCCATCATAGGTGTAGGAAGAAATCGCGCCTCCCACTGTGCAGGAGGTCATCCGATTCTCAGCGTCATAATTGAATGTGCTGCCTGCTGCGTCTTGCTTCAGATTGCCTGCAGCATCGTAAGTGGTGGTGGCGGCCCCGCTCATTACGATACGATTGGTGCTCGAATTGAAGTCGCTCAATGAATGAGGCGTGAGTGCTGGGGTCGGGATGTCGCCTCCGGAAACAGCCCGATTACCATATCGGTCATAGCTGTAGGTTTGAGACCACCCGCCCGTCTCAGAAGCGGCGCCCAAGCGATTCAGAGAATCGTAGGTATAAGTCTGATTTATGACCGCTGTGCCAATCGTGATCCTCTGCGTAAGGACGTTTCCGTTGTTATTTGACGTGCCATAGCTCAATTCCAGCTTAAGCTTGCTTGCGTCCGTGGCCGACGTGCCCAGATCAATCTCGGTTGGTTGTAGTCGGCTGTTGAACACAGAATGCTCCCAGAGATTGGTCGTGGCTGGATCGCTGAGTCGCATCGAAGTCACCGCTCCGTGAGGTGCGTAGCCGATCGATGAAGCGTAGGTCTTGTTTGACTCGCCAGTCTTGGAGCCGGTGACAGAACTGATTCGCCCTGCCGCGTCGTAGCCGGTAGACACGATTCGTCCTGATGGGTACGTCTCGGTGAGCATCTCGCCAGCCACGTCATAGGTGTAGCTCATCGAATAGGAGTTCAACGCCTGATTTACTCTGACATTCTCAGTCCCGCCTAAAACGTGTCCCAGGGCGTCGTACCCACCAAAGCTATAGCCGGCGATGACCGCGCCGCCAACACTCGATTCCTCCCTGGTCATTCGTCCCGTTGACTTAGTAACGTTCGAATCGTCATAGGTGTAAGTGACCGAAGGCGTATTGAAAGAGTCGTTCTGATAGGCCTTCGTCTTGATCCGGTTCAACGCGTCATATGTGAAGTTTGTTGTGATGCCGCGTGGATCAGTTTTGCTAAAGAGATTTGAATTCAGATCATAAGAGTAAGTAGTAACCGCAGTCTGTTCTGGATTGGTGGCGGACGTGAGGCGCTTCAGCGAGTCGTAAACATAAGTTCGCGTCTGCGATCCCTGGCTGACCGTCAACAGGTCGTCCATCACATCGTAGATATAAGTAGTCGCCTGATTCGGAGAATCAATTACCCCAAGCCCGTTGATATCGGGTTCGTCCACGCGGGCCAGGCGCCCCAGAGCATCAGTGATGCTGCGTCGTACCTTGCCAGCCTGATCGGCAACCGTGGTCGCGTTTCCCGAGTATGTGGTGTCAACCTTCCCAGTTGACGCGCCGTTCTTATCAAATGTCTCGACGCGCTTGACTCGACCCAGCCCGTCGTAGCTCATGTCGGCATAGCCGTAAGTAGCATCTAAGGTCGTGATAAAGGGGTTCGATGAACGGGCGACTCTTCCCAGGCTGTCATAGCTGGTCGTTGTTTTTATCGTTCCTTCCGGTACTGATTTGTGGGACTCAATCGTCCGTCCCAGGCCATCGTATATTATCGTTGCCGCAAGCACGCCGTCTCCGAAGCTCGCCTTGTCGCTGCTGGTAGTTATCGTGTGGGCGCTGTCATTGTAACTAAAAAGTGTCTGACTGTGGGTGCTAACCGAGAAATTACTTCCGTTGTCCCTGATTACCTGGGTGGGGCGATCCAGCGGATCATCATAACGCCCCGTGGTAACAACGCCATTAGCATCCTGTCCGTCAACGGGTTTGCCGGTGTAATAATCAAATTGAGTATACGAAGTGTGACCTAATGCGTTAGTGACCAGTCCCGAAAACGCGAACGTGCTTTGACCGCCAAGCTCGGACGGAGCCTGGGTGTTTGAAACCGCTTCTCCATCAGGTGCGCCAAACCTATCCGAGAAATCGAGGGCGGTCGAGTATCCGCGCGGATCGATTCCCTTCGCGATGTTCCCGGCCACATCGTATTGCATATACGAAACAGGCGAAGGCCCGCCTACGTTCAAAAACCGGGTCACCATTGTGATGTTTCCGCGTGTCAGGTAAGACGTATCGAATCCACTATCGTGGCCGGTTATTGCGGAACGCGCAATCAGAGCCGCGTGCTTCGGATTAGTCGCTTCCGCGGTGTAGTTGTCATATTCGTATGTTGTTTGTGATTTGAGAACCTCGGAGGCGGTAAAGACGGATTCCACGAGCGGAAGGCTCCGTAAATGAGGCGAGCCGAACGAGCCCGCGGTATAGGCCGCGCCGTTGACGTAACTCACGTTTGTGTGTCGGACGAGCGCACCAGCAACACCCGCTCCAAAGTCATATTCATAGGTATCGGTTTTGTTATTGAATTGGTCGTAAGTAAAGGTCTGCTTGGCGACTTGATTTGTATCTGAAAGCGTAGTGATACCCTGGCTCATTCGCGGATCCATTGCCGGTTCGCTTCCCTGATCCAGATTGAATGTGTTCGCCCACGAAGTCCACCATGCCACGTTGGTTCGCTGGGCAAAAGTATCGTCGGTTTTGCGAAGCATAACCACGCCGCCTGAATCATAAGCCTCCGTCCTGGTCTCTTTGCCTTCCGTCCAGGCAGGATATAGATACTCGGTTGCGGTCTGGAACAGGCTAGCCAGGCCGCTGCCGCTGAAGTAGTGCTTGTCTCTGGCAAGCAGGCTCTGACTCGCATCGTAATGATCTATTGTTGCGGTCGTATTCCAGCTCGGCCGCGAATCGGCAGCGCCGCTCTGTTGAACGCTGTAGACAGTACGCTGCTCGTACGCATTGCTGGTTCCTCCATTTGGATAGACGCGTCGTTCAACCAATCTTCGATAGATCTGCCAATCGCCACCACCAAGTGAATCGGAGTTCACTGCACCCGAGCCTGCGGTCATGTCGTATTCGATGGCGCCTCCGGTGGGAAGAACGACTCGGGCCAGCTCTCCATATTCATTGTAGAAAAACTGATAGCGCCTTCCGTCCGGCAGCCATAAGGACGCCGGCAGCTTTGGATTGTAATTGGCGGTGCTGCTTGCTCCATTCAACTCGGGAAAGAGCTGCGCGAAGGTCTTTAACGTGAAGCCAGACCCAGGCCGGTAGAGCTGGCTCAAGTTCATGTACCTTGAGATTCGTATTATCCTTTGAGCGCCGCCAAAGCCCTTAAATATTATTCGATCACACACATCGTAGGGCGAAACATCCGAGAACTTATACTGGATTGTGATCTGACGGTTTAGAGAATCCGTGATCGAAACTACTCGGTTGAAGGTGAGCGGGTCGTTGGAATTGGTTCCGTAGACGAAGCTGATGCGGTTACCATTACGATCCCTCATCCAGGAGACCAAACCGTTGTCGATTCTGTATTGAGTGCCATCCCGAAACATCAGTACACCGGAGGGGTATAAGAGCGCAGAGCCGGGATTGTTGCTATCGGTGATCGGAATCTGGGTACCGTCAGCCGAACAGGAGATAAAGGTCATTGCGCTGCCATCGGCTGAAACGAAAGTGCTCCCTCTTGAAAACGGCGCGCTGGTGCAGGTGATCTGTACGGGCTGCCCTCCGGTCTGCTGATCTCGAAGCTCGTATTCAGTGCCGTCTGGCGCCGTGAAGGTCAAACGTGTCAATGTGTAGCCGTACCTGGTTCCGGTTGTGGGACACGAATGCGGACGGATTCCGGTCTGCCGCCCGTGCATTACGCCGGGCCCGTAGCCTACTTCCAATCCCATCCACCAGTTCTCGCTCGGTCCATATGTATCTGTGCCTGTCTGTTCGCTGTGAACGTGATTTACCCGCCAGCGCTTCGTATTGAGCGCCAGCAACATAGCCATCTGCGCTGAGCCGCGTCCTCCTATATGCAGAAGAGGGAGCCTGAAATCGAGATTCCCATTGTAGGAATTTATGATCTCGAAACCGCTCAGCGCGTAGGAGCCCGCCGGCGAGCCCGGTGATATTCCCAGCGGGGTAGCACCGTCGGTCGGCGTTGTCGACGTAGTTTGAGCAAAATCGCTTGTTGCAAACAGGCACAACAAGATGGCTGATGCAGCTACCAGCATCAACCGCCTTTTGATGGGGGCGTTGTTATTGATCTTGAACACGTCTCTCTCCTTGCGCTCGATAGTCGCTCTGGTCGTGGTTTTCACTTATTGATCACAGTGATCGTGCAGGTCAGGCCGGGATGATTGGATTCCGACAGCGTGTACGTTCCAGGGGACAGTTCGAATAGATCGATCCAGTCAAGTTTTCTGTGATCGATGTTGACGCTCTGAATTAAGGGCCCCGCCTGGCGATCGAGTCTAAGCGCCATCTCGGTAAGACCCGAGCGATTGTCTACTGCAAGGAAGAACTTTCTGGCTGGTATAGCGATGCTCTCAGGCTCAAAGCCATCGGGCCGAAGCGTTATTCGTTGGATCTCCACCTGTTCTCCCTTTGCTTGCATTGAGACTGCGAACGTCGGCTCAGCCTCCGCTTCGCTTGCGGACAGATTTGATTTGTTCTCAACACTGGAAGTGTGGGCGCGAACTACGAGCACCACAGCCATTGAGATCACAACGAATCCGATGAATAACGCTGCCCCAGCCCTGAGACGCCCTCGTATGATCCGATTGCTACCGAGAGTGTCAGGCTTTGTTACGTGCTCGGTGGCACTCCCAGAGCGTTGATGCGCACTTCTCTCATTCATCTTCGTCATTCTGTTCTCCTTACTATCCTTGCTATCGAAATTCCTGTGGGCGGCATACGCCGATGGTCCATCGATTTCTTTGTCTCGCAGTATGATCTTTGTTCTCAATATTGCGTCAGCCGATTGGGCAGCACTGTGTCGCCGGATACGCCCCAGCTCGAGAACAAATATGTCGTGTAGGCGCCCGATGACAGCGGGATGATCCATGTGCCGTCCGAACTCCGCCAGATTCCCGGGTCCGCTTTGCCGTCTCCATCAAAGTCGCCGACTACCGGTGTGTCTCCGAGGCTGGGCCAACCCGCGGGCACAAACAGCGGCTGTGAAACGTTATATCCTGTGCTTGATTTCAAGATCGCATAGGCCTGGCTCTGTCCGCCTGCTGGTGGAACTATGTAGGCCAGATCCGCTTTTCCGTCTCCATCGAAGTCGGCCGCGATCGGCTGCAACCCCGCCCCTCCCCAACTGTAGAACTGCGCACTGATGTAGTTGGACGACGAGGTCAGGATCGCCCACAGGCCGCTCCGGTAGTAGCCAATGTCGGCTTTGCCGTCGCAGTCGAAATCCGCTGCTATAGGGATGTCTCCCGCCTGTCCTCCCCACTGCGCGAAAATGTTGGTGGTATAGTTGGAAGACGAGGTCGGGATGATCCATTGCCCGGTGGATGACCTCCAGAGTCCCGGATCTGCTTTATGGTCTCCGTCGAAATCCGCGGCGATCGGTATGTCTCCGAGGCCAGGGAATCCCGCGGATAGAAAAAGGCCCTGCCCTACGTTATAGCCCGTACTCGACAGGAGTATCGCGTAAATCTGTCCGCTTCCTGATGGAGCGATGTATGCGGGATCGGCTTTTCCGTCTCCGTCAAAATCGGCTACAAGCGGCAGCGATCCAGCCGCTCCCCACCCGAAGAACAAGCCGCTGGAGTAGCTGTACTGGATCGACGACTTCAGAATCCCGAACACTCCGTTGTGGTAGTAGATCATTTCGCTCTTATGATCCTGATCGAAATCGGCTCGTGGATTCGCCTGTCCGCTGCAGCTTCCGCCGCCGCCGCTCCCTCCGCCGCCCGGCTCTTCAGTAGCAACCATCCGCCCTCCTGCATACACGTATTCCTTCGAAGGCGAATTAGCATCGAATGCGGCGCCGGTTATTTTGGAGCTTTGTCCTGTTGTAGGCACGGCGGCTACGGTTTTAGAAACTGGAGTGGAGCGATGTAGAGTGGTCCACTGAGCCAGAACACCTGTGAGAGCAAGAAGAACAATTAGCGAGCCGACTAACGCGAGCGATTTACGCGATATTCTTGGGAGTCTTTTCAGCTTGTGGCGACTAATGCCAGAGGCCTTCTTCATCTTTTCCCCTCCATTGCTTTGCTCTCCGTCAACTTCACACAGGATGTGAAAGCGCGGTTAGAGCAGCCAGCGCATAGCGTTTGCTGGAAGACCAGAAGCTCGAAAAGTGCATCGAGTCTGGAGATTACAAATCCATCCCGTCACAGAAACGCTACTCGGGTCTTACTGCCTGCCGCATTCTTGCGAGTGCTACATCCGATCAACGTAACCGTTAAGAACTAGCGCCTCTATGCTACAAGCTCGACCTTTACTAATTTCTTTTTCGTCTATTGCGTTGGGCCAAAATGGTAACGCCTTCAGCTCAATGTTGAGGATGGCGTCATGTATAAATGACGACGATTGGAGAGAAAGTCATTTAATTTTTTTCTGATTTTCTCTGAGCCATACCTCTCACCCAACCGGTCTGGATGAGAATGACGGAAGTATCTCTCCGGCAGCCGGAATAGCTGGGGCTACCAATAGCTGAACTGGTTGACATAGGACCTTGTTCCTACCCCCTAACTGGCAGCTCAATTCTTTTCTTTTGATCACGCCGCGCTTTCAATAGTACAGCGATTATGTGTTTGATCTCTTTCACGAACTCACCACACCTCAGACCGAGGGTCGGTAGGTTGCCATAATAACGCCCGTAGTAGTCGTGCTGGTTTCAACGAGCTGAAATGCGGCATAGGGGCTTCCGTCGGGAAAAAGACGCCGTCCCGATCCGAGAACAAGCGGGTGAATAGAGAGTCCATACTCATCCACCAGATTACTACGCATCAGTGATTGAATAAGCGCTGCACTGCCAAGAACAACAAGGTCTTTTCCTGGTTGTTCCTTTAGCGCGGCTACGGACGCCGCCGCATCCCCTTTCAGCAATGTTGAGTTGGCCCAGGGGAGCGGTTCCTCGAGCGTCGTCGATGCAACAAACTTTTGTGAGTTGTTGAGTACTTCGGTGAAGGGATTGCCAGTCCGTCTGGGCCAGACGGAATAAAAGTCTTTATAGGTGCGTCGCCCAAACAGCAGATCGGGCATCGTCGCCATTCCTTCGGCGGCAGCTTTGCCCATGACGGGATCGAAGTAGGGTAGCGCCCAACCCCCACGATCGAATCCTCCTCGCGTATCCTCGTCGGATCGGCCCGGCGCCTGAATGACACCGTCGAGCGATACGCTCATTTTGACAATGACTCTTCTCATCGAATATCTCTCCCTTCGAATGCGATCTGGATCCCGGCACACGACGGTGCCATTTTCGCAATTTGATTAGAATGCCAGCGAACCATCTTCAACTCAAATTGAACTCAGAAGGCTCAAATTTCTCAGGAGGATGTTAGCTGTCTGCATCGTCTAAGGTAGGCCTGAAAGGCCGACTATAAAATAAACGGGGGCCAGAGCGTAGCGCGTCGCCCCTCCCCCTGGTAACGACACCACCCCTCAAGCTCTGAAGGCGCGACATAGGCGTTTCGCTGCTACGCCGAGAAAGCTAACACTTTGCCCAGACCACCCACGTCTGAAATCTCAATGTCTTCGTTTTCACGCCGACCATTCACACCGCGCCAACACAACCCTCTCTAAAATTTAGTTAAGCGCCGTCCAATCCACAGGAACCCTTCCCGAAATATAATTAAGCGCGTCAATCCACAGGTAGTTTGACATCATCCCATAATAAAACTACGCTTTCGTGCGCTTCAGAGGACCTGGAGCATTACCTGGAGCAATTTGCGTCCTATTCACGAATTTTCAGAGCGAGGTCTGAGAGATGAAAAAGGGTCTAGCCCTATTTCTAACGATGTTGATTGCGCTATTCGCTGCCACACATTTTGCTTACGCCCAGCGATCGTCGACGATTGTCATCACGCATGCGAATCTGATCGACGGCATATCAAATGAGGTGAGGCGCGATGTAACCGTGGTGATTGCCGACGGCCGCATTAGCAGGATCGAAACCGGCGCCGGTTCAGTTCCAGCCGGAGCAAGCATCATCGATCTCAAAGGACGCTGGCTACTGCCGGGGTTCATCGATGCGCACGTTCACATAGCGGACCTCAGGGCGGCCAGAACAGCGCTTACTTCCGGAGTTACCACGGCCCGCGCGCTCGGGGTCAATCATTTCGCCGACATAGGCATTCGTGAGTTGAATCACGCGGGCGCCGTCGACGTTCCGGACGTCATTTCAGCCGGGTATCACGTGCGTCCTCAACCAGCCGAAGATTTCTTTCTGGATGCACCGAAGTTACGGGACCTGATAGGCGGAGTCTCGGGAACGGAAGCGGTTCGGCGGCTGGTTCGTGCGATGATCGAACGAGGCGCGGACGTAATCAAGATCATGGCAACCGAACGCGCCGGGCTGCCGGAGACCGATCCGAGAAAGCGCGTCTTCACCGACGAAGAACTCGCGGCAGCCGTTGATGAAGCCCGAAAAGCCGGGCTCTTTGTGGCGGCTCACGCGCACGGAGATGAAGGAGCCGCCGCGGCCGTCCGTGCCGGCGTACGTTCCATCGAACACGGAACATATCTGAGCGATCAGACCCTCGCGTTGATGAAAGAACGCGGAACCTTTCTAGTTCCGACTATCGCCACCGTCATTGACTTGATAGAGCCGGGCGGCGACTACGACAACGCTCAATTGTCGATTCGCGGACGTGCGATGCTGCCGCGCGTTCGAGAAACAACGGCGAAGGCTTACAAGATGGGCGTCAAGATTGTTGTCGGAACCGACACCGGATATGGACCGACCAGCAATCGGCGCGTCTCACATGAAATCGTGGAGTTGGTTGGAGTCGGGATGACTCCAATGGATGCGATAAAAGCGGCTACTTCAATTTCCGCTGAATGTCTGGGCATCCACAAACGAACCGGTTCAATACAGCCGGGAATGGAAGCCGATCTCATAGCCGTGGAGCGCGATCCGCTCGCGGATGTTCGCAATCTCCAGGATGTCGTGCTTGTAGTCAATAACGGAAAAGTGGCGCTGCATCGGTTAGGCTGGTAAACAGCATGATTCGAATCGGCTTGCACATGTTGGAGGATCGATGATGAATTCTCGCGCTCGTTTAGCTCTCTACCTTTTCCTGAGCGTCGCGCTTTCTTGCGCGATTACCGGATCGAAGCGGCCCGTGATGGCGGAGGCCGAGCAGCTCCCGACTCCTGAAGAGTTCCTAGGGTTTCGAGTCGGGGCGGAAAAGAAGCTTGCCCGCTGGGACAAAATAGTCGAGTACCTGAATATTGTTGCGCGCAGCTCTGATCGCGTGAAGCTTCGAGAGCTCGGAAAGACGACGAACGGAAATCCCTTTATCGCTCTGGAAATCAGCTCGGCGGAAACAATAAAGAATCTCGATCATTTTAAACAGCTCGAACGCAAGCTCTATTTTCAGGGCGGCGCGCCAGGCGAACGAGAGCGCGAGGAGATATTCACATCCGGTAAAGCGGTTGTGCTGGTCACTTGCAACATTCATTCGACCGAGATCGGATCATCGCAGATGGTGTTGGAACTTATTCACCGACTCGCGACGGAAGACTCTCCAGTTGTGAAAAAGATACTCGACAACGTGATCTTCGTGCTGGTCCCCAGCCTCAATCCGGACGGGCAGATCATCGTCACCGATTGGTACAACAAGAACGTCGACACCGAGTTCGAAGCGAGCCCGCTGCCATGGCTCTATCATCCTTATATCGGCCACGACAACAATCGCGATATGTATATGTTTACTCAAAAAGAGAGCCAGATGACCGCGCGGCTGTTGTGGCACGACTGGTTTCCGTCGGTATGGCTGGACGAGCATCAGCAGGGCAGCCAGGGCGCTCGAATATTCGTTATGCCGGCGACCGACCCTATAAATCAGAACGTACATCCGCTGATCTATCGATGGAATGGAATCTTCGGTCAGTCACAGGCAGCGGCTCTTGAAGCAGAAGGCAAGGAAGGCATCATCTATAACTCGACCTACACGAATTTCTGGCAGGGGGCTATGGCCTGGAGCGGATGGTGGCACAATCAAATCGGGCTCCTGACCGAGGTTGCCAGCGCGCGTGTTGCTTCTACAATCGAGCAAAGAAAGGCGGTTTCGGGGCGCGCGGCGGCGCCGATGCCCGAAGAAGATTTTCAAGCGCAGAATCGGCGTCAGATGGAAAACCCGAACGAGCCGCTTTCGCCTCCTCGCGACATTACACCTCGAACCGAGTATCCGCGTCCGTGGCTCGGCGGCAAGTGGAGCCTTCGCGACATAGTCGATTATGAGCTGATCGCTACGATGGCCCTGCTGGAAACCGCGGCCGATCAGCGAGAGCAGTTGATTCGCCAGATTTACGAAGTCAACAAAGCCACGATAGCCGGTTCCAAGAGCGGTCCCGTCGCGATACTGATTGCGCCCGATCGACAGCAGGATTCGCGCGAAGCGTTTCACCTTGTAGAGCGACTACAGATGGGCGGCGTCGAAGTGTCTCGAGCCGACGGAGAATTCGAGGCCGACGGGAAAATGTATCCGGCAGGCACTTTTGTAATTCCGATGAATCAAGTATTCGCGCGGTACGCAAAAGATATGATCGAGAAACAGACCTATCCCGAAGTGAGGCGCGGCGGTCCGAATTCACCTCCCGAACCTCCATACGATGTGACCGCGTGGTCGCTCGGGATGCAGATGGGCGTCGAGACCGTGTTCGTCAACAAACCACTGCCCGCCGAAGCGAAGCTATCGAAACTGAACGATGCCCCAAAACCCGCGGGCGGCGTGAGCGGAACGAGCACATCTTTTAGCTTCATTTATCAGGGTCCCGATTCGGCGCGAGCGATTAACAGATTGCTCAAAGCAGGCGCCAGGATCATCCTGGCTTCGTATCCGGATCAGGGCGCGCAGAGGAGCACCGTGTTGTTCTATGGCGCGCCGCAAAAAGAAGTTGAATCAATCGCGCTCAATACCGGCGTCACGATGGCGGCCGGCCCGCGCATCAGCTCGAATTCTCGCGAAGGCTTTACAAAAGCCAACTGGCCTCTCAAGCAGCCGAAGCCTCAATCGATTGCGACAATCAATGCACCCCGCCTTGGGCTGTATCAATCCTGGACTTCCAATATGGATGAAGGCTGGACGAGATGGGTTCTCGAGCAATACGACTTCGCGTATACCAACCTTCACAATTCCGACATAAGAGCAGGCAAGCTCCGCGAGAAGTTCGACGCGATCATTCTTCCTGACCAGCAGCCTCGGGATATTCTTAGTGGGCTCGACTTTAAGGCAGTACGGCCCGAGTATCGCGGCGGCATAGGAGACGAAGGCTTGGCCGCATTACGCGAATTCGTGCGAGACGGCGGAACTCTGATAGCTCTGGGAGCGAGCTGCGATCTCGCAATCGACAAATTTCCGATACCGGTGCGGGATCTCAAACGAGGCCTGACTCGCGATCAGCACTTCGCGCCGGGAACTATTGTCCGGATCCAGGTTGATAACTCCAGCCAGATCGGAGCCGGGATGCCGTCAGAGACTTATGGCTTCTACAACAACAGCCCGTTCTTCTCGCTCGTCGAGGGCTTTTCTTCACAGAAGGCTTCGGTAATCGCGCGCTATCCAAATTCAGACATAGTTGCTTCGGGCTGGTTGAAGGGCGAAGACCTGATGGCCGGGCGCGCGGCCGTCGTGTCGGTCGAGATGAACCCGGGCCGAATAGTGTTATTCGGCCTGCGTCCTCAACACCGCGCCCAGACTCACGCAACGTTCCCGCTGTTGTTCAATGCCATTTATTCATCCGTGGAGCAAAAATAATACTCTACGGCGACAAAGCCGATCAGAGCACCTCATCTACCGGAGGCGGTAATATGCACTTCGATAGCAACTCCGTTTCGATATCGATGCCTGGGTTGGTTTGGAATCGAGGAGTTCTCGGGCTCCGTGAAGCTGACGGTGACGCACGATGAGCTAGACGAAGAGATGTTCGGAAGCATTTCGTTCGGATGGCCAGTGGTACTCTAAGGACTTAAGACTCTCCTCGAGACAGGCAAGACTCTGAACATCGAGCTGAACAATATAAATGTGATTGAGAATCTCGAATGAGCCGCGTGCCTTGGAAGAGCGGCCTCCATGTTGCCAAGGGCCGCTCTTCCAGAGCTTGATGGGAATGAGGGGGCGCACTGTTATCGAAAGGCGTCTCCTATCCGGGGACCACGAAGCGCGCCCTCGTGCGCAGCATCTTCATAAGCGATTCCGGACAAAGATCAGAATGCCTCTCTTGGCCGCTCGTCTGAGCCTTGCCTTGTCTCAGCCTTAGACAAGGTCCTTCCGATCGGGTACCCTTGATCTACCCCATCCATATCAAACCGATTCCGAGTAAAAGATTCGAGCTATGCCAGAGAATCCAAAGATCAGCGTCCTCATTCCGGCATTCAACGAACAGGGTCTAATTTCAGAGGCGATCGCCTCGGTCAATCGCAGCTTCGAACAGCTTTCGTTGACTTCATATGAGATTGTAGTCTGCGACAATAACTCGACTGATCAGACAGCCCACGCCGCGCGCGAGAGCGGAGCTAAGGTTGTTTTCGAG
>Ga0209687_1000230_pt1 | contig 20195 bp, 23 predicted proteins | sample GraSoiAngelo_136_FD_185893 | JGI IMG/M metagenome (GOLD analysis project Ga0209687, IMG submission 185893) | Grasslands soil microbial communities from the Angelo Coastal Reserve, California, USA - 14_0929_09_20cm (SPAdes) (version 2) | ecosystem: Environmental > Terrestrial > Soil > Grasslands ...
GTAGTCTCAATCCCCTCTTCATCGGGGAGGTCTCTTCAACAGCGAGCCAGAATCGGTACAATGAAACTGCAATTAGTGTCTCAATCCCCTCTTCATCGGGGAGGTCTCTTCAACACAATTCAGATTGAATCCAACGGCCGGCCAGAGAGCGTCTCAATCCCCTCTTCATCGGGGAGGTCTCTTCAACCAAGAACCATAATCCCAGTTCACACCTGGGATGACGGTCTCAATCCCCTCTTCATCGGGGAGGTCTCTTCAACGCAACACCTGCGCATTGACCTGAGCCACGTCATCGCGTCTCAATCCCCTCTTCATCGGGGAGGTCTCTTCAACAGTGTTGTCTGGAATCGCATCGTCAGGGCCAACGGATGTCTCAATCCCCTCTTCATCGGGGAGGTCTCTTCAACGTTGCCGGCAGCGGTAATGTACAGCCCGAAGTATCAGTCTCAATCCCCTCTTCATCGGGGAGGTCTCTTCAACTTATCGAATTATCAACATTGGCTGATCTTCACTACGATTGTCTCAATCCCCTCTTCATCGGGGAGGTCTCTTCAACCTATATAGGACTGGCACGTAACGTAGCCAGCGACCTGTCTCAATCCCCTCTTCATCGGGGAGGTCTCTTCAACTTGCGCGGGAGAAACGAATGGAAAACAGATTTAACGGTCTCAATCCCCTCTTCATCGGGGAGGTCTCTTCAACCTTGGTTCTCCATCGCCCTCAATAACACGATAATGGCGTCTCAATCCCCTCTTCATCGGGGAGGTCTCTTCAACTTGCGGTCCCGCCGATGCTCCAAACACCGGGGTTCTCGGTCTCAATCCCCTCTTCATCGGGGAGGTCTCTTCAACCTCATTTTTCTCCCTCCCTCCGCGCCAGATAGTCACATGTCTCAATCCCCTCTTCATCGGGGAGGTCTCTTCAACACAATAGGTGTCTGGCGATGCGAAAAGAGGGAGAACGTCTCAATCCCCTCTTCATCGGGGAGGTCTCTTCAACATTCTAACCGCCGCGATGTTCGCGAGGGTCTTGTCGGTCTCAATCCCCTCTTCATCGGGGAGGTCTCTTCAACCGCTCGCGATCTAATGATAACGATAGCGGTTTACAACGGCGACGCGCTCTATTTTTACGCAAACCTCCAAATGGGTCAAATCCCCGGTAGGTTTGCGTAATTTGGTCTGTAGCACCGATGATCGGAATACAGGCATCCCAAACAGGCGCCATGCATCATGAATGCGCGCGTATTCCAAGACATAGAAGGTCTTCTCCATCCTGAGAGTGGGTCAAACAGGCGCCATCCGTCATTAATGCTAGCGTATTCCAGTCAGAACACGTCGCCGCAATAGTTTCTGAACTCGCAATCTTCACATCGGTTCCGGAACGGTGTCGGCGGAGGCAGAATCCCATCCTTTATCATGTCTCTGATCGCAGCAAGCCGCTCTACAGCTTCTTCCTTCAATCGTGGAGTCACTTCGACGGCGACTACTTCCTGAGCGGGCAATAAATAGATGAAGCCTGTTTCCACTTTGGCGCCAAACGCCTCTTCCACCAACAGCGCATATCCCGCGAGCTGAAAGGCATAATTCCGATGCGGCCGGCTTTGGCTGTATTTGAAATCTACGGGGAAGTAACCTCGCGGCGAACTTATCAACAGGTCGAGCTTGCCGGTAAGCCCAAGCCTCTTTGACTCCAGCCAAACGTGAAAGCTCCTCTTTCCCGATGCGAGCTCATATCGTTTGAGGCTTCGGCGTTTTTCTAAAGCATCGAGCCTGAACTCTTCATCCTTTCCCCTCTCCATCTTCAGGGTCGTCTTTCGCTCGACTGGCATCACGGTATTGTAGAAGACGACACGTGGACAGTACTCATATTCCTTCAGATCAGTGACGCGGAGTGGAATCAAGTTGTCGAGCGCTGTTGTTTCATCCGTATCAAGCATAGGAAGCCTCAAGCAAACGCCGTCACTCGTCCTCGCGCTTACGCGTCAACCCGATCACGTCGACGAACAAGTAAGGATAGGAAGCCGAGCGAATGTCTTTTTCGCATAGAGGCTGAATCAGTATTTTGAACGCAGGATGCCACTTCGCAACCGCTCGCTGATCGGGGATATCAGGCGAGTCGCTCATTTGAATTCGCGATTCGGGAAAATCCTTTCTCCATCGCGACTCCCAGGACCGTTGGATTTTGCGAAAGCGCTCATACAACTCTCCGCGTTTATTCCGCGAGAGTTGTCCGCGAAAGCAACTGTATTGAATACGTTCCAATCCGAAATCCTTGCAGGCCTCGGACACTCGGGTACGCGCCCAATCGTCCTCGATGTCATATATGACCAGAGTCGTGAGTTCCATAGTTAGCGGTCGGTAATCAGTGATCGGCGATCAGCGGTCATCAATAAGTCAATCTGCCTATACTCGATCCGTGCTCACCATCTGAACGCGAATGGCTTGTACTTGCTCTTGCCTCGCAGAAAACTCACCAGCGCGCGAGCCTGCATCTGGATTATCGAACGCACCTGATAGCGCTGTCCGCGAAAATACTGGTAGCTCGCGAGGCGATCAAGTACTGCCTGCCCTAACTCCTTGCGCGTCTCGTGATCAAGCATGCCCTCACTCATTCCAAACTGCTGCCCGAGGTTGAGAAACGCGATCACCGTTCTGTCTACGACAGGCTGACGGAATTCTTCCACCAGATCCAAAACAAGAGACGGCTTTCCGGGCCTATCGACGTGCAAAAAACCGGCGAACGGTTCAAGACCCGCATTCACAACCGCACCCCACACCTGAGCGTAAAGAATGCCGTAGCCATAATTGAGCAATGAGTTGACCGCGTCAGTAGCGCCTCTATGAACGCGGCCCATGAACTCGACCCGGCTTTCGATAATCGAGCGCACCGCTTGCCAGTAGAGGCGACCGGCGACGCCTTCGAGTCCCATCAACTCGTTTCGCTTTTCCTCGACGGATTTGCCCTCGATGGCTCGGGCGCTCGTCTCCAGCTTCCGCAGCTTGTTAGCGATCTCTGAAATAGTTTCGTAGCGTTCCGGGTCCGACTGCTTGATGTACTTGCCGAAGTAGAGCAGCAGGTGTCGTTGATTCCGAATCTTGCCCCGCACGACAAGTCTACCGAACTCGAGTCCGCGCGAGTCGTTGTAAGCCATCAATTGTTGCCGCCTCGATTCCACCGTTGCGGTGAGAATCGGCGATGAGAGCATCGCATATGGCCTTCCCGAGCTTTCGACAAACGTGAGTCGAATCCCGCGCTCGCAGAATTCCTTGAGCAGGTCTGAAGAAAGCGACACGCCTTTTGACGCCACGATTACTTCGCTGATTCGAAAGAGCGGAAACTCATATACTGCTTTTTTCCCTGTCTTGACCTGCATCCGTTCACTTTTCTTCCCGAGAAAGATGCCGAAGCCTGAGAGTATTACCTGAGCAGAATCGGCGGTCTTTGCTACGGCCGGCGGATCGAGTACTCGATCGAGCAACTGTCCATCAAACCGCGGTTCTTTGAACAGGTGGGTCTGCGAATCGGGGAAGGCGAGTGAGACCCCCTGATCGACAAGTATCTCGCGGCCCGCGACATCGTCAGGCAGCACAAGATTCCAATCGGGATCGAAGAGCCAGCCTTGTACTGCGAGATATTGATCGGCCGACTCGCCGTCGAGTTGGCCGGTGAAGAGATTGAGTTGACCGGCGAGAGCGCTCCCGTGTAGTGCGATGAGTTCTATGGCTTTGTCACTGTCCATGTGGATGCCAGGCTCCTGGAGTTGAGCTTGAAGGGGCATTCGAAATGGAGGGCATCTTTGAACCGATTTTTCTGTTTTAGTATACCTTCTACGATGAGTCGTGCTTTGACTGACGCTGAAGATAGAGATCTAACACACCACGATTCGCCGAGTTCATATTGCCGTCGCAAGAGGTTTCTTTCTTTCGTCTGCTTTTCAGCACACTACGATCCACAGGTTTCAGCCACATTGGGAAGCCGGACTCCGGCGGCTTGGTTTTGAGTGGGCGCGGCCGGCTTTCAGCTTTCAGCTTTCAGCTTTCAGCATTCAGCATTCAGCATTCAGCATTCAGCATTCAGCATTCAGCATTCAGCATTCAGCATTCAGCATTCAGTCGCTGACTGTCAGCCGGCAATTCTTTTCTCGAACCCTTATCCTTTCTTTTCAGTTCGCTGAACTTCCATCCATCCGTTTCCCCACGCGGTATGTCTGCCGACGTGGACCATCTCGCCCAGCGCGAGCCATGGGAGGAACTCTTCGAACTCGCCTTCATAAACAGCTTCTCCGACGAAACCGGATAACTCGTGCCGCTGGCCGGTCTTCGTTGATGTTCTTGCTCGGTCGATCCATTCAAAGCGGCCGCCGGTTTTTCTGACTTTCTCAGCTCGCAGGCCCAGGCCCTGGAAGTCCGCATCAAGCGGCCCGTCGCCGTAGAATGTGCTCAAGGCATTGATTCTGTCTCGAAGCCGTTTGAAGATCTGATGGAATTCCGGTTCGCGTATAATCCGCCCGTCCGCACGAATAAACGTCGGCGTGAGAAACCGAATAGTCAATGATTGGGTTTGAGCATCGTTCGTGTTCGTTTCCTCAGCCCAACCATTCAGTTCGTGCATCCTGGCTGCAATCCAGTCGTCTGAGGTCATTCCTTTCGCCGCACGAACGAGCTCATCATCCTGGCTGTAGATATGGTTCGTCTGAGGCAGTCCTGAATCGGGGCTTGTGACGGTGATTTCTTCGGCGTTCTTCAACGAGCAACGCGCGCGGTTTAAACCGAGTCCGCCTTCAGCGAGCTCGCGGAATACAAACACGAAATAGGGAAGCGCATCGAAGGATCGGGCTATCAGAACCATCTCGAATTCGAAGGGCTGACCTGCTTCGTATTTCGTCTGAGCGCTAAGCGGCGGACGGAACACGAAAGGGCGGGGGATGTCCTGATTCTTAGTGAGCCGATCAGCGTCGGGGGGAGGCGATGGTTCGAATATCAATTTGTAAGGACAGGTCGCGGCGACCGGACATGCTCTGGCATCTCGGCACTCGGATATGCAGCAAAACCGGCGAAATGCATGGCCGAATCCTCCGCGGAGCATATTGCCTTTATTAACCGCTGGCACTATTAGGAGGCTCTTTGGGATGATGGTGAACCTCAGTAGTCCAATCTTAAGATGGTTCCCGAGCAAAGGCGCGCTTTGGACTGATGGGTTCATGATTTCCGCTTTTTCCGATGCCATAAAATAAATCGCGGATCGCGAGCATTCATATTCGAGTGTTGATATTCGAGCTACAGCAGCGTCGGCTATTTTCAGAAGAATATTCCGAAAAACAAATTCGTCAATTCCATGGGAGCGGAATCAGAAGCCGAGTGTTTTGTCTGCTGATATTAATTACTCTAATAGACGAGCACCGCGACTATATTTTGTTTTGCCTTCCGAGTCAACGCTCTTTGCCGGTTTTCGCTATCGGATTGGAAAGCGAAATCAAACCTCCTCGGACACGACGCAGTCCAGACAACAATGCAGTATGTTCATGCCATAAACGTCTAATCTCCGTTGCTGCATTTTCGAACGCGGGATGGGCAGAGACGCATTACAAGCTCAGCCCCCGCGCTTCTGTTTCACTGTTAGGACGATTCCTGCAATAGTGAGCTTGGCCTTACGCTTATTGCTTGAAGGGTTCGAAGCGACTAAATAGGATACCGTGCCGTTACCGCTTCCGGTCGCACCCGAAGTGATCGTTATCCATTCTACGTTGCTGGTTGCTTGCCACTGACATCCCGAGGCCGATGTGACACTCGCCGTCTTTATTCCACCTTCCGCTGATATGACTTCGGCAGTTGGATCGAGAAGATATGAGCAGCTTCCCTGACTTCCTTCCTGACTAATCGACACCGTGCGGCCCGCGATAATCAATGTTCCACTTCGCGCCGCGCTCGAAGAGTTAGCCTGAACTACGAGGCTGACTGAGCCATTGCCCGTGCCGTTTAGTCCGCTTGTGATCATGATCCACGAGGCGCCGCTCGAAGCAGTCCAGTTGCACGCAGCCGGAGCGGCCACATCCACCTTGCCGATTCCACCATTCGCACCGAAGCTCAAGTCGGCAGGTGAGATCGCTCCGCACGCCGCAGTGCTTCGTTTACCATACGTTCGAATTATCCGAGTAAGATGGCCGGCGTTGTCTTTGATCTGCAGAGTTGCAGTCACACTTCCGGAGCTGAGATCAATAGGGTTCGCAAGATCGATAGCGGCTGTCCCGCCGCTGCTTAAGGCGATCCCGCTTGCAAGATTGGCCCCGGCCGGTATCGAACCGACTGATCTGTCCAATACTAATGACAACGTTGAAGCATCCAATCCGCTTTCAAGGTCATATGCGCCGACGACGAAGCGGGATATGACACCTCCCGACGCAGCCTGCGTCGTTGAAGGGAAGAGCGCGAGCGTGGGCCGCAGGTCATCTTCCAAAAATCCTGCGAAGTCTCCACGGCCCGATACGCCTTTGAGCTCAATGGGCGCGCCGATATCCACCCAGCGAGCGATCTTCATTCTTTCTTCCCACGTGAGTGTAATACCCGAATCCGGCGGCGGCATCGCTTCGCCGGTATAGTCGAGATCACAGTCGGACCAATCCGCGCCTGTCGGAATCGTGGATGGATCACCACCGATCCTTTCCGTAGGCCGGTCTGAATTCGATCTACCATCGAGTCGGCGGCCAAAGATTTTCCATATCAGAAGGCTTTGCCGCGATTGGCCGGCTCGAATATAGCGAGTGATCTGCGGCCAGTACCAATCACCTTCGGGAGTTACCGAGCGAGGAGTCGGGTTTGCCGCGCTGCGTGCCTTGGCGAGCCAGGCATATGTTGCGGGTGTGCCATCAATCAATCGATTGTCCGCATCCAGATCGAGTCCAGCCGCGGGAAGCTTCCCGTTTTTCGATGTATGACAAGAAACACACTTCGCCTGAAAGATCGGCCTGATATCGCGCAGATACTCGACTGTAGTCGCGCGAGCATTCGAAGTGATGACGTCCGGCGTAGATGACCCATCCACATTGAGCAATGGCGTCGTCGACGCAAGATCCTTTACGAAATAACCGCTCTGGTATGCAGCGGTCGTTCGAAAATCAAGAGCAGGTTTGCTGTGAGCATGGCAGCCCCCACAGTCATACCGCACCTCGCCCGGTCTAACCTGATGCCATGTTTGAGCTGTATTCAACACCAGGCCGTTGCGATCCAGAGTCTGAAATGTGAATGGAATATCGGCGGGAATCTTGGCCAGAAAAGAAGTGTCGACGTTACCCTGCGCATCAATCACTCCTTCCTTGCGCACTGGTATCTCGCCAAGGATTCGAACGCGCTCGGAAAAGAGCGATGCGAAGGCACGTCCGTTGTCGGGATAGGATCGATCGGTGATCGGCTGTAGAGCAAGAATACGGACGGCATATATATCGGAGTCGGTGTATATGCCGGCATCGGCGCCTTGCCTTGTCCAGTTACGATCGCCCATGTTTTCGTGTTGATAGAAGCGGTCACCTTTGAACGGCCTCGTGTCTCTCGATATCAAGGAAGAAGTTCCTATGAGTCCAAATGGCGTTCCCTCCGGAAGCCTTGAATCGAGCCGGCCATCATTTGCTATCTCAGGCAGTGTAGCCGGCGCGGCGATGCCATAGATGCGATCGTACGGAACAACCGCGCGGGGCCACATCTCGTTATATCGCGGATCGTTCTTGATCAGCACCAGGTCTTCAGGACGGTCCAGTACTCGATCACCTTGCATCAGATAGATGCCGCCGTCATAAAACGGTTGAGTGAGTCCCGCTTCAACATAGATGCCGTTGTGATTCGCGGAGCCGCGAGTGTAGACGACAAGCAAGTTATTTCGCGGAGCGGCCGAAGGCATAGTGAACTTGCCGACTCGCGTGCTGTTTCCGCCGGGACAAGGCACGGGCGGATAAATTGGATCGCCGACCATGCACGGAGCTGGGAAGTCATCACCCGATGTGAACGGAGTCAGTCTCGTGTAACCCACTCGTTTAAGCGGTATCTCATCCGAAGACGATGTATCAGAGGGGATCGGCTGAAATAAAGGATCACCCGCGTGACCTGATCCATCGATTGGAAATCTGTACAGCTCACCGAATCCATTGTTGTTCAGGTTGTAATATCTGCACACGACGATCGAGCCGTCCGATATCTGAGTCATGAAGTGATGTGCGAACGGGCCGTCTCCAAAACCGGAGAAGGGTTCAAAGTGACTTCCATCCGGATAAATCGCCCACAATGGAAAGACTCTATCGTCTCGCGCTCCCATGTTCTCCCACGATGTGAACACGACACGGCCGTCTTTTAAGATAAACGGATGCATACCCGATGAAACGTTCAGGAATCCTATTGCGCGGACGTTCTTACCATCGCCATCCATAACATAAAGCTGCATGGATCTCTGGGCCGCGCTAGTCATTTTATTGGGGATGAAATTATCGCGAGTAGACGTGAATACAATTCGCCCATCGGGGAGCCACGCCGGCCCCGTGTTGAAGACGCCAGTCTTGGGGCAGTTCGATTCGCTGCGCGAGCAATCGAAATCCGCCTTGTTGCCCGTATTGGGAGTGAACTCTTGAAAGGTCAGCCGGGTCGCTACACGTGACTCAATATCGATTCGGTAAATGTCGGCTCCCGCATACGAGAGCGCCTTTTCATTGTTAAGTCCTCTTTGCGGATTGACGTCTCGAACGTTCGGATAGAACGCGAACACTATCGATTTCGCGTCATAAGAAACATAAGGGTCCATTACGGCGCCGTTATTGCCCGCGGAGAACAGCACCTCTTCGCTTCCGTCGGGATGAAGCAGAATCAAATCCGCGCCGGGGTCCGGTGTCAGCGGCGTTATCGCATCCGGCCAGAAACTGTTTTGATTGTCGGGCGGCCTGGGCGATCGCACATACACAATGTCGTAATCAACCGGCCCCGCCGCCGTTGTCTTAGGTCCTCCGCTAAAAACTCCAATGCACATGAATCCGATGAATAGCAACGTAACCAATCCGCTAAGCGAGCGTGAGCATAAAGCGCGGCGTCGAGCGGCAGTGGAATACGAGCATGTCCGGCATACAGGTGACGGCAAAGATACAGATGAGACAAATCTTCTCAAGATAGATACTCCGATACTGAGTTGTTTGGCCCCAACCGCAATGCTCTCATTCCGCAATCTCAAATAGTGGTCAAGAATGCGAACTATTGAGGGAGCTCAGTCAGCGCGTTCGCAATTTGGAAGCCAAATGAAGCGGGGACCAGTGGTCAGTGGCTCAGAGCCAGCGGCGAGTGGTCAGCATCGGGTCCTCTTCATGCTCCTGGGTGTACAATGGCGGCAGCTGCGCCTGCAGCTCATCCGTCAGCAGTTCCATGCGGGATTTAGTTCGGACATAGATGTCCTTTCGCAGCGCGTTGTGCTTGGCGGTTGACAGCGCTGTTTTGCTCACCGCAAGACCATGAGAAGCGGCCAGGTATCGCCGGGTCATAGGTTTCGCAGCCTGCGTACGCGCCAAGCGTGGCGCTGCCTTTGCGAAGCCTTGAGCGGCAGGGTGGCTGCTACACTGGAGAGAGGTGAGCAAGCGACGGTCTTGGTGTTCCTGGTGTTTGGGTGTGGGGACGTTGGCGGTTAGTAGGCCAAGAGGAAAACTCGATCGGGGATCGGGTTCGATGGCAATATTGCGCAGCCGGTGTCCGCTCAATCGATAGGCCTAGATCACGTCCGGGCCGAGCAATTCAAGGAACTCGCGCGCGTTTACTATTCGGGTAGTTTTCCAGCGTCTTGGGAAGTGGCGCTTGTTGCCGGTCACGAGATAGTCTGTATGGCTTTCCTCGGAGCACTCTAATAATCGGTTGTCCGGCTCGTGCGAAGAGACAGTAAGTGTGTGGGTGGGCTCTACAACCGTCGCGGCCTTAAGCAGCAGATCGAGCAACCGTCTCACTCGGTCTGGATCAAAGGAAAACTTCTTGCGATGTAGTACATCGTCCCGCCGCCTCTTGCTCCAATATCTCCTCCCCAAAACGGCCAAACTCCAGGCGATGTAGTACATCGTTATACTCAGTGAGGATGGATGGCGATATGTAGAGTCGAAGTGTTCTTTGGAGCGCTAACAGAAGCACTGCGGCCTCGTTGCCTTCGTCGTTGAGCAGTGCTGAAACAATAATGTTGGTATCGAGCACGACCCGGATCATTTGGCAGACCGTGCTATTGCCCGATTCTTGCGCTTCTCGCGCCGGTATGCAGCGATTTCAGCATTGATCTGGCGCATGGTGAGCTTGTTAGCGCCTTTGCGTTTGGAGTCTGCCCAGATTTCTTGTAAGACCTTTGGCGGGGGCGCGATGGTTTTGATGTAATCATTCACGCTCATGATGATGACCTGGGGCTGGCCGCGCCTATCTACCATGAAGCGCTCATCGTTCTCGGTGGCGCGCTTCATAATCTGTCCGAATTGTGTTCGGGCGGTGAGGGCAGATATGACGTTGGGCATAGATGTTTTGGCTGTTCGTTTAATATCAAATCCCTCCGAACCAATTAATCAGTTAAATCACAGTCTAGCAAACGCGTAGAGAGTGTCAAATCTGGACACTACCCAAATCTGTGCGTTGAGGGGACTGAGCGCAAGATCGGCTTGGCCAGCCGCTCGCCAAGAACTTACTCGTTTCTTGATTGGATGCTCTGCCGACCATGGCGGTAGGGATCGGTTCTAGGCTCCCCGGCTAGCCCCTGATGAGCTTAGCTGCACGTAATATTGAGCACCTGACTATGGGAACGGAAGAGCAGCGATTCGATTGATACACTCTTCACACAGCGAAACGACCCGCTCGGCTTCAGCATGCATGATCGTCGAAATAAATTGCCACAAATCTGCACAATCGATAGTTGACGATGAAGCGGCAAGGTTGTAAGTAGTTGATTCCGTGGTGGCCCCTGGAGGATTCGAACCTCCAACCAAAGGATTATGAGTCCGGCCATTGAGATCGGAATCCATCCATATTCCCGACTATGTTCAACCATTTAACACGCATCGCAGCCAGCGTTGAGGAATGAATATACACCGATTTACACCGATGTTGGTAGATTCGGCGTCAAATTGGCGTCAAGTCGGAAACGAACGAACTGAGAGTCTGTGCGGTCGGTATGCACCCATTCTGGAAGCAATCCCGCATCGTCCATCAGAGTTGGATGGCGCCTCTACCTGCGCGCGCGTCAGGCCCGGCTCATTTTTGCCCGCGCAAGGGGCCTGATCGTTTTTCGATCTACAGGCTTGAGCAATTCCCTCTTTCGGATTCCGAAACAAATCGTCTGAGAGTATGAGCGCGGTTGGCTTGCGATAAACCTCATAACACCCCATGATTCCGCTGTGGTGAACGACCACGCCGGGGTCTAGCGAAAAAAGATACTACGCTCAGTGCGAACACGCTCGCGTTCCGTAAAAACATCTTTGCGATTTGTTACCCAAGAAATGGCCATCTGCCCACAGTTCAGAAAGTGCGGGAAAGAGCGATGCCGGTGCAACGATGGCCACCTGCACGGGCCTTATTACTTCGAATTCTATCGCAAGGATGGCCGGCTCAAGAAGCGGTACGTGCGTTCCGCAGATGCCGAACGGGTCTGGACGATTTACTCTCTCTATCGCGCGCGTCAGAAGAAGCGAGCGGCCGACCGAAAGGAATTCACCGAGATGAGCCGCGAGTTGAGGAACATCAAAAGGATGTTCGCACAATTAGAGTCGCGGATGCCGTGACGGAGGTGGACGTGAGCAGCTCACTAACAAAACCGAACGAGATCGAAGCGATCACCGCGTTGGCCGCAAAATCATTTGCGCGCGTGTTGAGCACCGAGCAGCGAGAACGTCCGCGCGGTAGTCTCAGGCGCTACCGTTTCGAGTCTCGCAGTGAGGCGCTCAGTGCGGCTCCAGAGGATTTGAGCTGGAGTATCATGGGCGAACTCGAGGATTCCGAACCCGGAAGCTTCGCGATCCTCTGGGAGCGAATGAAGGAGGTTGCGCGAGACGAGCTAGAGAGCGGCCAACGCGCAGCAGCCGTTGCCTGTGGGCAAGACAGCCCTCTTAACAGAGCCCGGTTCCTCGTCTTGCGCGAGAAGTACATCGATGAGTGGCAACCGCGGAACGTGCTGGAGAGTCAGTTGATCGACGCCATCTGCCAGGCACAAACGATTCGAGAATACTGGATGAAGCTGGCGACCGAGCGCGTGGCGACCGAATGCATGGTTGAACGATTCACAATCGAGCTGCACGGGAAACGGCGCGAGCACATAATCGATGGCACCGAGTCAGCGCGTGAGGCCCGCGAAGAGGCCGAAAGATGGGATCGGGTCTTCTTACGATCGATTCGGGCGCTGCGTGATCTTCGCCGGTACGCTGCTGCCGTGATCGTGAACAACCAAGGTGGACAAGTTAACGTCGCAACCGATCAGAGTCAGCAAACAAACGCGGTAAAGAGAATAGAAAAGAAGAAGAGATAAACGGGCTCGATCAGCGAGCGGCGCTCCGTTTATGGCAGGTTGTTTGTCCGAGTGAGATGGGCGCACGACGTGCGGGCCGAACGAGTTTAGCTTGAGGAAGGAAAAGTACCCGGATGGGGGAGCCAATTGACGCTCAGGATGCAACTGCATCGGCTGCAGCTATTTTTCGTTCCCTGCTCACGGATCGTTGGAGCTCGAGGCACAACGCCGCCGGCCACTTGAACGAAAGGATGCATTCAATCGATCTTCCCACGCTAAGGACCCTCCTGGTAAAGGCTATCAGCAGCGACTACTACGTCGGTAAAAGGGTTGAACAGGACGACCAGAAGATCGCCCGCACCAGGTCATGGCTGCTCGGAACGCTGGCGAAAATATCCGCCGGTGATAGCGAGGCGACAGAACTAGTCATTAGGCATGTCGATGAGAAGTACGAGACTTATGGGTGGGCTCGGTACTGGTCACTCGAAGGCCTCATCAAGAGCGAGAATGGTCAGACCGAAGCCGTTGCCAAGACCGTGGCTTACTTGGATAGCGATAAATGGCTCGCGATGCTGGCTACCGCGTTTCTCAGTTCCCGAAACGATCCTAAGGCCACGGAGAGGATTCTGGCGTGGTTGGATGGCCCTGATACTCAGCGGTATGCGCTCAAGGCGCTGCGCTACGTTCCCCTCCGTGCCGCTGTCGAACGAGTCTGCACAACTGTTGAGGAGGCCGACTATACTAAGGAGGAGACATATGACGCAATTATGGCGCTGGGCGGCATACCCACCAATTGGGATCACGCAATAAAGGCAGCACGAGCGCTATCCAAAGCTATCGACGAGATGCGCGAAAAGCGATGGAAAGACGGTATGCGAACAAGTGCAATTGCGGGCCTAGGCAATCTGAGAGTTGAGAGTACTGGCACCTCCATCCTCGAGGAACTCCTCGACGACAACCCCGCAGTAGTGCGGGAAGCGGCGCGATCTGTAGAAAAGATCCTCGGACTGAGCGTCACTGTTATTCGGATCGTGGAGGCAGCATCAAAGAGGGGGGCAGTTGGGACTGATGCATATGCTCGCGCGTTGCGTTGGTTGAATCGCGACGCTGTTGCAGAGGAGCTGGGAAATCTAATGACCACCGGGTCCGCGAGCCAACAGGACGTGGCTCGAACGCTACTGAGAGAGCTCGGGGGTGCCGTCGCCTTTGAAAAGCTGCGGGCGCGAACGAACTCGATGAAGCAGTACACCGAAATTCTTGAGAAGACCGAGCGGAAGGTTACGGAGTTGTTCGAAGGGTCAGTTCGCGAAGCCGAAAGCGGCTTTCGTCTCGCGGTGATCATGGACGTCGTCGTGTTCGCGATAGGCGTCGTGCTGCTCGTTGGAAGCGCGGCTTACGCTTTGTTCGCCACCGGCGGTCTTGGAAAGTGGGCTGGGGTTGGTGTTTCAAGCGGCACGGGTGTTCTCAGCACGTTGTACGGATTGTTCATTGCGAATCCGCGTCGCCGAGTAAAGGAATCTGTTGAACATCTCCTGCGGGTGAAGATCGTGTTCCTGGCCTATCTTCGGCAGTTACATCAAACGGATCAGACGTACACTAGGCGGTTGCTAGATGACGAACCCATCTCTTTTGACGATCTCAAACACTTCGCCGAGCTCATTGGGGACATCATGGGGAAAGCGGTCCAACAGCAATTCGATCGCAACATCTCCCATACCCAAGTGAGCACAGGGGGAAAGGCGCCCGAATAGTATGCGTTCGGACCGGTTGCAATGAGATGAGCGGTCGAATGTTGGAAGCAAACGAGATTGAAACGATTGCGGCCCCGATGGTATATGCCCACATATCGAAAACAGACAACCTCCATAATCGGGAGAGCGGAGATTCCTTTCTGCCTCGCGTGGCGAAGTGATCATGACGGTGACTTCGAATCGAAAAGCTCAATCCTATCTAATTCTCGTCGTCTGGCTCGGAATTCCTGTCAGAACCCTCGCTAGACGGTTAATCGCCGAATAACTGCTCGACGGTCATCCCCAGCGCTCGCGCAAGTTTTTCTCGAAGTTCTGGCGACCGTCGTTTTTTCCAGATGCAATAGGAGAGAGCAGATCGGCTGGTCTCGAGAGCCTTGGCGCCTGCCATTATTGTCCCCCATTTCTTGATTACCTCGAATTTGATTTCTAATGATGTCATTCTGCCTTCCGTGTTACGGATCAAGGACAGCTTGTGTTGAGCCTCGCGCGCCGTCAGAACTTCGCTTCTACGACAATGATGGTCTCAGCCTTTAGGATGATCGCTACTCCCACTCGAAGACACAAAATGGCCGCGAGCCGGTGACGCCTTGAGCGGGCCGTCTGCGGGAGAGCTTCTAGTGGAAGGAAGCTATTACCGCAGTCACCGGCTCGCGACCAACCCCATACCTCTGCATTTGTTCGTTCCCGACTCCCAGCCTGCAAGCACAGGCCTGGCTCGTCTCGCTTACATCACCGGCCGCTTCAATCATCGGCTCGGTGCGGAGCACTTGATACTCATCGTATGACCCTCTCAAGTCTGAATAACCGATTACTCAGGGGATGTAACGGCACCCAGTGTAATCGGAGGTCAAAGGCACGTCTATAACAAAGCGTTGGTAAAAAGAATGATCTGTTGGCAAGAATTCCGATTCGTTGGTAAATCCCCCGATCACCTGAACAGACGTGGATTTATTAGCCAAAAGAGTCTCTCTTGCCACGACGCGTCGCGTGTTGATTGTCAGACTTGGACGAACCATACAGCCATCATTGGTCCTCCTTGATCCCCGCTCGATACTCGCGCGGCGACACGCCAAAGACCGCCTTAAAGCTTCTCGTGAAATTGCTCTTATCCGTAATTCCGACACTCATCATGGCTTCCTTGATGCTCACCGGCTCATTGCTCCGTAGAAGCTCGGCGGCCTTCTGAATGCGGCTTCGCTTCAGGTACTTCGCCGGCGAGAGCTTCATCTCGAGTTTGAACAAGTAAAGGAAGTGCGACTCTGAGAGATTCGCGCACTTGGTCAGGTCATGCAGCGAAATGTTCTTCGAATAGTTCGCCTCAATGAACTGGACCGCGCGTTGTATCCTGTGATCCATCGAACATACCTCGGCTTCAAGTCGGTTTAGCTTCGGACTGCAACAATCCGGCACTGACAACGATAGTGACCGGCGAGATCAGGGTCTGAGTCGAGAGGGTCGCCGCGGTTTTTATCCCACGCCTCGCCGAGCACCCCTGGGTTGTCGGTCGAGGTCGCTTATCGCTTGAAGTGCGACTGGATCGAGTACTGTGATCTTCCTGAGCCCGGTCGCGATGGCGCCGCAGCTTCGAAGGTCTCTGACTGCCGTGGCTACGACCTCGCGATGGAGTCCAAGCATCTCGCCGAGTCGCTTCTGCGTGAGTCCTTCGATCACACTCGTGTGGCCGGCCAGCTTGAGCAGCAGCGCCGCGACGCGCGACTCATTGTTGTGACACTGGATTCGATGGAGGTCGGCTTCAATCTCGTATAGCCGTGCGCCGATGATCTTGAGGACCCAGCGCGGATCAGGCGCGATCCACTGCCACGCCTGGACGGGATTCATTGTCGTGACGGTGACCCCGGACGAGCCCGCCACAGCTTCGGTGACGAGCATGGTCTGGCCCATCTCCCGCATCTCTCCGAACACCCCACCGATGGTGAGAGACTTAACCAGATACTTGTCGCGCGAGTGCCTGATCTGCACCCACCCACGCTCGATGACACACAAGACGCCGCGGCAAGGTATGACCTCGTTTGGTCCGAACTCTTGCTTTGGGAATCGGTCGAAAACGTGGCGGTGGGAGAAGGGCTCGACTCGAATCAAGCCAACGGTCTGGGCGAGCCTTTCGGTTCGAAGTCTCTCCGGAGTCCCCGTGACAGATCGCCTTCTTTGGAGTCGAGTTGATTTGAAAGTTCCTGCCTGGGCCGGATCGTCGGTCGCTCCGGCAACAGCGGGACCTCGGGTCAGAGCGTCTTTGGAATCGTCGCGACCGGCAGCCTTTTCCGGGTTGTACAGTGCATAGCCGTCTACTATCATACACACCTCTTCTTTAGCAGCTGCGGCGTGTTTAGGGCATAGAAATCCTGTCACGCCAACGCGCTTGATTTGGTGAGCGGGTGGCCGCCACTCACGATGGCGTCCACCCGCTCATCGACTACTTGCTGACTGGATACACGCCCTCTTTCTTGGCGAGCACCGGCCCATCAAGCAGTCATTGTTCTTTGAAGATTTAGTCCTGATCGAGGATTAAAGGAGGGGGTGGGCGAGGAGCTAAGCAGCTCTGGCTGAGTTCAGAAGCGATTCGCGACGGCGGTTCAAACCGCAACCTCGTCTTCTTGAGCAAGAACGTTCGTAGCGCCGCTCGCGCGAGTGTACGGGTGCTCAATACGAGCAGGAGCCTAAGGATGTTGATGCGGAGTGGTTTCCGGCGAATGAGCCTTTCGCGCAGCAAGGGAGCACCGGCTGGAATTGAAATCGCCACAACTGATGGCGATGCTACTCGGCTCTTGGCTGCGAGTTCGGCCTGAGTCCTGGTCCAGTTTGGGTAGGCGGATGCAAACGGCGTTGCAAGAGCGACGTTCAATGCCGCGTTCGCTTCGTCGAGCCGACCGACCTCACCAAGTTCTACCGCGTAACTATTCAGATAATCGTAGAACGCTCCAGAACATCCTGCGAACGCCCGCACCAGTGGAAACAGGTTCTCGAGATCGGCCACCGCGCGCTTGTGATCGCCGTGAATGCTGCGATCGATGGCAAGAAACCAGTGAGTGCTGATCTCCGTCAGCGGGTCGTATCCTTTGGCGGCCTTCAATGCCTCAAAGAAGAATGGCACTGCTGCATCGATTTCACCGCGGTCATGATGGATGAGCCCGAGATGGTGCAGCGCTCGCCCCTGATACTCAGGCGCTACTTCATCGAACGTGCGCTCGAATACTTGCTGAGCGCCGTCGAATTCACGCTGGAGATACAGACATACGCCCTGGTAATAGCGAGCGAGCGCTTTCATCTGTTCGGGGATCGGTAAGCCGAGCATCAGCTCGCTTATTTGCGCTACGGCGTCCATCTGCCGTGCCGCATTAGCACGAAAGATAATCGAGATGAGATGGCTGCCCAGTACATTGAGACCTTCGCGCGTGTACGAAGTACGTGCAAGCGCTCGGTAGAGAACCTGTTGATATGCGTTATTCCGAATTTGACAAATCGCAGACGCGGCGGCATCGCGACCGCCGCCAAAGGAGGAAGGTATGAGGAGATCGTTTGCCTTGTTTGCTTGTCTGGTCATGATTGCGATGCCAATGATGACCTCATCAACCCAGCGCCCATCGGACAAGTCAGCCCCATTCGCATCAGTCGCATTCGCCGATCACGGTAGGCCAACACCTTGCGTAGACTGCCCCCGTGATCCGGCCACGAGTGACTGCTCTCCAACGACAGCTAAACGCGCTGGGTCCTCATCAAATCAGGTTGCTGCACCGGCCAGCGCCCAAGGCTCGTTGAGCCTGATAGCGCGCACGATGCTGTTTGTACTCGAGATGCTCGCGCGGAGCGGAGCTTAGATCTCCGCAACGAGGGCTTGAACGAATATTCTTGCTTGCGTGAGGCTTGGGGGTGAGCACCACGCCGGTTAAATCTATGTACGACAAAACTCGTGCGGACTGAGTTATTGTCATTCGTGTCTGCTCAGTCCTGGGTCGGTAAGCTATCACTGAGACCACGCCTGTAACAAGCGGTTTGCGCCCTGTCGGTAAGAGAAATCGCTGTCACGAATGTGACCGCTGGAGTCCGCTTCACGGCCGCACGATTAGTCCGTTTGCAAACGTGACAACGGATCGCGCCGCGTTCGCGCATCGCGACAACGGTGGGCACCGTTGATTTGACCTGTCGATTACCCTCTGCCCGGTTTCAAAGGGACGACGCTGTACAGATCAAAAGCTTCCCTCCGATGACTGCGTGTGATGTTCAATGGCGCGACAGGGGACGCGGGGGGTCTCAAAGAGTGGCAGGGCAAGCGGCGAGAAGAGTGTCACTCCGGCGTGTGCGACTCAGTGTCGATCCAGTTACGCAACGCCTCTAATGGTATTCCAACAGAGCCTCCGATCTGTATCTCGTGAATGTCACCGCTGGCAAGCAGCGCGTACATCTTGCTGCGGCTCACGCTCAAAGTGTCGCCGCCTCGTTCGGTCGTATCAGCAGCCGTTGCAAACGACTTGTGTTGCCAGGCGATGACTCGCCTCGCTCGTCTGATGGTGAGATGATGGCTCCCTCTCCCTTTGGCAATGCCGGATATGATGACACCGCGTTCGATAAGTGTAGATGAGCACCCAACACTCCAGGCTGAGACGCTTACAGCCGGCGCAGAAGGCCCTCGGCAACTAAGTGCGCTGCTTGATCGGGGAGTTGTCGCCGCTCAGCTTGCGCTACCTTGGTGAGCAACTCCCCTTCTTTTTCGGAAAGTGAGATCGTCAGTTTCATCGCGCCGAACATATGACCACAATCCGAGACGAGACTGAAGGGGAAGGCGACCAAACCCGCCGGACCGCTGTTCGTTGAATGCACGATTAGGACAATTATCGTGCATTCGACAGCCTGCGGTATTGCAGCGAATCCCGCTTGCGCTTGGGTCCCGAGACATAAACAATAATACAGTGGCACACCTGGAGGTTAAGTCTAGAGTTGTGTAGATGGCTGTCGTTTTCGATGAAGCTCGGAGACAACTACTCGGATTGAGACTCGGCTGCAAATTGAATGGAAACGCGCGCCTGGCCGGTCATGGGCACGCTTATAGCTCAGCAAATGGGAGGTGCCGTGCTATAGTTCGCTAACGGTCCTGCGAACCAGCAGAACCCTCTTAAGGAGAAACCCTGAATGCTCGGTTTGAACCTCCGCAAAGAATTCCAGGGCCAGCGCCTCAGAGGCACAGCCATCGAACTAGCGAACGAGAACAACACCGGCGCAACTCAGGTTCCGGCCGCCGAGTTCCTCGAAATAACTTACCCCTCGAACGATCTTTTGAAGGCTCTCGAAGCCATCGGCCCAGAGCAAAGCAGGCCTCTGGTTTTGATAGGAGAACGCGGCCAGGGTAAGTCTCACTTGATGGCCGCGCTCTATCACTCTTTGACCGATTCCACGAGCACACAGCAGTGGCTGAATCTCTGGGCTGATCGGTTGTCGGATTCCAAGGTTCGTCAGCTTCCCTTGCGTTCCGGAGTACGCGTTATCGGTGAAAGCCTTCACAGACAGCGATACAGATTTCTGTGGGATATTCTACTGGATCAACACCCTCATGGTGGTTACATTCGCGGCAAGTGGGAGGGTCTGGGCGAGAAGAAAACAGATGTACCACCAGACAATCTATTGCTTGAGCTTTTCCAAAAGCAGCCCGTCGCTCTGATACTTGACGAATTCCAGACATGGTATGACGGCCTAATCAACACCTCAGCACAACCCCAGAAGGCTTGGGCTTTCAACTTCATTCAGGTCCTGTCGGAGATCGCCAAGGAGCAGCCCGAGCTGCTAACTCTGGTCGTTTCTGTTCGCAACGGCTCGACTGATGCATACAAGCAAGTCCATCGCGTGAACCCGGTACTCGTAGACTTCAAAGGACCGCACGCTGCAAAAGATCGCCGGCGTCTGTTGCTTCACAGATTGTTTGAAAACCGCATTCAAATACATGCCGACGACGTCGCCAAA
>Ga0209687_1000232_pt1 | contig 20033 bp, 21 predicted proteins | sample GraSoiAngelo_136_FD_185893 | JGI IMG/M metagenome (GOLD analysis project Ga0209687, IMG submission 185893) | Grasslands soil microbial communities from the Angelo Coastal Reserve, California, USA - 14_0929_09_20cm (SPAdes) (version 2) | ecosystem: Environmental > Terrestrial > Soil > Grasslands ...
CGTGCTGCACTCAAATCACCGCGGGCAAGAAGCGCTTTGGCAAGGGCGAAGCGCGCTTCGATAAAAGTGGGCTCCTTCTCTAGCGCCTTGCGCAAATCCGAGATTGCATCGTCTACTTTTCCTTGCCCCTGCAAATAAAAGCTGTGCCGGTAAAGTGCCGGCGGAAAATTTGGATTAATCTCGAGCGCGGCCGCGATTTGCCTGGCCGCTTCCTCACCACGACCCAAACGTTGCAAGGTGTAAGAGTAGTAGCATCGCAAGTCGGCGTTTTTCGGATCCAGCGGCAGCGCCGCTTCGTAATGCTCAGCGGCAGCGTCAAATTTCAATTGGTTTTCCCGCAGCAAAGCCAGGCTATAATGTGCGCCCGCATGTTTCGGATCGAAACTTAAAGTGGTCTCAAATTCGCGGGCGGCGGCGTCGAGCTGGCCGTCACGCTGAAGGCTTTTGGCGTACTCGTAATGCTGGCGCGCGCCTACCGGTACATCTTGCACTACCCAGGCGGTGCGCTGCAACGCGGGCACCGCGCTATGCACCTGCCACAGCCACAACGCCCCTAGCGGGACGACGAACACCGACACCCATTTCACGCCGTGCAAAAGCCAGCCGTGAAAAATTCCGTGTGGGGAAACTTCAGCCGTGCCGCCGCTCAGCCCCAGTGATTGCCGGGTCGAGCTTTCGCGCACTTTCCAGATAAAACCGTCATAATAAAAATGGAGCAGTGCAGAGGCGGAAACCACGCCGGTCAGCACGCGCTTGATCGTTTCGATTTGCAGCTGCGAATTGAAATAGGCTAACGAGCCGTAGGCGAAAATGAGGCCGAGATAAAGTCCAACCAGCGAGCCGCTGCGGCGGAAAACGAAGCGCATGAATCCGCCGATGTTCTGATCTTTTTCGACACGGTTGCGATTATAAATCCAGACCAAAGAAAGGTACTGCACGTCGTGAAAGACTTCGAACAACGCGATCCCGACGAGAAGATTTGAAACGCCGTTGTTGCAGTACCACCAGAAGCTGATGCTGGTGATCAATAGCGCGAGCTTGACCGGGTTCGGTCGCTTCGCCTGCGTCGACATCCAGACAAAATTCGAAACGAACAAGATCGAGACGGCGAGCGCGAGAAAAACAAAGAAACGTTGCGCCGCTTGCAAGACCCACGGCTGAATGAACGGTCCGCCGCTGAAATAGAACAGGTCCAATGTGTCCCTCATTCGCATGGGCGACAACACGACCGCCGTCGCAAACCAGATTGCGCAAAGCCAGAAATCGAGCCGGCGATTAAGGGCAGCGAACGAGCCGGTTTTCGCGTCGTAAATGCGACAAAAACCGTAGGTCTGCATCATCCCATGCCAGACGCCCCAAAAGAAAACAACCAGGACGATTCCCTTGAGGTCCCACCAGTAAAACGCGACGCAGGTCACCAGGAGAAAGAGCGGGGCAAAAATGAAACGCCAGCGGAAGCGCTCGAACAAGGCGCGGTCGCCGTAGGCCCGGATCATGCCTGGCAGGTGATGCCCCATCGCTCCGAAAGCGGCGACGAAAAGATAAATGTCTTGTGCGCTCCAGCGCGATTGCGCAAGCGCGAAGACCGGCAAAATGAGCAGCGGCGTGCCGACGTAAAGAATCAGGTCGCGCCAGCTATTCAGGATCCAAAGGTTCGGGCGCGACCGCGCGGCTGGGACTGCCGGGACGGTTTGTGGCCGCGAAAAAGCGGTGACGTGTTGCATGTGGAGGAGCGCGCTAATTATTCACTAGAAGCGGTGAAAATCAACGCTGACGCGCCCTCCGCCAGCTGGAGATGCGCGCAAACGTGGTTGGCGCTGCGATGAAAAGAAGAACGATGCCATCGAACAACAGCGCAAAATCCGAGGAACGCGATTTTTTTTGTCGGGTCCGCGATAGATTTCGTCACTTTGCGCACAGGTCTGCCGAGGTGCTGGGATCGGCCTGGGCCTTTATCGGCGCTATTTTTATCATTGCCGTATGGGGTTTAACCGGACCGGCCTTCCACTTTTCCGATACCTGGCAACTGATTATTAATACTGGAACTACTATCGTCACTTTTCTCATGGTCTTCCTCATTCAAAATACACAGAACCGCGACGCCAAGGCGATGCACCTAAAGCTCGATGAATTAATCCGCGCCATCCAAGGGGCGCGCAATCGGCTGGTTGACCTGGAAAAATTATCGGATGACGAGCTAAAAAGACTCGAGGAACAGTTCACCCGCCTGCGCAACAAGGCGGCGCAACGCGAGCCCGAGATGGATGCGGTCGAAGACGAAGATTAGGCTCCGCTCCGCGCTGGAAGCCAGCCTGACTCCACCAACGTCACCAGCTTGCCGTTTTCCTAATCATTAGCGGGCAACATGCCCGCCGGCCCCGCAGCCAAGACGGCCGTGCTACGCTTTCTTTGCTTCACCGGTGCGCAGGAAAATTCTGCCACTCGGGCAGAGTGCAAACACTTCGCAGTTTACGCAATCCGGCTTGCGCGCGAAACAGCGGCGACGTCCGTGCCAGATGAGCCAGTGACTCCAAAGCGTCCAATCGCGCCGCGGCACAATTTTCATCAAGTCGCGCTCGATTTTCTCGGCATCGCTGTTTTTCGCTAGTCTAAAGCGCTGCGACAAACGAATAACGTGCGTATCGACCACGATCCCTTCGTTTTTCTCAAAAGCATTCCCGAGCACGACGTTCGCCGTTTTCCGCCCGACGCCGGGCAGCGCACACAATTCTTCCATCGAATTAGGAACTTTCCCCGCGTGCTTCGAGACGATGGCCTGGCATGCGCCGAGAATGCTCCTGGTTTTGCTTCGAAAGAAACCGGTCGAGCGAATTTCGTTTTCGAATGTTGCCGGCCTTGCCTTGGCGAATGCCCGCGCGTCGGGATATTTCTTGAACAGCGCAGGCGTAACCATGTTCACCCGCTTATCCGTACATTGCGCGCTTAAAATGGTTGCGATCAAAAGCTGCAACGGATTTGTGAAATCGAGCTCGCAATGCGCGTCGGGATAAACTTTGCGGAAGCGCTGCGCCAAAGCGAGCGCACGTTCGCGCGTAGTCATCGGTTTAATTTTCGGAGACCTCATCTGGAAATCTTTGCTGCCGGTCGCGGCCAATCGGAACATAGGCATTCCTGCCTATGCGCCCAGCGGGTTTCCAACCCGGCTGCTTCAGCGCCCGCAACCGTTACATCAGCGGAGTAAAACTCCGCTGGGCACACAGACTGAAAAGTCTGTGTTCCGCGGCAGGGGCCAAACAATCCGCCGCTGTGTCATGGCGTTTCGACCGGTTCCCGCGGCACCGATTTGCCGCGGACGCGCGAAACCAGAATTTGGCCTCGGCGCCAAACCCGGCGTGCCCAGGCGAATTCGCTGGCCAGAATGGCGAAACCAAGGGGGACGATGAGAATTGCGGGGCCGGGCAGAACGATCATCACAACGCCGATCAAGACCACGCTGAAGCCAATGGTGCCGATGAGAAATCTGCGCAAGCGCGGCCGCGATTCGAGCCCGAAACGCGCGATCCACTTCTGAAGCCAACGATTCACAACGGAGCCTCCACCAGTTACACTTTCGCGCAACGCCAACTAGCTGCTATCGGGCGATGAATGGCGTCAACTTCTGTTCGAGATGCGGCGGCACGTGTGCCGTAATCACGGCCTGATCACCGTCGTACTGCAAGTCGAGGACGTGACCAACGCGATGAATTTCAGCGATCAAATTCGATTCGCTTAACGGCACGCGGAAGTGCGAGCGGAGTCGCCAGGCACTGAGAGCCGCTTGCAAGGCATCGACAAACTGATCGATCCCGTGCCCGGCCTTGGCGGAAATAGCGACACTTCCGGGAAATCGCCGGCAGTAGATCGAGGCCAGGTCCGGATTTTCCAGGAGGTCGATTTTGTTGAAAGCAATCAGCGTCTGTTTGCCGAAAGCATCGAGTTCTTTGATGACACTGTCGACCGCTGCCATTTGCTCATCCACTCGCGGGTGACTCAGGTCGACCACGTGAATGAGCAGATCGGCTTCGCTCACTTCTTCGAGCGTGGCTTTGAAGGATTCGATCAGGGTGTGCGGCAGTTTGCGCAAAAATCCCACCGTGTCGGTGAGCAGAACACGCTGTTTGTTCGGCAGAGTGAAACTGCGCGTGGTCGGATCAAGAGTGGCGAAAAGTTTATCGACTGCGAGGACGTCCGCTCCGGTCATCAGGTTCAACAACGTGGATTTTCCAGCATTGGTATAACCGACAACAGCCGCAACGGGCCATTGATGCCGCTTGCGGCCCTGTCGCTGCGTGCTGCGGACTTTACGGACGCCTTCCAACTCGCGTTCGAGTCGCGCGATCCGTTCCTGCACCCGGCGGCGATCGACCTCCAACTGCGTTTCGCCCGGCCCTCGCGTCCCAATCCCGCCGGTCTGTCGCGAAAGGTGGTGCCACATTCTCGTTAGTCGCGGCAAAAGATACTGCAATTGCGCTAGTTCGATTTGCAACCGGCCCTCGCGACTCCGCGCGCGTTGCGCGAAAATATCGAGAATGAGCTGGGTACGATCGAGGACCTTGCGCGACAACAGATTTTCCAGATTACGCCCCTGCGCCGGGGAAAGTTCGTCGTTAAAAATTACCGACGTCACTCCCTGGCTTTGCACTGACTCTTTGATCGCCTCCGCTTTTCCTTTGCCGATGTAGAATGGCGCGGTCGGCTTGGGCAGTTTCTGGGTCACGGTATCGACCACTTCCGCGCCGGCCGAGCTGGCCAGCTCGCGCAATTCCTCCATCGAGTCGCGCAGATCCCATTTGGAAACGCCATCCTGCTCGAGCCCAATCAGCAGCGCGCGCTCTGCTCGCTTCTTCGGTTTGGTCTCGATCATTCCGGGGCGCGACGAAACATTTGCGTGATCGCGCGGACTGCTTCCCGATGTGAAAACGGTGTCAAATTCAACTGTGAAAAAGTAGTTTGATGGCGAAACCAGGTCAACTGCCGCTTGGCGTAGCGGCGGGTCGCTTGTTGGATCTTCGCGATACATTCTTCACGTGAAATCTGACCCGCAATCAAAGCACGAATTTCTTTTAATCCCAGAGCGCTGGCTGCAGTCTGCCCGATATCTTGTAGCGCGCGAACTTCTTCTTCGACGCCATCGCGAAACATCGCGTTCACCCTCTCATTAATTCGTTGGTAAAGATCGTCGCGGTCGCGCAGAAGGAGCACGCCGTTAGTAGCTGTAGCCGCGGGCGCTGACCGCGGCTCGCAAACAGCGTCCGTGGCTACAATACGGGTCGCGATGACGGAGGCAGCGATCTCGATCGCACGAATAACGCGTCGCGGATTCTTCAGATCCGTGCGGGCCGCAAGTTCTGGACTGAGTTTCTGAAGCCGCTCGGCTAATTCTTTTTGTGGTAAACGGTTCAATTCCTCGCGCAGCTTCGGATCGGGCGGTGGAACTTGATCGAACCCGTGCGTGATCGCCTTCAGATAAAGTCCGCTCCCTCCAACAACGATCGCGTTTTTCTTGCGTGAATGAACATCGGACAGGGCAGCGCGCGCCAGCTCGCGAAAGCTTGCCGCCGACATTGTCTCGAATAACGAGATTTGGCTGAGCACATGATGGCGCACCCGTCGTTGTGCTTCCGCGTCGGGTTTGGCGGTCAAAACATCCAAGCCGCGATAAACTTGAAATGCGTCGGCATTGACAATCTCGGCGTCGAATTGTTCCGCCAGTTCAATTGCCAGCGCCGTTTTTCCGACGGCGGTCGGACCCACCAGGAAGAAGGGCATTCAGAATTGTAGGGCAACCGCATCGGTTGCCAATCTACCATGCAGAGGCGAAGCGTCTGCCCTACAGAATAAACCGGACGGGGAAAGCATGGTAAGGGGGCGGGGCATCTTGATTGAATCCCGGCATCACCGATGCCACCTACGACGTGGGTCGCGCGGATTTTGGTGCTGGGATCGGTAATCCCGGCCCCACGCGGCGCCCGGACAATGCGCCAAGGAAAAGCGGGAGTCACGTTCCCGCGACTCCCGCTTTCAAGTCCGAATCCGTCGATTAGTTGCGTGCGTGTTCGTTCGATTTCGCGCCGCTCACTACCAGCTTGCGGCCAAGGAATTCCTTGTCATGCAACTCGGTCACCGCTCGCTTCGCTTCGTCCACGGTCTGCATTTGAACGAAAGCGAAACCCTTCGAGCGCTGATTATGCTTGTAGCTCACCACTTCGGCGTTTTGCACGTGGCCAACACCGTTGAAGAGATCAAACAAGTCGCTCTCCGTCGCATTGAATGACAAATTTCCGACGTAAAGCCGCGGCGTAGTGACTTCGACCGGTTCCGGTTTACGCGGGGTGCGCGCCTGTGGGCGCGACTGCGATCCGTTGCGTTGTGCTGTTTTGGCTGCGCCTTTGTCGGGCGCTGCGAAAAAATCCGCGATTCGTGACCAGAACCCTTTCTTCTGCGGCGCCGCTTTGGCATCTGAATATCGACGCCCCTGGCCATCGTCGCCTCGGCGGCGGGAACGCCCGCGCCCGCGGCGCGAACTTCTCCCGGATGTATAAGATTTCATGTTTATCCTTAGTGAATTTCTGATGATTGATCAGGCGGAGCGCATCGGTAGATGCACGGCCGGCAGCGCGCGAACTTCGCGAGGTCCATTCATGTGGACGAGCAATCGCCGCCGGAAACTCCGCCTCATATTGCCGGCGCGACCCTAATTGACATCGCGCTACAGTCAGCCAACGAAACAGGGGACATGCGAGCGTTCGCATCATAAATTCCAAAATCTGAGTCGTCGGATGCGGAAGATCAAAGCCTGCCGGCACCATTAACGATCCCATTATCGACGGGCTGACGGCGATTGCAAGCGCCGCTTACTTATTACGCGGTCCGAGCAATTTGTCGCGCACCGAGTAATAACGGGACTTGAAATACTGCTTCGGTCGTTCCTCCCGGATCGGGCGTGCCCAATGGTGCAAGAAACTTCGGTGCGACATCCGCGGCGCGTAGCCAAAGTGCGGCATCAATTCGCGACAATGCCATTCCACCCAGCCAATTTCGTCCACCGACAACTCGCTTTGCCAACTGGCCGCCCGTTCCCCGCTCACCTCGATGAACTCGCGCTCGGTTGCAGAATTTCCCGGCCAAAATTTTCCCGCTTTTGTCGGAGTCAACACTACACTGCGATCAAAGCTAATTTCGAGAAAGTTGCAGACGCGTTGCATCGGCGAGGTTGGATCCGCGACCAAATCCTCGTAACGGGTGACGATGCCGGAAATTTCTTTTCGTTCCGCGCGTAAAGCCAACTGCGCCGCCTGCAACCAGTGCGAAACGCAGTAGTACACCGAAAACTCGCGGGTTTTTCGCGTTTTTTCCAAGGCAATTTGCGCCGCCAGAATCGCGCGCGGATCGCGCATCGTGATCAGAAGTTTCGCGTGCGGAAACCGCTCGAGAATCTGTGGAATGAAACGCCGATTCGCCGGCGTTTTTTCTACCCATCGCACAATCGAATCGAGCGGGATGCCGAGCATCTCCGCGTACGTTTCCATCATCAGCACGAGTAAATCTTTGTCGGTGTTCTTTGGATCGAACGCCACCGTTTCAAATCGTTCGCGGAAGTCCGCGACCGGAAAATGGCCGTAATCCATTTTTTCCCACTCCGGTGGTCCGCCGAAAAGGACGCGGGAAAGCGCCTCCTTGGTCAGATAATCAAACTGTGCTCGGCGTCCATATTTGCCGTACTTATTAAGGGCGGTCGGAAAATAGGCGGTCTCTTCCGGCAAAACGAGCAGCTGTGGATGGCCCTCGAGCAACGCGATGAGCAGGGTCGTTCCGGTTTTGGCCTGGCCAGCGGCAAAACAGGCGCGCTGCTCAAATGGCAGAATCATTGTTGCTGGGTGCGAAACCATTCAACGAACTTTGGCAAACCATCACGCAGCTTTGTTGTCGGATTATAACTGAGAAGCCGACGCGCTTTGGAAATATCGGCGCAGGTTAGCGGCACGTCACCCGCTTGTTCGGGCAATCGATTGATCTTTGCCTTTCTGCCGACGGCCGCTTCGATCGCTTTGATCAAATCTTTCAATTGTACGGTCTCATTTTCGCCGAGATTGAAAATGTCCCACATGGCGCCGTCGTATTTTAGCGCTGCGATTACGCCCTGAATAATATCGTCGATATAGGTGTAATCGCGCCGTGTCGTGCCATCGCCGAACTGATCGATCGGCTGGCCCGCCAGAATTTTGCGGGTGAATTGATGAATCGCCAGATCGGGTCGTTGCCGCGGCCCGTAAACGGTGAAAAAACGCAACGCGATCATGGGCATTTGATAGAGGTGCGAAAAAGTGGAGCAAAGGAACTCGCCGGCGATTTTTGTCGCCGCATAGGGACTGATGGTTTGGGTAAGATGAAAATCTTCTGAAAACGGGACCGTTTTGCAGATTCCATAGACGGACGAGCTCGACGCAAAAATGAAGCGCTCGATCCCAGTGATCCGTGCCGCGTCGAGCAAATGCAGGGTGCCGGTTACATTGGCGTCGTAATAGAGTTGCGGCTGAGCGATGGATGGGCGAACACCAGCCCGCGCCGCCAGATGCGCGATCGCATCGAACTTTTCGCGATGAAAGAGATCGCGCACGGCGTTGTTGTCCCGCAAGTCGATCTGAAAAACGGGTGCGTCATTTTTGACCGCAGCTATGTTGGCGCGCTTGATTTGCGGATCGTAAAAATCGTTGAAGTCATCAAGAATCGCCACGCCGTTACCGAGAGTGAGCAACTTTTCGACAAGATGCGACCCGATGAATCCGGCGCCACCAGTGACGAGAATCCGCATGGCGCGAAAATAGATTTGCGAATGCCGATTGCCAATTTCCGATTACTCTCGTGCTTTTGCTCGTAATCGTGCTCGTGCTCGAAAGATGAAGCGCGCTGCGTTCTACTTCGCCCTATTCGCCGCCGGATTGCTCGGAATGCTAGCCTGGCGGCTCGCACCCGAATTAACGCGACCAACTCATCCCGATCCGGCGTTTCAAATTCCTTCGCCGTTCGAACTGGCATCACTTCCACTCGCGACCCGCTTCGATTTTCCGCTCGGCAGCGAACACGGTGCGCTGGCATATAACGCACAACGTTTCACTGAAAATCATCATCTCGGTGACGATCTAAACGGAATCGGCGGGGAAAATTCCGACCTCGGCGATCGGATTTACGCCGTGGCTGATGGCCGCGTTTTGCTCGCGCGCGATGCTGGATCGGGCTGGGGCAACGTCATCATTGTTTTGCATGCGATCGAGGAGAATGGCGCGCGCCGCTACGTTCAATCGTATTATGGCCATTGCGACGAGATACTGGTCGATCCGGGGAATGACGTGCGTCGCGGCCAGCAAATCGCAACCGTTGGCACGGCTAACGGTCAATATTTCGCGCATCTCCATTTTGAAATGCGCGAATTCGTTACGCCATTTATTGGCCCCGGTTACCGCGAAAAGACAGCCGGCTGGCTGAATCCGAGCGATTTCATCGCGAAACATCGCGGCGCGCCGGAAGACGATGTGGGACGAACCGGGCAAATGCCCTCACCTCAATCCTCTCCCTGATGGAGAGGAAGACATAGATCGCGGGTCTCTCGGGAGATCGCACGCGAAGCGCCAGGTGAGGGGTCTCCGTTCATGTGGCGAACAGAATCAACGTCGAACATTCAACGTCCAACGCCCAACGCCCAAACTCAGAGGCTCGGATTAGCGGTCAGAAGATAAACCCAATTCAAGGCGAAGAGCGCGATGATGGAGCCGCGAATAAATTTCTTCTCGCTCGCGGTCAGTCGCAGAATGCGCAGGCGCGGCCAGTGCATGACGATAACGGCGAGCGCATAGACGTTGAAGAGCGACAACGCGCAATAAAAAAGGAAGGCGAGCGGGTTCCATTGAAATGCGGTCACGAAATGGGCGTGAAAAAATGCGACGGCCGATCGCGTCGCACCGCAGGTCAGACAGGGGCGGTGGGTCAGCGCATGAAACAAACAGATCGGCCACGGCAATCTCAGAGCGAGCCACGTTGCCGCCAGGGCCAGCCCGCCCGAGGAAACACTTAGCCAAAGCAATTCGTGATTGGTCTCACCCGGAGCGAGTGGCCGGCGAACGATCTGCATCGGTCTCGTTAGTTAATGGTGCGGAAATCCAAACGCACCGAGTCCCACCATCATTCCGAGAACAAGTGCGCCGCCGCAACAAACAATCAGCGGAAGAGCCACCGCCAGGACCGCGCGACCCGTGTCGGTCTCGTGGGCTCGGGCCAGGCCAATGCAGCAGAGAACGATCTTCCAAATTCCGCCGATAAGCCCGCCACAAATAGGAATGACAAGAAGTGGATTAGCCGAGCCGCCGGCGAAGCAGACTACGCGGAAAGTTGTCTCAAAGGGTTGCTTTGCTCCCCCAACAATCATGAGGCAAAGATGCAAAATTGCGGAACTGATAAACGCGCTGATGGCCACGACCAAGGGCACTAAAATAATAAAGAACAGTGGCCGGATCCCGCCACCCATCATGTGCATTATCGGGTTTTCGTGACTGCCAAGCAATTGGGCCGAGCTTAGCAAAAAGTTGTAAAGAAAATAAATCACCCCGCCCACGCTGCCGCCGATGATGGCATAAATGAGCGGCTCGCTCACGCCGCCTTCGCGCTTCATCACCGTGAACGCTTCCGCCGGTCTGGTCAAAACCATTATCAAGGTATCGAAAAAGGCGCGCAAAATTCCGCGTTGCTGCCGATCATCCCACGGCAGGCCGGAGCGCGGCGCGATTGTCGCCGTGGGAGTAATAGCGCCGCCACCGGTGAATTGCGGTTGTGGGCTGGGAGCGGCACCAGGCCCGGTTTCTTGCGCGAATTCGGAAATTTGCGCAAGCGGCTGCCAGGTTGGCATCCCTTCGCGCCAGCCCAGATCCGTGCCGCCGAATTTTCCGCTGCGCAATCCGTCGCGCACTTCATCTTCCGAAAATGTTCCCAGACTGGTGCCGCTGCGGTTGATATGAAAAGTAGCCATACCGTCGGGTTTTACGTTGTCGCGGCGATTGTATCAAGAGCGGAAGTCAGCGTGGCTTTGCCGCGCGTTAAAATGTTAAAAGAGTTACAAAGGTTCACCGTTTTAACTTTGTAACATTTTTAACCTTTTAACTTTTTCTCTCCACATCCAGCGCCCGCCAGCAGTACCACGCCAGCGCGGAGCGATACGGCTGAAATTTGCGCCCGTGCTTGTCCATTTGTTTCGGCGTCGGCAGTTTTCGTTTGCCGAAAATTTTCGCGAACCCTTTGCGCACTCCGTAGTCGTGCACTGGCCAGACATCGGGACGTCCGAGATCGAAGAGCAAAAGCATTTCCGCCGTCCAACGACCGATCCCGCGCACCTGAATCAAACGTTCGATGATTTCATCATCGGTCATTTTGGCCATCGCACGGCCCGTTGGCACGCAGCCTTCGATCGTTTTGGCGGCGAGGTCTTTTAAAGCCGCAACTTTGCTGCGCGACAAACCGGCGGCGCGTAATCTTTCATCCGGCGTTTCCAGCACAAGTTTTGGTGCGAGAAATTTTCGTTTTGGAAAAATGCCGCGGACCCGTTTCCAAATTGTCGCAGCCGCTTTCCCACTCAGTTGCTGGTAGGCAATCGACTCGGCCAGTGCGTCGAACGGACGCACGTTCAGGTTCGGCTCGATGTTGTAGCGGTGCGAGCGCGAGATCAGCTGCGCCAATCGCTTGTCGCTTACCGAAAGATGGCGATGCGCTTCGTCATGATTCATGCGCTTAATCTTAAATGACGAAGCACGAATGACGAATGTCGAATTAATGACGAGTGAAAAAATCTGACGACAAGGCAGGTAGGTAGTCATTTGTCATTCCTTCGTGCTTCGTCATTCGTCATTTTCTCCCTCCGGTCATTCTTCTTGCGGCCAACGTGTTTTCACTTTCATCTTCAGTATGGCAAATACTCAACTCACCTGGTACGGACATTCCGCATTCAAACTGGTTACGCCTGCCGGCAACGTTCTCCTGATCGATCCGTGGATCACCAATCCGAGCTTCGACAAGGGCAATGAAGAACTGGCCACATTGAAGCGCGTGGATTTGATTTTGTTGACGCACGGCCACGGCGATCATGTTGGCAACGCGGTCGAAATCGGAAAGCGCACGGGCGCGAAGCTCGTTTCCACTTACGATCTGGCAGAAGCGATGAAACTTGCTCTCGGCTACCCGGCGAAACAGGCCGACAACGACACGACTGGCGCTTTCGGTGGGCAACTCAATCTACTCCATGGTGATGCGACGGTTTGTTTTGTGCCGGCATGGCATGGATCTGGCGTGGTAAAGGACGAGATGTCGCCACCAATTTACGCAGGGAACCCCAGCGGACTCGTCCTCACCATTCGCAACGGCCCAACCATTTATCACACCGGCGACACCGCATTCTTCTCCGACATCGCTCGCGTCTCCGATTATAACCAGATCGATATCATGCTGGTATGCATCGGCGATCATTTCACCATGGGACCAATTCGTGCGGCCGACGCGGTGAAAGCGGTGAATCCGCGCAGCGTCGTGCCAATCCACTACGGCACCTTTCCAGTGCTGACCGGCACCCCCGAAGAATTCGAGCGCGAACTGAAAAAGCGCGAGGTCAAAGCCCAACTGCGCGTGATGAAACCCGGCGAAACGATTTCGTTGTGGGACTGAGGCGATTGAACGCCGGTCCACATTCGAATTTCAAAGGACAGCAAGGGAAGCCAGGACCATGTTCGATTTCAGAAATGGAAAACCGTTGATGGATCTCCTCACTCCGGAGGGTCTGTCGCACGCCGCGACTTCGTTTGTCGAATCGCTCAAAATTAATTCGATTACGGAAAAGGCGCGCGATCGGCGGGTCGTGATTAAACGGCGGAATGTTTACGGCGAGCGTGCTGCCGGTTTGATCAACTTTTACTTTCGCGCAGCCGGCATTCCAATTCGCTATTTGAGCGACGTGCGAGATTGGCGGCGGTGGGAAGCGCGATGTTTTCAGATGCTTAACCGCGACCGTTTTCGCGCGAAGGTCAGGGACAGTCGGACGGTGAGGCTGGACAAATTACCGGGCGACAACCTGTGGAATCACATGAATCGGGGAACGCTCACGCCACGAATGTTGAAGGCAGCCGGCAGTGAATATCGGCGGGCCCATGATTTCAAAAGCGAGGCGTTCGGCAGCGGCTGGTCGCATGGCGATGCTTCGATGACCAATGTGATCTACGACGAGAAGACGGGACGCGCCCGGCTGATCGATTTTGAGATTAGACACGAAAAATCGCTGCCGACGACCGCGCGTCAGGCCGATGACCTACTGGTTTTCCTGCTCGATATGGTGGGAAGAATTCCGAACCGACAATGGCTGCCGTTCGCGATTTGTTTTCTGCGCGCCTACAACGATGCCGCCGTCATGCGTGAATTAAAAAAACGTCTCGTCATTCCGACCGGCCTGGCCTTGATCTGGTGGAATGTGCGGACCAATTTTACCGGAACCGCAAAAGTAAACCGGCGTTTTCAGGCGTTGCGTCGTGCCATCGGTAAACTGGAACTTCATCGCTCGCTTGCGATCGATTCCGCGCGCAAAAAACGGCGACCTTCGATTAATTGCCAGAGAACGAGACCGGGAATGCCGACGATTAAATCGCGGAAACGTGCCAGCAAAGATATGGCAAAAGCCGTTTCTCCCGGAATGCCGAGAAGATTGCCGACGACGAGGTAACCGCTTTCCTGGACCCCGAGCTGGCCCGGAACGGGAAAAGCCGCTGATTTAACCGTCATGGCCATGCTTTGCAGAATGAGTGCGTTCAGGAAGGTTGGGTGCGCGCTGAGCGCATATAATGCGATAAAAATTTCGCCGGAGCTGCCGATGAGCGAAACTATTGTCCAACTGCAACATGCCAGAACACCACGCCGATGTGCATAAAAGTCGCGCACGGTTTGGTCGAGCGTTTCTCCGCTTTGCACGAGGGAGCTCCATTCCGGCGACTTAACGAGACGTGTAATGATGACACTGACGAAGCGAAACATTCCCAGGCGCTGCGCAATGTAGAACCCAGCTATCGCAACGATCGCGACAATGGCTCCGACCAAAGTTGGACCGACAAGACTGGTTCGACCGGTAGCCTCGACAAGCAGCACCAGTCCCAGCAGCGTGAACACGATTTGGGTAACGACGCCGAGGGTGACATCGACAATCACACTCGCGGCTGCTGCGGCCATGGGAGTTCCGGCAATGGTGGTGAGGCGCGCACGCACGATATCGCCGCCAACGGCGGCGGAAGGAATGAGATTGCTGATTGATTCGCCGATCCAGCGCATCCAAAACAAACTTTGCCAGCGCGGGCGAACCGCCTTCGGGAAAAGCACGTGCCAGGCGATGGCATCGAGAAGGATCGGCACAAAATGAAATGCCGCGATAGCGGCAATGGCCCAACCGGCGGTCGCGACGGCGGCGCCCACCGCCATCACCCCTTGCCGAACGAGGAGAATGGTAAATAGCGCCGCGCCGGCGAAGCCGAGCAGGTAAATCGTGAGTTTGAGCTTACCGCGCGTTTTCATGTTGGATCGAAGAATGATCGTGACCACGACACGACTTGGCCGCAACTGACAATGCAAACGGGCTAGGGAACAAGCGACAATAGAAGTGCAGAAGCACGTCCCTCCACGAAGCGACTTGCGACATTGTGGGCAACAGCTTCCGGTTGCCGAATTGAGAACGGCAGGCGGAAGCGCCTGCCCTACAAAATTCTCCGCGTTACGATATCGGAGACAATGGACGTGCAGAAGCACGTCCCTCCACTGTAGCCGCCGTCGCTGGCCGCGGCTGTTCCACCGCGATAGCCACCGGCGCTACCAGGGCGCGTCGCATTGGCTTTAACAAGAGCGCACAGATCATCAGCCAAAGAACGCCAAGAAATATCGCCGCAATGACGTCGCTGAGATAATGCGCTCCAAGAGCAATGCGGCTGAATCCAACCAGCATTACCAGCATTGCCGCAGAAAGAATGCTCAATCTTTGCCAGCGCTTCGATTTCATCAATGGCAGCAGAAACAAAAGCAATTGACCGTAAAGCAAAGTTGCTCCGATGGTATGGCCGCTGGCAAAGCTATAGCCTGACCAATCGACAAACCAGCCATCGAGAAAAGGACGATGCCGATGCACCGCGAGCTTGAGTAATTCGTTTAGGAGCATGCCGCCGGGAACGGCCACAATCATTGTGACAAGAGCAGTCCAGGCACGTTTCCACACGAAGAATATTACGGCCAGAAACAGGACGACGCCGATCAATTGGGCTGAGCCAGGCTCACTAAAAACGCGCAGCAGATTCACAAAGGCCTGGCTAAGATGGGCATGGAACCAGCCGGCGATTTGATGGTCCGCACCGGCTAACGGATTGACCATTGCCAGGGTCGCGCCGCTCTGAGGGGGAAGGGAGGCGTTAAACACAAAAAACGGTGTCCGCACAATATGCGGGACTCCGCCTTCGTCCAATATTTGTTAAGCGAAATTTCAATTTTTTTTGTCAGGTGGTGCAGGAACACCGGCCTGTGGCCTGTGCACCCAGCGGGTTGAAACCCGCTGTGCCGTTTTATATTCACGCCACTCTTCCCGGAACAGCGGAGTAAAACTCCGCTGGGCGCACAGGCTTTCAAGCCTGTGTTCCTTCGCGGTTAATGCCGCCTGCTCGACACGGCGGCCACTAACGGCACTTTCCATGCTCCTTACTCCATGGCTAGAGCGTCCGGCATTACCTGACAAGCCTGTGAAACCCATCTTTCCGACAATCCCCCCTTGCTAACTCGCACTGAATCTTATACATCAACCGCGACTCGCACATCCGATTCACTCATGTCTGCTTACTCCAATTGGCTATGAATAAAATCCACCTCCGAAGAAATTTGCTCGTCTCATTGGTTTGGGGGCTATCGATCTTTGCGATTTTTGCCGGTGCCGGGGTATTCGCGGGAACCGAACCGGAAATACAGCAACCCGCGCAGCCGCAGGACGAAAATTCCCATGATATCTTTTCCTACGATTCGGTCTATACCTTCCGCAGCGATTTCAAAGACGAACCGCGACTGGGCGAAGGCGATTCATATTACAACGATTTCAGCTATGACCATCGTTTTCTCATCACCGGCAAATGGTATTTCCGCACCGGTTTCGAGTACGAGCGTTACGATTTTGGCGGGACCGATAACGGCCTTCCCAATCATCTCCAGGCCTTGTATGGGCATCTCGCGTTTGAATACGTGGTCAAAGACCATGCTGGCGCGGGCCTCGAGCTCGATCCAGGCGTTTATTTCGAAAACCGTATCACCGGCGATGCCTTCGATATTCCATGGAAAATTTTCGTCTCCTTCCCGCTCAAGAAAGACAGGATTTTCGGCGTCATCGGCCTGGGCGGCGCGCTTTATCAGGATCCGATCATTGCTCCGGGCGGCGGGTTGATCTGGCTCTTCAGCGATAAGTTGCGGTTGGAAGGGGTGTTTCCGAAACCGGCGCTCGTTTACAATTTGACTGACGACTGGCAAATCCGCCTCGCCGGCAATCTGGTTTACCAAAGCTACCGCACCGACGATGTGTTTACGCCGCTGCACAAACTGCGGCTCCACAATGCCGTCGTACAGTACAACGAAGATCGCGCCGGGCTGCAGGTGAGTTATTCCGGAATCAAGCACGTGAAAATTACCGCTGCGGCGGGTTGCACATTTAGGCGCGATTTCGATTTCTTCCGCGCCCATGTTAGTGAGAAAACCGATCCGGCGCCCTATGTGCAGCTAAGCGCCGAAGCGAAATTCTAGGAAACACCGAGATCGCGACCTTTCGGACCTGCAAACTTCTAGCGCGGTTGTTTCCTCCGCAGCCAAAACCGCTACCACGCCAGGCGCGCCTGATTCTGGTTTTCAGCACTACTGGCCTTGGCGATGGATTGTTTGATTCGGCTGCGATTCGCAACCTGAAGTTGGGTCATCCCGCCGCGAAGTTGATCGTGTGTGCGCACCGAACGCGGCAAGCGGTCGCTTTGCATAACCGGTGCGTGGACGAGGTCGTGCCATTGGAAAATCCCCCCTTCGTCAATTAAAATTGCTCTGGCGCTTCCGAGGTGATCGTCCAGATCTCGTAGTAGTGCTGCATGTCAATGAGGAGGTTTATCCCCTCGCTTACTGGATTAACCGTGATGCAGTAGTCCCCTTCACGAATTTGAGTGAGAGATACTCTTTCTCGCTGCTCATCCCGTTAAAGTTCGAAATACGCAACACGCGGTCGTTTTGCCTCTGAAAGTAGCGCAATACGCCGGCGGCGCGACCGTCCCTCCGCGAATAATCTACGAGGTAGGCCGATGAACTCGCGGCCATTCGCGTTAGATTCGCCGACTGGATCGATCATCCCTACGTGGTTTTTCAAACAGGTGGAGGAAGGGCTTTATTCTGGCGAGATTGGCCCGTAGAAAACTACGTGACAGTGACCCACTGGTTTTCAGATCGCTTTGCCCACAAGGTCATTCTCACGGGCGGATTGGAGAACCTGGAAAGAGCCAACGCAATGGAACGAGCGTGCCCGGGGGTGATCAATCTTACCGGTAAAACCACGCTCGCTGAAACCGCTTCGCTACTTTGTCTCGCGAAGTTGTTACTCACTACGGACACAGGAATCATGCATCTCGGCTTCGCCGTCGATTGTCCTCTTGTTTGTCTATTCCACGATTTGTGCCCGGCCGAGGATTACTGCCCACTGGATGAATCGGCGCGCTACGTTGCGCCGCAACTCAGGCGTTCGCACCCGCAACAGCCACCGAGCGCATGCGACATGGGGGGCATCTCGTGTGACGAAGTTAAAGTGGCAATAGCCGCATGCTCGCGATGATCGCCCGCAGACCACAAGATCTTGCGCATTGAGACTTCGTCATTCCTTCGTCATTCGTCTTCCCCTAGCGCCGAATGCGAAAGCAATCGGTGCTAGGGAAATATCTCGTCCAGCTTCCGCGCTGCGGCCTGACTGCCGTGAATTTTCAGTCGCCCGGTAAAAAACGCCCACTTGCCGCCTAACGTGCCATTGGAAAGGGCCACCCAATTTTTGTCACTGGTGATAAAGGTGACGTCGGGCTTGTCTAGTTTCCCCCGCCCCATTTCGAATTTGCCGTCATTCACTTCGATCCACCATTCGCCACCATTGGGACCGCTCAGTTGCCATTGGTAGCGCAGATGAACCCCTTTCGCTTTATCCGCCTGAAAACTCTGCCGCATTCCATTGAACACCTCCTGTGGCGTCGAATTTGGCGGCTCGTTCGACGCGGCCATGATCGAGCCCAAGCCAATTGCGACAGCTATCATCGCGATTCTCAGCAAGGGCACCCCATTCATCTCTTCAATTACTTAAATCAGAATCGTTCCCGTTGCTTCGATCGGTTGTTCTGGCTCGCGCTACTCTTCGATCCGTCGCAGTAAAAATGCGGCGCCAATGAAGGTCACGAGCGCGCCGGCGAATAGCACGATGAGATCTACCAGGTAAAATCCTGCTCCGGCGTGATACATATTTACCAGCCGGAAAGCGCGGCAGAAATGTGTCAGCGGGAAAACTTCCGAAAGGTATTGGATTGCCTTTGGCAACTGTTCGAGCGGGGCGAATGCGCCGGACAAGACAAAAACTGGCAGCAAAAAGAAGACGGAAAATTGAATCGCTTGCGTCTGGGTCTTGGAAAAGGCGGAGATAAGCAGTCCGAGGCCGAGGGAACAAAGTAAAAACAGCAGACAGATCAGCATGAGGGCGGGTGGTTGATAGAATTGCACGTGAAAATGAAAGCCGGCCACCAGCGTGATCACCGCGATGAGGACAATCGAGACCCCGAGATACGGTAAAATTTTCCCGATCACAATTTCGCCGCGCTTCAAGGAAGTAACCATCAATTGGTAAAGTGTCCCCGACTCGCGTTCGCGTGCGATGGTACAGGCCATGAGGGTGACGGTGAGCAATTGTAAAATCAGACCAATGATTCCCGGAATAACGTAATCGATGAAACGCGCTTTTGGGTTGTAGAGAATCTTGGTCTCGGCCGTCCATGCTTCCATCAACGAGACAAATTGTTTGCGAATCTGCACCGGCAATTTTTTCCCGAGCTCGATCACTTCGTCCGGAAGATTTTCCACGATGATATCGCGCTCTTTCACTTGAAAATCGGCCAGGCTTTTCTGCACCCCGCCTTCTGCCGCCGATGCCGTATTGATGTCGCTACCGTCGAGATAAAGTGGGAGCGGTTTTGGGTTCCCCGCGCTTAGCGAATCGCTCCAACCCTGCGGAATGACGAGCGTAGCCTGGACCCGGTTGGCGAGGAGATCGGACTCGTTCGCGATCTCGGGCGGGGCCTGCCGCCAGCGAAAGGTTTTGTTTTGCAAAACGATATCAATGAAACGCTGCGTCCGTGGGTTGTTGTCGCGATTGATCAGCATCGCCGGCACATCGCTGATCTCGCTCGTTTCAAAAGCGTGGCCGAAGAGCAAGGTGAAAAGCGGCGGCAAAATGAGGAGCAAAAGCAACACGCGCCGGTCGCGATAAATGTGGAGAAACTCCTTGTAAGCGACACTGGCGATGGCGTGGAGGGAGGCCGAATTCATGAGGTCGTTGTCGGGAATTGCGCGCCAGGACCAAAGCCGGCAAATACCTGGGCGGCGAACGCGTGCGACATTGAAGGCAACAAGGGAAAACGCCCAACGCCCAACGCCCAACGCCCAACGCCCAACGCCCAACGCCCAATGCCCAATGAGGAGAACCGCGAAGTCATTTGGAGTTTTTCTCTGTCGTCCGAACGCTGGCGAAGAAAATTCGGACCAACTCTTCGCTTTCTGCGAGGATGAGGACCATGTTTTTCTCCGGAAGCATTTTAGATTTTTTAAGCAGGCGGAGCCATCGCCTCGTCTCTTTCAGCTCTTTCAGGCAAACTTTCAGTTTGTGAATGAAGTCTTTACGCGACTCGGCTGCTTCTACTTCACCGTGATTGCCATATGGAGAA
>Ga0209687_1000233_pt1 | contig 19997 bp, 20 predicted proteins | sample GraSoiAngelo_136_FD_185893 | JGI IMG/M metagenome (GOLD analysis project Ga0209687, IMG submission 185893) | Grasslands soil microbial communities from the Angelo Coastal Reserve, California, USA - 14_0929_09_20cm (SPAdes) (version 2) | ecosystem: Environmental > Terrestrial > Soil > Grasslands ...
CAAGCTCACCCTCGTAATCGCAAAATTCATTCCTGGCGTAAACACGATGGCCGCACCGCTGGCCGGAAGCATGAAAATGCGCCTGGCACAGTTTCTTCGTTTCGATCTGGCCGGAGCTTCGCTTTACGCCCTCGCCTACGGAATCCTGGGATTTGTGTCGCGTGACTTTCTTGCCGTGCTCACTCGCAGCTTCCAAGCCGCGGGACGGACTGTCAAAGAGACGATCCTAATCGCGATACTCGTATATGTGCTTTACCGAATTTGGCTGTTCAGGAAATATGCAGTGTATCGTGTTGTTCCACGCGTGCAAGTGGAAGAATTGGCGCGCAAGCTGACCTCCGATGAAAGCGCCGGCCTGGTGGTGATGGACGTTCGCAGCCACGGTTACTACGATGCCGACACATTGCGCATCAAAGGCTCGATTCGTCTCGAACCCAATAACCTGTCTGAGGAATTGAAGACTCTGCCCAAGGACAAAGACATTTATGTCTACTGTACTTGAGCGCGCGAAGCGACCAGCGCCCGGGTGGCGCACCTGCTGCGGGAGAACGGATTCAACGCGTTCGTAATTGTGGGCGGCTTGGCGGCGTGGCGGAAAGCGGGTGAGCCCCTGGAGCCAGTTCCGCACGACGATCTGGTCAAGCTGCCGACGTTTAGTTAAATGCGGCTTCAGACGTCGGGCTTCGGACCTCAGGGAAATGGCTTCCTCTGCGAACTTTGCGGCTTTTCTTTGCGCTCTTTGCGGTCAACAGATCTCTAACCGCAAAGGTCGCAAGGAATTGCCGCAGAGATCGCAAAGCACGTAAATTTTAAGGCCACGACCCTTTTCTGCGCCCCGCAATGCTCATGTCGTCCAACAAAGAAGTCGAGATCAAATTCCGAATATCTAACCTTCGCGACCTTAAGGAGCGGATGCAAAGGGCGCACTTCCGGCTGCACACGCCGCGCACCCACGAGATGAATACGCTCTACGATCTGCCCGGCAATCCGCTGCGCCGCCGTGGCGACCTGCTTCGCTTGCGCAAATATGGCTCTGAGTGGGTGCTCACCCACAAAGCAAAAGGTAGGGACGGGCGTCACAAAACCAGAGCAGAGACGGAAACCAAGGTTGCCGATGGAAAACAAATGGAAGGCATTCTGCAGGCGTTAGGCTACCTTCCCACGTTCCGCTACGAGAAATTTCGCGCGGAGTGGGAAGGTGGCAAGGGCCATGTGGTCGTGGATGAAACGCCCATCGGAAATTTTGGGGAAATCGAAGGCCCAGGTCGTTGGATTGATAAGACCGCGGGCCGGCTCGGCATCCAGAGAAGCGATTACATCACTGATACCTACGCTGGTCTGTTCTTCTCTTGGAAACGCCGCACCCGCAGTCCGGCGAACGAGATGACATTCAGCGCTATAAAGCGCGCAAAAATGACGGGCGAAACCTCTTGAAGGCATCGCACTTATTTCGCTTCAGTCACCCCGGCGGGCATTGTCCTCCTGATTTTCAATTCCACCAGCGTTCCACCACAAACCTCGATAGAATAGGGGCGCACTGCAGATAGGACGTGAGTCTTGGGGCTTATTTAAGGATTCGGCATTACAGGAATTTTCTGCGTATGGATAAATTCGTAATCCGCGGCGGGAACCCGCTGTTGGGGACGGTCCGTGTCAGCGGGGCCAAAAATGCAGCGTTGCCCGCCATGGCCGCCGCTCTGCTCACCGAAGAGCCGGTGATTCTGGAGAACATTCCGCAAGTGCGGGATATAGAGACCGAGCGCAAGCTGCTGGCTGCAATGGGAGCGGAAGTGGAGCTGGGCTTCGGTCGCGCGCACCATCGCACCACTATCTGCTGCCGAGGTCCTCTCACGCCGGAAGTACCCTACGAAATTGTAAAAACGATGCGGGCCTCCTCGCTCGTTCTTGGCCCGCTGCTCGCCCGCTGCAAGTGCGCCCGTGTCTCTCTGCCTGGCGGTTGCGCCATCGGCGCCCGCCCAATCGACCTTCATCTCAAAGGACTCGAGCGCCTCGGGGCGAATGTCGAGCAGGAACATGGATTCATTGAAGCCACAGCCGAGCGGCTGAAAGGCGCCGAAGTTGTCTTTGACAAAATCACGGTCACAGGCACTGAAGATTTGCTCATGGCCGCAACTTTGGCCGAGGGCGAAACCATTTTGCAGAACTGCGCCCGCGAGCCTGAAGTCGCTGATCTTGCCAATCTCTTGAACAAAATGGGCGCGAAGATTGAGGGCGCAGGCACGCCGACCATCCGCGTGAAGGGCGTAGAAAAGCTGCACGGAACCAAGCATCGCATCATTCCTGATCGCATTGAGGCTGCGACGTTTATCGTCGCTGGAGCACTGACCGGCGGAGATTTGAATGTTGCCGGATGCGATCCTGCTCACTTAGGCGCATTACTGCAAAAACTCGATGAAGTCGGCGTGAAGACTGCCCACACGGCAGAATCCGTGCGCGTGATGGGCGGCTACCCGCTCCGTGCTGCCGATGTCATGACCGAAGAATATCCTGGATTTCCCACCGATGTGCAGGCGCAGTATATGACGCTGGCCACGCAAGCGGAAGGAACCTCGATTATTACTGAAAATATTTTCGAAAACCGCTTCATGCACGCGCTGGAAATGGTCCGCATGGGCGCGAATATTAAGATTGAAGGCAGCCGGGCAGTGGTGCAAGGAAAGACTCCGCTGAGCGCCGCCGCCGTGCTGGCTTCCGATCTACGCGCTTCCGCGTCGCTCGTGCTGGCTGCGCTTGTGGCTGAGGGCGAAACGATCATCGACCGCGTCTACCACATCGACCGCGGCTATGAACATATTGAAGAGAAGCTGCGCGGCGTGGGAGCGCAGGTTCGCCGCATTGGAGAGATCCTGCCCAAGAAGGCAGTGGCGCCGGCAGTGCGAGCATAGGCGATATTCTGGTCCCGCCCTCGGCTATCCGCTTAACCCTTAACTTCCAAGCACACCTCTTCGTCTCACTCTAAGCACACCCTATTCGTCTCACGATGACACGCAGGAGGCAGTCAGTTTCATGCCCCACCCCGCTTATGCGGGAAATCCGCCTTGATGGTCAAAAAAAAATTGCAATACGGGGAAACCTGTAGAACACCGTTGCAATCCAAGGTACGGAAGTTTTATGGAAACCTTAAATCTTCGCCCCTTCAACCGGAGACATGAAGACCCTGCAATCCAGATTGCACCGGCGCACGACTGTGATGGCTCACTCTGCCACCAGCCCATCTTTCGTGAAGATGGCACGCTGAACTACGTGGCTCCGCACTGTCACCTCGTCGAACAGCGTTCTGGAGGCGCACTATACTACGCTATTTTCTGCGATTTCCCGAGTGACGCCCGCAGCGCAGAGTGTGGGCCGCAATCAGATCGTGAATTCCGTCAAGCTGATTCGATCTTTTCGAACTACCCACCATTTCCGGAAGAAGCCGCGCGCGCCGCCCAGTGAGTTGGACGGGAGGCTAAACTGAGACAGTCGCGCCAGATTACCCCTTCGTCCGCCACGACTTCGGGTAAATCCTGGAAGCGTCCGGCCTCCCGCAGGCGCATTAGAGTACAATTTAGCCGCTCTGTTTGCTTAACTACCCGCTAAATACCGTAGGTACCCTAGCGAACGGAGTCGGTCAGCTAGGCATCTTAACTGGGCGAACAGTTCTCTCCCCCATGTCTTTGGATGACCAAATCCGCGAGCTTTGCGACCTAGCTGCAAATACGAAAGACCCAGCCAGCATGTTTCGTGCTTTGCACGAGCTAAAAGACCTGATTCGCGAGCATAAACTGCCTAATAAAACGGAAGTGGCGATTACAGAACAGCGAGTCTCCAATACGAGTCGCCGCTCCCCTCGAATAAAACTGTAGCCGTCCAACAGGAAAGAGTACGCCGACTCACCCCTTAGGTGCGCCTTCTCAGCCATAGCCGGTCTAGCGCAATCAGACTGCTGACCCAACCGGCTGCCGCCAGATATCCTGCAATCACATCACTCGGATAATGCACCCCCAGATAAATCCGCGAAAGGCCAACACCTGCGATCACGATCAGACCAAATACCCAGATTAAGACCCTCCAATAGAGGGAACGAATGCGGTCCGCGATGAGACCCACAAGCACTCCATAAAAGCAGGCGCAAACCAGTGCGTGTCCGCTGGGAAAGCTGAATGTGTCCGGCTGAGGTCCGAAGAAGGCGGGTGGGCGCGGCCGATGGAAAGCGAGCTTTAGGCTGGCATTCAGCAGGGCGGCCCCAACCATGCTGACCGTAATCCAGAGCGCCGCACGATACCAGCGGGCCAGCAGAAATATGGTAATTGCAAGCGTAGCACCGATGGCGACGCCCGGTTCTCCCAGGCGTGAAAACACCACCATAGCCTGAGTTATCCGCGCCGAGGCGTGTTGGTGGATGCTGATTCTTACAGAACGATCAAACGCTTGAGTTTGTGGATTGGAAAAAGTCTCCGCCACCCAGACGAACAGAAACAGTGCCAGAACGGCGGCCGCCAGGCTGAGCAGGATTGCAGTTTCCAGGATGGCGGTGCGCTTGGGAGCTGTTTCCAGCTCCCCCACTAACGCTGAATTATTGCGCTCCTCGCGCACGGGGTCTGAATGACGGTGCTCAGCGTCTTCCGCCGTGCCCGCCATGTCCACCGCCAGGATGATGCCCGCCGCCACGTCCGTTGCGCCCGCGCCGGTGTCGCCCACCACCGCCGGGACGACCGCCTCGGCCACGATCACCGCCGCGATCGGCTGCGCCATGGGGGGCCCCTTCACGATTGAAGTTGGGTTCCTCGTCTGGAAAATCGCCGCCGCCCTCAATGGTTATAGGAGGCACGTGCGCGACAGCAGCTTCGTCGTGGACTTCGCCGCCGCTTTCTACTGAACCTCCGCCCATTTTCGCTCGCTGCTCTTTGAGCACGGCTTTGCGCGACAGGCGGATACGATTTCCTTCGACTGCCAGCACTTTCACCAGTACTTGGTCGCCCTCTTTCAGTTCGTCACGAACATCCTTGATGCGATGCTCAGCCACCTCGCTGATGTGCAGCAGGCCATCTGTGCCCGGAAGAATTTCGACAAACGCGCCAAAATCTGCCAGCCGCGAGACCTTGCCCAGGTAAGTCTTCCCGACCTCGGCTGTCGCGGTCAGATCGCGAATAATCTGCAAGGCCTTGTTCGCCGAGGCCTCGTCGTTTGAAGCCACGTTGACCTTGCCCGTGTCTTCGACGTCGATCTTCACCCCGGTCTGCTCAATGATGCTGCGGATCATCTTGCCGCCGGGCCCAATCACGTCGCGAATTCTATCGACAGGAATTTGCAGAGTGTAGATGCGCGGCGCGTAGGCCGAAACCTTCTCGCGATGCGAGGATAGAACTTCTTCCATCTTCTCCAGAATGAACATTCGTCCACGCTGCGCCTGTGCTAGAGCCTCACGCATGATCTGTGCGGTGATGCCACTGACCTTGATATCCATCTGCAACGCAGTGATGCCGTCTCGCGTGCCGGCAACTTTGAAATCCATGTCGCCGTAGTGATCCTCAGCGCCTGCGATGTCGGTCAGAATCGCGTACTGCTCGCCTTCTTTCACCAGCCCCATGGCGACGCCCGCAACAGGAGCTTTCAACGGAACGCCGGCATCCATCAGCGAAAGCGCGGCTCCGCAGACGGTTGCCATTGACGAAGACCCATTCGATTCCAAAATGTCGGAGACCACGCGCATGGCATAAGGCCACTTATCTTCTGTGGGCAGTACAGTGGAAATCGCGCGCTCGGCCAGAGCCCCGTGCCCAATTTCGCGGCGGCCAGCGCCTCGCAAGAAAGCAACCTCGCCAACGGAGAACGGCGGGAAATTATAGTGGAGCATGAAACGTTTCTTAGCTTCGCCTTCGAATACTTCCAAGCGCTGCATATCGTCGCTAGTGCCCAGCGTCGTTGTCACCAAGGCCTGCGTTTCACCGCGCGTGAAGATAGCCGAGCCGTGGGTTCTCGGCAGGACTCCCACTTCGATCGAGATGGGACGAATCTGGTCGAAGGCGCGGCCATCGGGCCGGCGCTTCTGATGAATAACCTGATCGCGAAAGATGCGCTCGCGCAGAATTTCGTAATAATTCTTCAGCTTGTCCTGTGCCGCCTCATCTTCTTCCGGCAGGGCCGCGATCAGTACTTTTTTCAGCTCTTTAACTAGCGCGTAGCTCTCTGACTTAGGATGCTTCTCGGTATCGAGGCGCCCGGCCAGGTCTGTACCGATTCTTGACTTGAGGTCATTGTAATAAGCCTGATCGAACTCAGGCGGCTCGACGTGCCGCTTCGGTTTGCCGGCTTTGTCGCGAAGTTCGTTAATCGCGCCACAAATCTTTTTGATCTCTGTGTGGGCGAACTCAATCGCATCCACTACGGTTTCTTCTTTAACTTCCTTCGCACCAGACTCGATCATTACAATGCCTTCAGCTGTGCCGACGACCATGATATTCAGCAGGCTGTCACGCATCTCGCTGTAGGTCGGATTTACGACGAAGCCGCCATTCACCAGGCCGACGCGCACGGCGCCAATCGGCCCCTGGAACGGAATATCGGAAATCGTCAGAGCGCAGGATGCACCATTAATGGCAGCGACATCGGGATCGTTCTCTGTGTCAGCCGAAAGAACAAACGCGATCACCTGCGTTTCGCAGCGGAAGCCATCTGGGAATAGAGGCCTGATAGGCCGGTCAATCTGGCGGCTGGTCAGAATCTCGCGTTCGCTGGGACGGCCCTCGCGCTTAATAAATCCGCCCGGAATCCGTCCGCCCGCGTAGGTGTATTCGCGATAATCGACAGTCAACGGAAAGAAGTCGATACCTTCTCGCGGCTCGGCGTTGGCAACTCCCGTGGCGAGGACAACGTTATCACCCATACGGACGACGGCCGCGCCGTGGGCTTGTTTAGCCAAGTTTCCGGTTTCAAAAGAGAGGCGTTTACCGCCGGCGAGTTCAACTGAAATTTCTTGCTTCATGATTCATTTCCTTGTTTGGCAGGGAGGCACGCATGCGTTGGAGAGTTTGTAGGATAGAGAGCAAGTCCAAGAGTCAATTAGAATTCCGCCGGAAGGCGATCATCCTCATGTGAACACACATCTAGAGGAAGACCTGCGATCCGCCAATTACTTGCGCAGGCCGAGCTTATGGACGACGTTTTTATATCGGTCGGAATCGTATTTCTTCAAGTAGTCCAACAGGCGGCGACGCTTGCTGACCAGCATGAGAAGACCCCGGCGTGAGCCGTGATCTTTCTGGTGCGTCTTAAAATGTTCTGTCAGTTGACCTATCCGCTCGCTTAACAGCGCGATTTGGACTTCCGGACTGCCCGTATCGGTGGGATGCGTGCGATGTTGGTCAATGAGGGATTGCTTTTGCTCTCTGGCTAACACTAACCCGATGCACTCCTGTCTGCAATTTTCGTTTTTCGATGTAACTGGTTTGAGGTTAACACGTTGAGCGGCAAAGTGCAAAAGGCAGCCTGGGTTCAACCAAACGGCAATCTTAATCCAGCATCCAAACTGGTTATACTTATGCTTGATCTCATGATAATCCGCTGTGACCAATGCGGTCATGAAAATAATCCGCAGTATCAGTTCTGCGGAATGTGCGGCGCAAGGCTGCAGTCGCCGCCCCCGCCCAAGTCGCGTGAGGCGTCGCCGGAACGACCGCCAATGCCGGTGAGCGGTCCTTCTTTCTTAGGCCTCGCTGACGAGCCCGATCGAGATCGCGACTTTCATTACCTGCTGGAGGATGAACCTCGCGGGCATGGGTTCGCGTACGTGCTGCTACTGTTGATCATGGGTGGCGCCGCCTTTGGGGCATGGCATTTCCGTGCCGAACTACACCCGTTGTGGTCTTCACTGTGGACGCGCATCAGCGACCGCATTTCCCTTAACAGCGGCGGAGCAGCGCCCGCTGCTCCCCAATCCACCGCGCCGCCGCCATCGAGCGAGGCTCCAGGAGCGCCACACTCTGCGACGGTGACGGAGAATGAAGCTGCGCCTCAGAATCCGGAAGCTGGACCTCAGAATTCGGAAGTCGCACCTCAGAAGGATCAACCGCAGGCGTCGGACACCGGAACTACGAAACCCGGGCCTCAGGCTTCCGACAGTGCTGGCTCAAAGGAGAAGGCAGCCGCGGCTAAGAATTCCGCCGATACCGACGCCGATGCCGACAAAGAGAGCAGCGCCGAAGATGATTCTTCCGACAATGCGCCTCCGGAAAAAGCAGCTCCGGTTCCAGTAAAGAAATCGGTCGCCGCCAAGCCGCAGCCCGCTCCCGTTGAGAGCACCGACGATAGGCTCGCCGCAGAAGGAGAGAGATATCTCTACGGAACCGGTGTTCCTCAGAATTGCGACCGCGCGCGGAGAGATCTGACAACCGCAGCACGCGCCTCCAATCCTAAAGCATTCACCCTCCTGGGCGCGATGTATGCCACTGGGCACTGCGCCAGCCGCGATTTGCCGACGGCGTATAAATGGTTCGCGCGAGCACTACATCAAGACCCGGCAAATGCCAGGGTACAGCGCGATCTGGAAGTCTTGTGGAAACAAATGACTCCCGACGAACGGCAGATCGCACAGCGACAGTGAGTTCACCTTGGGCACGAGCGAGGAGGTTCGCGCCTTCATCGCTATTGCTAAGCGGCTTTGCGGTGCTGTGCTTTCTTGGAGCGAACTCGCCGGAAATTTTCCACCGAGCCGTGTATACGATCTTTGATGGCCCGCTGTTCCGTGCGGCTGAGGACCGTGATCTCCTTGACATCGCGCGAAGTAGGTCTTCGGCCTTCCTTTCGCAATGCCAAGTCAGCAAACTTGAGCCAGCGAGAGCGCTGTTCCATGGACCTGGGTTGGCATTCCACTTCTGAAGAGCTGCCCAAGATAGGCTCAATTTCGAGGATGAGTTTCGTGACCTGCACTGGGGATGCACACGTCGCTGACGTGTTTAGGATGCCAAAATCAACTCGGTTCGTTCGATACCGTACATACTGTATTTTTCTAGTAAGGATCACAAATCAGTCCCGTTCGGTGTCGCCTGCTGCTGATTGGATCGCCCGAATGAGCAATTCAGGTTTGTCCGTAGATTTAACGATTGCCTGGGCATATTCGCGCACACGTGATTCCTCCCCGGCCCGGCAGATGATTACCAACGGAAGGCTGGGGTTGGCTTGTTTCGCATCTTTGGCAAGCTGAGCACGAAGATGGATGGGAATCGAATCACCGATCAGCGCTGCATCGAAATGCTGCTCTTCTGCCAGGCGCAGAAACATCCGGGATTCGCGCGTGGTGACCACATCGTAGCCCGCGGACTCAATCACCCAATTGCGCGTTTTCAGGACCGCAGGATTCCAGCTAGTTGAAAGGATTCGCTTTGCCACTGGGCCTTTTTGTGTATTGCTTATTATAAGTTTCGGGTATCGGTTCGCTGTTTCAACTCTCACGCGTTACACGACGGAGGGCGGCAAGCAACGCGGGCGGACCGTCATCGGCAATGACAGTTTCATCGGGGTCGACCCTGCGATCAACTCGTCCAGTTTCCGAAATGGCGATCAGAGGGCAGTCGGGGCGATACTCACGCACTAATTCCGCAATTTGTTGAACGGTATCGCTGGGGAGTGTGTAACTAAGCACCGCAATGTCGAAGTCTCCGTGCCTGATAATCTTCAGCGCCTCCTGGTTATCGCGAGGAATTGTCACACTGAACCCACGATCGCGCAGCACTTCCGCCCGGTAAAGAGCGAGCTCCCGGATACGGCCAAAGAGGATGACTCTGCTGCCAGAAATCGTTCGAGTAGAGCGACCCCGTTTTTTGGCAGCCTCAGGCCGAGGATCCTTGCGCGGTCCATACTCAATGGCGGCATATCCCGGGATGTTGGATGGAAACAGAAACCCTGCTGTTTTGGGCGAAAAGAAGGCAAGAGACGGGGCTTGCATACGCGGCTCAGTATAGCGCACAGCCTTCCGGCAGAGTCAACTTGGATTGGGGGTAGCGACTGAGTTTCAATTTCGCCAAGTCCCCAGGAGATAAGGAAGCAAATCCCGCCAGTACGGGGTCTTTAGCATCTTCTGCACCAGCGATTTTTGACAAGCACGAAATTACCCTAAAGTAAAACTGCATGTTGCCGACATCCAAGAGAGACGATGTCAACCAAGCCTGTCGCCGAGAATTCGTGCTCTCAAGGTCAATCAGAGCGCAGGACACGCCCGCGATACGCGTTGGTGACGTCAATCAGAGCGCACGCAAAATGTCCAGATCGGGTCATCCGTTCGCAAGGAATGACTGTGGAAATCAGTGAAGGTGGAGTTTCCGCTTATTTGCGAGGGGAATTTGAGGCGGGACAGCAGGTTGAACTGGAACTTGATCTACCCACAGGCCCCCTGGAATTGAGCGCGATAGTCAAAAATTGCCTGGGGCACCGTTACGGTTTTCAATTCCTGGAACTTCTTCCCGAACAATGTCAGAAAATTCAGGCGAGTTGCAAAGGCGTACCGCCGTATCGGTCGAGCCTGCCAGCGGAATAGGCGACACTTTCGGCCCTAAGACGGCAGCCCCGCAACGGACCCCCATGACCCCTGACGCGGCTGACCTACCCGATTTCGATGACGGTCGCACAAGGCAGACGCGATCCTAATCCCGGATTTCGGGATGATACATCGCAAGCGCGGACTATTTCTGTTCGCAGTATTTCTGCAGCAGATCGAGCACACCGGGCCAGCCTCCCCTATAGTCTTTGCGCGCGATCGGCTGATCGCTGAGACCGCTGTGCGTCACTTTCACGTGTGTGCCACTGCCGGCGAGCCTAAGCTCCCAGCGGACGAGACTGCTGCGCTCCGGCTTGTCGTGCCAGTTAGCGATCCATGTATAAGCCAAAATGCGTGGAGGATTGAGTTCAACGATCTCTCCATGAGCTTTGAATTCGCACACGCCATTGACTTCGAGCTTGCCGGTGGGATCGGCGGACTCGAAGCGCTACTTGCCGCCGACGCGCGCGTCCATTTCAAAAACGGAAACCTTGCAGACGTCGTTGTTCCACCACTGCATTTGCTGGACGGCGTCGGTCAAGGCGCGAAACACGCGCTCGGGCGGGGCGGCGATATCGATTTCACTGACGATTGCGTCGAGATCCGGAGTGACGATGGCAGTTGGCATATGTGCTCCTCGTTGTTTAGTGCTTCTTGCTGCGCGGAGATTCTTTCGCGTATTCGGTCTCCACAAAAGTTTTCAAGCTGGCCAGATTGGCGCGCCAAAAAACGCGGTACTGTTCCAGCCAGGAGTCAACAGCTTTCAGCGGCTCTGGATTCAGCGTGTAAAAGCGATGGCGGCCTTCCTTTCTCTCCTGGACCAAATGCGCGCGCCGCAGCAGGCGGAGATGCTTCGAGATTGCCGGACGGGAAACCGGAAATGCGCGGGCGATCTGGCCGGCGGGCTGACTCCCGCGGCGAAGCAGCTCGAGGACGGCGCGCCGCGTGGGATCGGCGAGAGCCTGAAAAGCTGCTTCGGCGGAATATGTAACCGAACGGTGACGCATAATGCGTAACTATACGGTTACGGATCGGAAGTTGTCAAGAGAATACTTCGTTTGAAACTTTTTCCCGGGCGAGGCTTGCCCTGAGCGAAGTCGAAGGGGGCCCGCGCCGCACGACTGCACCTGAGGATACTTGAGAATCGCGCTAGGATCGGCTTCCGTTCGAGACCAGGTCGAGAAACGCCCGATGCACTCGCGTATCGTCGGAAAGTTCCGGATGGAAGGTTGCGGCCATGATTTTTCCCTGGCGCACGGCGACGGGATCCTTATCTTTGCCCTCGGTCGCGAGGATTTCTACTCCTTTTCCGACGCGTTCAATTTTCGGTGCGCGAATGAAAACCATCTCGGTGGGAGAACCGGCGAAGGTGCCTTCACGAATGGAGCTGTCGATCTGTCGTCCATAGGCGTTGCGGCGAATGCTGATGTCCAAGGCGCCGAGTCCGGTTTGCCGGGGATTTTCTACTTCACTGGCCAGCAGGATGGCGCCGGCGCAGGTGCCGAAGGTTGGCTTCACGCGCACGAACTGTTTGAGCTTTTCGAATCCAGCTTCTCCGAGCAGCTTGAGGAAGGTGCTGGATTCGCCGCCGGGGATGATGAGGCCGTCGATCTCGTCCAATTGCTCGGGTTTCTTGACGAGCACAACTTCGGCGCCTAGCTCTTCGAGCCGGCGGCGGTGCGCATCGAAATCTCCTTGCAGGGCTAGGACACCGATTTTCATAAAACAACGACCACAGAGGGCACAAAGGATCACAGAGGATGCACAGCGCGACTACCTGTGTGATCTCTGTGGTAAGAAATTTTTTACCACCCTCTGGTTTGCAGCATGTGGGCCTCATCCAGAGCGGCGACGGCCAGGCCTTTCATAGCGCCAGCGAGGTCTTCGCTGACTTCAAGTAATACTTTAGGATCGTTGAAGTGCGTGGCCGCTTTCACGATGGCCCGTGCGCGTTTCTCAGCTTCCTCAGGAGGAGCGAAAGTAGTGGAATCCTTCATGAAGATTCCCGAGCCGACGAACACGGCTTCGGCTCCAAGCTGCATCACTAGCGACGCATCAGCGGGTGTGGCAATTCCACCAGCGGAGAAATTCGGCACCGGCAGCTTGCCTTCTTTGGAGACCATCTTCACCAGTTCGTAGGGTGCCTGGTGCTCTTTGGCTTTGGCGTAAAGTTCTTCTTCGCCAAGCACCGTGAGAATTTTCATCTCTTGTACGATCTGGCGAATGTGCTTGACGGCGTGGACCACGTCTCCGGTGCCAGCTTCGCCCTTAGTACGGATCATGGCGGCGCCTTCGGCGATCCGACGCAAGGCTTCGCCCAGATTGCGAGCGCCGCACACAAACGGAACTTTGAAGGCGTGCTTGTCGACGTGGTGGGCTTCGTCGGCGGGCGTGAGCACCTCGGATTCGTCGACGTAATCGACGCCGAGTTCCTGGAGTATTTGGGCTTCCGCAAAATGCCCGATGCGGCACTTAGCCATCACAGGGATGGAAACCGCCGCCATAATTTCGCGAATTTTTTTCGGCGCTGCCATACGGGCCACACCGCCTTCGGCGCGAATCTGCGCCGGCACGCGTTCGAGGGCCATGACGGCGACTGCACCGGCTCTTTCGGCGATGGTGGCCTGCTCGGCGTTGGTGACGTCCATGATGACGCCGCCTTTGAGCATCTCGGCCAATCCGGTTTTCAGACGCAGGCTGATTGGGCTTCCGTTGTTTTGCATGAGATTTTCTCCCCTCCTTTGTTCGTTCTAGAGCGACACCAAGAATTTGCAAGTCGCTTGAGAAAAAGGCAGATTCCTCGCTCCGCTCGGAATGACAAGGGTAAGAACGTCCCTATCAGGCTAACTTCCGATTGGACTTGCTAAAAGGTCCATTTACGCTATTCTGTCCATACCACTTCATTATGCCGAAACAGGCCACTGCTCTGCCGTTAAGTCTACCCGCGGCCCGGGGGGGAACTCCGCTCTACCGATGGTTCTACGAGGAATTGCGTTCAGCGATTCTTGAGGGGAGGCTGAAGCCCGCAGCGCGGCTTCCCGCGACGCGCGATCTTGCCCACCAGTACGGTCTGTCCCGGTCCACAGTGGTTGCCGCTTTCGAGCAGCTAAAGTCCGAAGGCTACGTTGAGGGAAAGATCGGCGCGGGAACCTACGTCAGCGAGGTGCTTCCGGACGAGCTTTTGCAGGTCGGAAGAAGCGCTCCGGCAGGAACTGCGCATACGAAACGCGTCAGATGGTCAGCGTATGCGCGGCGTCTAAAACTTTTCACCGCTGGCGCACTGGGCCGAACTCGTGCCTTTCGGGCGAATCAAGCGGCGCTTGATGCGTTTCCCGTCTCGCTGTGGGCGCAGGTCGCGGCGCGGCGGTTGCGCCGCGCGTCGGCGCAATTGCTGGCCGGAGGCGACGCTCTGGGCTACCGACCGTTGCGTCACGCGGTTGCTGAGTATCTGAACACATCACGGGGAGTGAAATGCTCGGCCGACCAGGTACTCATCATTTCTGGCGTGCAGGAGGCGCTGGAACGCGCGGCGCATTTGCTGCTTGATCGCGACGATCGTGTGTGGTTGGAGGAACCTGGGTATCCGGGCGCCGCGATCGTGTTCTGGGCGGTGGGAGGGAAAATCTGCCCGGTGCCGGTTGATGCCGAAGGCTTGGACGTTGAGCGCGGCGAAGAGCGGTGGCCGGGTCCGAAACTGATTTACACGACACCGGCCCACCAGTTTCCCCTTGGGATGACGATGAGCCTGCGGCGCAGACTGGCGCTGCTCGACTCGGCCCGAAGGTCGCATAGCCTGATCTTTGAAGATGATTATGACAGCGAGTACCGCTACTCGGGACGGCCCGTCCCCGCCCTTCAGGGGTTGGATCGCACCGGATCAGTGATCTACGCCGGCAGCTTCAATGAGGTGCTATTCCCTGCTCTGCGGCTGGCATATCTTGTGGTTCCGGCCAATATGGTCGACCGATTTGCAGCCGCGCAGTCGATCGGCATGCGCTACGCGCCATTGCTCGACCAGGCAGTTCTCTGTGACTTCATTCAGGAAGGTCATCTGGGACGGCACCTTCGGCGTATGCGAGAGCTCTATGCGGAGCGCCTGGGTGTGTTGATTGAGTCAGCTCGAGAGAATCTTGCGGGACTGCTTGAGATTTCCAGCGTCGAAGCCGGCCTGCAGACCGTTGGCTGGCTGGCGGGGGGGATCAATGCTGAACGAGCAGCTCGCAAGGCTGCGCAGCTCGATGTTGAAGTCATACCGCTGAGCCGCTACACCTCACGTGCTTTTGGCCGTGAAGGTCTGATTCTGGGCTTTGCGGCGGTTGACGCCCGCGAACTCCGGCGCGGCACGGAACAGCTTGCACGTGCGCTGCAAGGCGGGTGAACGCAGCAACCCGCTAACTAAGTTTTCCCAAAACCAGTTTTCAGTTGAAAATTCTCAGTTGTCAGTTAGATCTGGCCGGTTTTCGAGTGTGCTGCTTTGAAAACATACGTTGCGGGTCGATCGCAATGAACAATCCTCGGCTGCGGGCGAGGATTTCTCCTTTCTGATTCAGGATCTCGGCCGCATTTGTGTGCCGCCGGCCGCGCACGCTCACCTCGTAAGATTCGACGCGCAATGGCTTATTCAAGGGCACAGGTCTTGCATAATCAACTGTGATCTGCGAGGTCAAAGCGACAACCTGCCGCAGCTTGTTTACCTTTCCCATCGCCTCGTCAAGAATCGTTGCAATGATTCCGCCGTGCGCATGGCCTGGCGGCCCGGTGTAGCGCTTACTCAAACGAAAATGGCAGACGAACCGATCGCGCCCTTCGTCAAAGACAAACTTCAGCCGCATTCCATCAGGATTGCTCATTCCGCAAGCGAAGCAAAAATTCTTCTGCAGGCGAACGTAGCGGGTGTCGTGTCCGCGACCGGTGAAACTCTTTCGCATTTTTGGATTTAACCACAGAGGCACGGAGGTTCACAGAGTAACGCCCCTCTGCACTTGCCGATTTTGGGAGCGAGCATCCAACTGGCAATCGGCATTTGAAAATTCGCAATCGAGAATGTGATAAACTTTTGAGCTATCCGCAAGTTTGCTTGGGCTGCGGTGTGCGAATCCCACGACCCCCCGGAGGTCTGGTAGATGGGCCTGGCTATTCTCGTGCTTATCTGGCTGATTACATTCTTCAGCACATACTTCTTCGCCGCGAAAACCTGGTGGCTTCCTCATGGCGTTTCAACCTCGGCGCCATGGATTGACCACCAATTCGCCCTTACTTTTGTGGTCATGGGCGTGGTGTTCGTGGCCGCGCAAGTCTCGCTAGGGTATTTGGTATGGAAGTACCGCGCGCGACCGTCATCGGGACCGGTGCGGTATTCTCACGGAAACACTACGCTTGAGATTCTCTGGACTGCTCTAACCGCCATCCTCTTTATTGGCTTGAACCTGATGGGGAGTTCGGTCTGGGCAACCGAGCGTTTTGAGCCTGCGAAGGCGGGTTCTGTTCCAGTGGAAGTCACCGGTATGCAATTTGCCTGGTACTTCCGGTATACCGGCCCGGATGGGAAATTTGGATCGACCGATCCCAAGCTGATTGATCCATCTTCAGGCAACGAGGCTGCGATAGGTCTGAATACGTCTGATCCTGCAGCGAAGGATGACGTCGTCGCCGGAACCATGTTCTTGCCGGTGAATCGCGAAGTTGATTTAACTCTTCGCGCGGTAGACGTGATCCACAGCTTCTTTGTTCCGAACTTCCGTTTTAAGCAGGATGCGGTTCCCGGCCTCGCCATCCATATGCATTTTACGCCCACGGAAATTGGCGACTACGAAATTGCCTGCGCTGAGCTTTGCGGCCTTGGCCACTACAAGATGCACGGCATGGTGAAGGTGATAAGTCAGGCGGATTTCGACAAGTGGTTAGCGCAACGGGAGGCAGATAAACAGTAATGGCGACCACGGCTTCAATTCACGCGCACGCTGCTCCTCAGGGCTTTATCCGCAAATATATTTTCAGCCTCGATCACAAGGTGATCGGGCTCCAGTATTACTTCCTGGCGCTTACGGCAGTTTTCGTGGGAATGTTCTTGTCCCTGCTGATGCGCATTCACCTGATCTGGCCAGCCGTTTCCCTGCCGCTGGTCGGCGATATCAAGCCTGAGACTTACCTGAGTTTGCTGACCATGCACGGCACCATCATGGTGTTTTTCGTGCTGACCACGGCTCCGCAGGGCGGGTTCGGGAATTACTTTTTGCCCATTCAGATCGGCGCGCCGGATATGGCTTTCCCGGTCCTCAACATGCTTTCGTTTTGGACCACTTTCATCGCGTTTGTCATCCTCATCGCGGCATTCTTTGTAACTGGCGGCGCGCCGCTTCACGGCTGGACTGGCTATGCTCCGTTGAGCGCGCTGCCAAACTCCGGTCCCGGTGAGCAACTCGGCGCCGATTTATGGGTCACCAGCATTGCGCTGTTTTGCGTGGCTTCATTGATGGGCGCGCTGAATTTCATCACCACGACTTTAGATCTGCGGGCTAAGGGCATGACGTTAATGCGCATGCCCCTGACTGTTTGGTCGTGGTTCATCACCGCTATTCTCGGGCTGCTGGCGTTCGGCGTGCTTCTCTCCGCGGGAATTCTGCTGTTGCTCGACCGCAATCTTGGGACGAGTTTTTACGTGCCGCTGGTGGTGGTGAACGGCCAGGTGATGGGACACAAAGGCGGATCGCCACTGCTCTGGCAGCACCTGTTCTGGTTCTTTGGACACCCTGAAGTCTACATTGCGATTCTCCCTGGAATGGGCGTGGCCTCGCAGGTGATCTCGACGTTCTCGCGCAAACCGATCTTTGGATATAAGGCGATGGCTTACGCCCTAATGTCCATCGGGCTGCTCGGCTTCATGGTGTGGGGACACCACATGTTCATGAGCGGCATGAGCCCGTATTCGGCATTTGCGTTTTCGATTATGACGATGGCCATCGGCGTACCCTCCGCCATTAAGACTTTCAACTGGCTCGGTACTTTGTGGGGTGGACGCATTCGCCTGCAGACGCCGATGCTATTTGCGATCGGATTCGTTTCGCTGTTCGTATCGGGCGGACTTAGCGGGCCTTTCCTGGCTCAGCCGGTGCTGGATATTCCGCTGCACGATACTTATTTTGTGGTTGGCCATTTCCATTTGATTATGGGCGTGGCGGCGATCTTCGGAATTTTCGCCGCCACCTATTATTGGTTCCCGAAGATGTTCGGGCGGATGATGAACGAGCGGCTGGGGCAAATTCATTTCTTCATCACGCTCGCCGGCACGTATGCGATTTTTATGCCGATGCATTATCTGGGATTGGCGGGGCAGACGCGGCGCTACTCGCAGTTCACCGAAGTGGCGTATCAAACCAAGCTGATTCCTCTGCAAACCTTTATGACGTATGCGGCGTTCGTGACGATCGGCGTCCAGCTTGTGTTCCTGTTCAATCTGTTCTGGAGCATGTTTAAGGGGCCGAAGGCGAGCGACAATCCGTGGGAGGCCACGACTTTGGAGTGGACGACCGCGACACCGCCTCCGCACGATAACTTTGGCGGGCACACGCCGGTGGTTTACCACGGCCCTTACGAGTATGGTGTTCCCGGGGCAGCGAAAGATTACATCATGCAAAACGATCCGGCGACGGTGACATCACATTAATCGCGGGAATCGCGGGCGAGGGCGCCCGCGCCACACAGATCAGGTATGGCGACTTTGAGTCCAACGATCACGCTTAAGGATCCCAAGCTCGGCCACGGGGGAAGTGGCATCCATCCGCCTACTGTGGATGGCGGTGGCGACGGGCGGGATGATAACGGCTTTTCCGATTACGGTGCGCGCCTACGGCGTGCGCGACTTGGCACGATCATCGCCCTGGTCGCGGTCGTGATGATCTTTGTGGCCCTGACCAGCGCATATGTTGTCCGCCGAGGGCTGCCGGTGATGGATGACCGCAGCGGCAATTACGTCCGCGACTGGATGGAGGTAAATCTTCCGACGGCATTGCTGCTGGTGAACACGTTCGTACTCTTGGTCAGCAGCCTGACTGCGGAATTCGCGCGGCGGCAGATCACGCGGCGAGTTGCTTTGGTTCCGGTTGAATCGATTCCCGGAGTTTCCATCGGTACTGAGCGTAATTTCCCCTGGCTTCCACTCACGGCGCTGCTAGGGCTTGGTTTTCTTTTCGGCCAGTGGGCCGCTTGGCGCGAGCTGCAGGATCGCGGATTTGCCTTAGCCACCAGCGCCAGCAGTTCGTTTGTATATTTGCTTACGGCGACCCACGGAGTTCACCTAGCCGGAGGCGTGCTGGCGTTGCTGTACGCCGCCATCACGTCGCTGACACGCAAGCCAGTCGAAGCGCGTCGCATTGTGGTGGACGTGACGGTGTGGTACTGGCACTTCATGGCACTGTTGTGGATTTATATTTTCGCTTTGCTGGAGTTTGCGCGATAGCTGATTGTCTTTGCGATCTCGGCGTAGCTTTGCGTGCGTTGCGGTAAGCCTTTTTGACCGCCAAGAGCGCCGAGTATTCGCGGAGTGCGCCGAGAAAGCTGAATCAAGGAGACCCTGAACATGTCCGATGTCGCGGTGCAGCACGGAGTGGCAACCGGCGTCTACGAACCTTCGCTCTTTGGGACATATTCGAAGAAGATCGGGATGTGGTTGTTTCTGCTCTCCGACTCACTGACGTTCGGAGCGCTGCTGTTTGCCTATAGCTATGGGCGCATCTCGACTCCGAACTGGCCTACGCCGTTCCATTCCGAAAGCATTCGCAACGCAACCCTGATGACGGCGTTCCTGCTGACCAGCTCTTTAACCATGGTGCTGGCGGTTCGCGCTGCGGTGTTTGGCAATGCCAAGGCGCAGCGCTGGTGGCTTCTGGCGACGATGGCATGCGGCACGGCGTTCGTCATCCTCCACGGGCGCGAATGGAGCAAGCTGATCGCGGAGGGGCTCACGCTGCCGATGTTCCCCGCTGTCCCTGGCCATGAAGCCGCCGCCGAATATAAAAACGTCGCGGAGACCGTGCCCCAGTTTCCGGCTACATTTTTCGGCCTGACCGGAATGCACATGCTGCACGTGACGCTAGGCGTTGTTTATCTGGGAATCGTCGCGCTGCGGAAGAAGTTTATTCCGATTCTCCTGGGGCTTTGGCTGGTGGCGTGGCTTGCCACTCCCGCCTATAGCCCGTTCCACTACGGCGCGCACCTGTTACTGCTTACTGCTGTGGTTGCCGGGATTGTTCTCTGGCTAAGGCCGAAAGTTTATGATTCCGCCGACGTCGAGGTCGCCGGACTCTACTGGCACTTCGTCGATCTGGTTTGGATGTTCATTTTTCCGCTGGTTTATCTCATGTCCACCAGAATCATCAGGAGCTGATCGCGTGAATGATGCGACCCAATTTGCACTAGAGCAGCGAGTAGCCGAGCAGCATCGGCATCATGGCAAAGCGCAATTTTTCTG
>Ga0209687_1000242_pt1 | contig 19491 bp, 14 predicted proteins | sample GraSoiAngelo_136_FD_185893 | JGI IMG/M metagenome (GOLD analysis project Ga0209687, IMG submission 185893) | Grasslands soil microbial communities from the Angelo Coastal Reserve, California, USA - 14_0929_09_20cm (SPAdes) (version 2) | ecosystem: Environmental > Terrestrial > Soil > Grasslands ...
GGCCTTTTCGCAGAAGGTATCGCCCGTCGTTGTTTCTTTCAGTTTGGCAACCGCTACGATGTCGCCGGCGTGAGCGTCTGGAATCTTCTCGATCGCCTTTCCTTGAACGACGTGCAGCGGACCGAGCCTTTCCTGGGTCGATTTTGTTGCGTTGAACACGGTCGCGTCAGATTTAACTGATCCCGAATAGACCTTGAATACGGTGATGCGTCCCGTAAAGGGATCGGCGATGGTCTTGAACACGAAGGCGGAAAACGGCGCGTCATCCGAGACATTTCTCTCGACCACGTCGCCCCCGGCCTGTGACTGGCCTTTTGCCGTTCCCAGCTCGTGGGGCGCGGGAGCAAGCTCGACGATCTCGCTCAGTAGCTGTTGCAATCCGATGTTCCGCATTCCGGACGCGACCACGATAGGAAAGAGACGCCGCTCTTTGACTGCGTTCTTGAGTCCGGGGATCAGGTCTTCATCCGCAAGGGTTCCGTCCGAGAAATACTTCTCCATCAATTCTTCGGATGCTTCCGCCACTACATCGATGATTTTTTCGCGCGCCGATTGAGCGGCATCCTTAAGCTCGGCTGGAACATCGCCTTCGGTGAATTTGCCGCTATCGTCCGTTTCGAACGTATAGGCCCGCATTTTGATCAAATCTATTACGCCTTTGAAATTCTTTTCACTTCCGATAGGGATTTGAATAGGCACGGCGCTTCGTCCGAATGTTTCGACGATTCCGGCCGCCGCTTGATTAAAATCCGCGCGTTCACGATCCATTTTGTTTATTACGATGATTCGCGGCAGTCCGAACTCTTCCGCGTAGCTCCAGCCCTTCTCGGTTTGAACCTCGACTCCGTTGACCGCATCGACCACTACTATCGCGCAATCGCATACTCGCAGCGCGGCTTTCGCGTCGAGAATAAACGCGGCATAGCCTGGAGTGTCGAGGATATTGATCTTGGCGCCGTTCCACTCGCAGTGGGCGAGCGAACTGTGGATGGTTATCTTTCTTGAAATTTCGTCTTCGTCAAAGTCGGTGACGGTGGTTCCCTCATCAACTCGGCCCAAGCGGTTCGTGGCGCCCGCATCGAAGAGCATAGCTGCTACCAGCGTAGTCTTGCCCGCGTCGCCGTGGCCTACAATGCCGACGTTTCTGATCTCCTTCGTGCCGTATACCTTCATCGTGCAGTCTCCTCTCTAAGGATGAATTGATTTGGGAAACGGATGGCGAGGACCAGCGGGTCGGTTCATAGAATGAGCCGCTCCCTGGCCCAAAACCGAGTTGAGATTATATACCTGCGAGCTTCGGGCGCAACCCTCCCTCAACACCCTCTCTCAACAGGAGCGTGCCGGATTCACGTGTCCGGGAGGTCCGACATAGCCTTTGCCGATTCAGGCTCTCTGTCCGCGTTGTCGCAGCATGGGCCCTTCAAAGCTTACGATATCGCTTTTCGCGGTTTTGGTCCGGCCTCGAGACACGGGTAGCTGAACGATATTTCGTTGAAAGAAGAGATCAAGCGTCCAATCGAGCATCACTCGGATGCGTTTTTCGAGCATAGGCACGCATCAGGTAATAATATACCTGCCGGTGTTTGAGCAGCCGATCGAGTTCGAGGGCGGTGTTGACCCCGGCAAATCCGCCGCCGATTATGACAATCCGTTCTTCTAAAATTCTCCATCGAGTTGAATTAATCCAAACTCGCCCTGTCCACTTTCAACACAACTTGAAGCAATACGTTCGCGCCGTTTGCGATCTCCTCGGGCTTCGAATACTCCCGGGGCGAATGGCTGATTCCGCCGACACTCGGAATAAAGATCATTCCAACGGGCGCGATGGGAGCGATCTCCTGCGCGTCATGGCCTGCCCCGCTTGGCATTACCCTTGTCGTAAAGCCGAGTCCTTTCGCCGCCTGGTCGATTATCGTTCGAAGTCGCGGGTCGGTCGGGGCGGGTATGATTGCGTTGGTTTGAGTAAAGCTGAATTTCGTTCCGGCGGCGCGTCCAATTTCATCGGCTTCGCTTGAGATTAGCTTGAAGAGCAAATCAATCTTTTTTTCATCGAGATCCCTTAGCTCAAGTCCGGCTACGACTTTTCCCGGAATGACGTTATACGCGCCGGGCTGCACCTGGAGTTTGCCGACTGTGCCCACCTGTCTTCCGGGCGTCGCCGTTACGATTCGATTCACGGACTCTATGAATTTCGCGGCGGCGAGCAGGGCGTCGCGCCGTTGATTCATCGGCGTGGTTCCCGCGTGGTTGGCGAAGCCTTCGATAGCGACCTCCCACTGCTTGATTCCTACAATGCCTTCCACGACGCCGATGTTGATCCTGTTGGAATCGAGGATGCCTCCCTGTTCGATATGAAGTTCCAGGTAGGCCGCGATGTCTCCTCGTTTGCGCCGCGCTCGCGCGAGTTGATCGGGATCGCCTCCAATGAATCGTATGCCGTCCCCAATGCGCTTTCCGCCGTTGGTCACGAGATTCAACTGCTTTTCGGTCAGGCCGGTTCCAATTGCGTGACTTCCAATCGTGCCGCCTTCTTCATTTTCGAAAATTATTACTTCCAATGGATGCCGAAGTGATACGCCGGCATCCCGGAGCGCTTGCGCCGCCTCGATTGCCGAGATCGATCCTACGTCGCCGTCGTAGTTTCCGCCCTCCGGGACCGAGTCGATGTGAGAGCCGACCAGCAGCGGCGGAAGCGATTTGTCAGTTCCGGCTTTGCGGCCGATTATGTTGCCGGCCGTATCGATGGAGACATCGAGACCGGCGCTCTTCATAAGACCAATAACGTATTCGCGTCCCTTCAGATCGGCGTCGCTGTATGCGAGTCTGCTGACTCCGCCTTGCGGGTTCTTGCCGAATTCAGAGAGCTCGGTGAGGTGAGTCGTTATTCGCGTTCCGTTGATCCGGGGTTGGGCTCCGGATTGGGGGAATACCAGGGCTGGACCTAACATCAGGAATGCCGCAAGGAAGAAACCTGCTCTCTGTTTTATATTCATGGTGTTCCTATTGATCTTCGCGCAGAAGCCGCAATTCAACGACGCTCCTCAATGGCAGGAAATGGCTTCAGCAGAGGCAGTTCTTAAAGAAGAGAACCGGGAACCTCTGTAAGTCCGGCATCCGCGCCTGCCGTTGTCATTCAGTTCACTGGCCGCGCCAGGAAATGCGGAGTCGTAGCTTCGTCGGCAAAAGCCCAGCCGGTTAGATAAGCCAGCCGGAGAATCTTCTCCATCTTCACGAAGTTGATCCTCTCAACCGTATCGGTAGGCTGATGGTAATCGGGATGAAATCCGGTGAACCACCATATCGCGGGAATATCATGCAGCGCGAAAGGGAATTGATCGCTGCGTTGAAAGACGTTCAGAGCCGCGTCGTCATCCCACTTGTAATTCAGCGACAAACCAATCTGTTTGTTCGCTCTCTCGACTGCGCCGCGGTATTCGGGACTGTTGACGACTCCGATCAGGTTCAATTCATTGGATGTGTCCGCGGCTATGTTTATCAAGCCGTCGGTCTGGGCGCTCGGCGCCTCATTCCGGCCGATCATATCGAAATTGATAACGGCTCTTGTTGTCTCGAGAGGCCGCAACGGATGCGCCGCGTAGTAGTACGAGCCGAGCAGTCCGCGTTCTTCAGCGGCGAAGACCGCGAATAGCAGAGTTCGACGAGGTCTGGAGGAGTTCGCCGCGAAGGCGCGAGCCAGCTCTATTACTCCAACCGTACCCGAGCCGTTGTCGTCGGCTCCGTGATAGATTTTGCCGTCGCGAACTCCGTCGTGATCGTAGTGGCCGCTGAAAATGACGGTTTCATTTTTCAGCGCCGGATCGCTTCCTTCGATCAGTCCAATGACATTGGCAGTCACCGCTCGGCGGTGTTCGGCATTAACCGAACGCATTTCCACTACGGTGTCCGCCAGCGGCATCGACGCCGGCTTGAGAGCCGAGTCGATCGAGTGCTGAATCTCCGAGGGTTTCTTTCCTGAAGGCCCGAGCAATTTGGCTGCAAGGGCATCGCTTATGCTGAACTGCGGAGTCGTCACTTCGCCGTCCGCAAGGGCCTGCGAGGGAAAACGAGTTATGCGGTCGATGATGCCTGGAATTCGCGCCAGGCGTTCCTGATTGGAAGGATGTTTGCGGTTCGGTTCACTCGCGACGAGCACTCCGACGGCGCCATGACGCTGCGCGTTTAGTATCTTGACCCGTGAGTTTGCGTGACGTGTGTTGCCGATGCCATTGAAGATCGACTTTGGATCGTTCTCCTGAGGCTCGTGATCGAATACCAGCGCGATCTTACCCTTTGCATCGAGCCCGGCATAGTCATCGTATCCAAATTCAGGCGCCGTTATTCCGTAGCCCGCAAACACGACCGGAGCTTTCACGGTCAAGTCATAAGGAAAGGTTCCGATGAAGTCTCTCACGTATTCAAAGCGCTCGTCCTGTCCGTGACGGCTGAGCGTTATGCGCATCTCGCGAGGCTCGGGCCGGTACTCGATCATCCCGATCTGTTGAAGGTAAGAGTCGCCGGAGATCGGCTTCAGACCCGCGCGGGCGAACTCGGCTGCGATAAATTGAATGGCCACTTCCGAGCCGCGCTGCAATGACATCCTACCTTCGAGCTCATCCGAAGCCAGGAAGGTTAAGTCGGCTCGGAGATGCGACTTTTGAATCGCTTCAAAGCCGCGAATCATTCGAGGATCGACGCCGGTTTGTGAAAGGCCTGCGGTGATGGATATGGAGAGCACGATCATGAAGACCGTCGCTCGCTTGATCGTTCTCATGTGTGTACCTCCTGGTCTGACCCGGCGGATGGACAAAAGATCACTCTATTTTGAGATGGAGCTCCTTGAGCTGTTCCGGAGAGACAGGACTCGGCGAGTCGGTCATAAGATCCGCGGCGCTGGCTGTCTTCGGGAAGGAAATCACCTCTCGAATCGAATTCTCGCGAGCGAGGAGCATAACTAATCGGTCGAAGCCGATCGCCATTCCGCCATGAGGAGGTGTTCCGTATTCCAGGGCGTCAAGCAGAAATCCGAATTTCGCCCTCGCCTCTTCGTCGCTGAGTCCCAGCAGGGTAAATACTTGCCGCTGCAGCTCCCGAGAGTGAATTCGTATCGACCCGCTGCTCAATTCGACGCCGTTAAGAACCAGATCATATGCTTTAGCGCGAACATCGCCGGTGCGCGACTCCAGCGTCTCAAGATCCTCATCGTTTGGACTGGTGAATGGATGGTGCATTGGGTAGTAGCGTCCATCTTCTTCGTGATACTCGAACATCGGAAAATCGGTCACCCAGAGAAAGTTGAACCGCTTCGGATCCGTGAGTCCTTCGGCGGCGGCGATCTCGTTCCGGAGATTCCCCAGCGAAGCCGCAACGACCGACGGTTTACCGGCTGCTATCAATATCGCGTCTCCAGCGCCCGAGCCCAATTCGGCCGCAAGCGCTTTTACCTTTTCGTCTCCGAGCCCCTTGGCCAGCGGCGAGCTTATTTCGCCGGATTCGGAGGTCTTGATCCATGCCAACCCTCCAGCGCCAAATCGCTTCACGAACTCGGTCAACTCGTCCAGCCGTTTTCGAGAGTATCGAGCTCCGCCGCCTACCGTGATCGCCTTGACCTGTCCGCCTGCATCGAGAGCGGTGCGATAAGGCGTGAAATCGGTGTCGGCGAGAGAGCCCGAAATATCCTGGAGCTCCATTCCGAACCGCGTGTCCGGCTTGTCGACGCCGTAGCGGCGCATCGACTCCGCGTATGTCAGCTTCGGAAACGGCATCTCGACTTTGACGCCGATCATACGTGACAGCTCGACCATCAGCGGTTCTATCACGGCGAAGACGTCGGCGGGCTGAACGAAACTCATCTCGAGGTCGATCTGAGTGAACTCCGGCTGCCGGTCGGCTCGCAGGTCCTCATCTCGAAAGCAGCGCACGATCTGAAAGTACTTGTCGTAGCCGGAGACCATGAGCAATTGCTTGAAAATTTGAGGCGACTGCGGCAGCGCGTAGAAATTGCCCGGCGTAAGCCGGCTGGGCACGATGTAGTCGCGCGCCCCTTCGGGCGTCGACTTTATCATCATCGGCGTCTCTATTTCGTAGAAGCCGTGTTCGTCGAGATATTTTCGAATCGTGATCGCGGCGAGATGCCGAAGCCGGATGTTCTCCTGCATCTTTGGCCGGCGCAGGTCTATGTAGCGGTACTTCAAGCGAACGTCTTCGCTTGCCTGAACGCCGTCGATTTCGAATGGAGGCGTCTTCGCGGTGTTGAATATCTTGATTTCGCGGCCTATGACTTCGATCTTTCCGGTCGAGATATTCGAATTGACCTTGTCCGCGTCGCGCATGACGACCTTGCCGGTTACGCCAATAACATATTCGCCGCGCACTTCTTTGGCGCGCGAATGGGCCGGGCCGTTCGTTTCTTCATTGAATACGACTTGAACCACGCCTTCGCGATCACGGAGATCCACGAAAAGGAGCGGGCCGAAATCGCGGCGCCTGTGCACCCAACCAAATAGAGTTACCACCGAGCCCGCGTGCTCAGGCCGCAAGTCGCCGCAGTAGTGAGTTCGTTTTATTGTTCCCAGGCTGTCTAACATGACTAAAGTCGACGGTACTTCAACGTGTCGATTATCTCGCTTTCTCGGAGACTGGTTTGCTCGCCTGTTTTCATATCTCTTAGAACATAGCTGCCGCTTTTTATCTCGTCCTCGCCGATTATAAGCGAGTATTGCGCGTCCAGGCTGTTGGCGACCGCCAGAGCTTTCTTGAGCTTGCGTCCTTCGAGGTCGACGATAACGCTTATGCCTGCCGCTCGAAGTCTTCTCGCGACTCCGAAAGCGTAGTCGCGAGAATCGGCCCCCACGCATGCGACGAACAACTCAGGTCTATTTACGCCGAGGTTAATCGTGGATTCGGGAACGCTCATCACGAGCCTTTCGATGCCCGAGGCGAAGCCGAAGCCTTTTACCGGCTGCCCGCCAAGTATCTCCGACAACCCATCATAGCGTCCGCCCCCGATGAGGGTGTTTTGCGCTCCCAGGCTGCTCCCGGTGATTTCGAAGGCAGTACGCATGTAGTAGTCAAGTCCCCGCACGAGTCGGGGCTCGATCTTGTAAGCGATTCCGCGTTGATCGAGAAGCCTTCTGAATTCGCTGAAATGATTACCGCAAGCGTCGCAAAGAGAGTCGCTGATAAGGGGCAATTCCGCTAAGTGGACCTGACACGACTCGACCTTGCAATCGAGCACTCGCAGCGGATTCGTTTCGTAGCGCTGGCGGCAGCTTCCGCACAGGTTCGGCAATCTCTCGCGAATTGCTTCCCTCAATGCGGAAATGTAGGCGGGCCGGCAGGCTCCGTCGCCAATCGAGTTAATCAGCAGTTCGGTATCCGAGATGCCCAATTCCATCAGAAACCAGTACAGCATCTCGATTACCTCTGCTTCTATCGCGGGCTCGTCGCTCTGTCCGAGAACCTCGACGCCGATTTGCCAAAACTGGCGATAGCGGCCTTTTTGAGGCCGTTCGCGGCGAAACTGAGGGCCTATGTAGAAGAGCTTGACCAGTCCTGCCTGGTTGAACATTCCGTGCTCGGAATAAGCGCGAACGGTCGGGGCGGTCGACTCCGGTCTGAGCGAGACCATCTCGCCGTCCCGATCCTCGAACGTGTACATCTCTTTGTTCACATCGGTTTCGGCCCCGACGCCGCGCTCGAAGAGTTCAGTTCTTTCAATGATCGGCGTGCGTATCTCCTCGAAGCCGTAGCGCCGAAATGCTTCGCGAGCGACACGCTCGACCAGCAACCACCGCTCGATCTGGGCGTCGGGCTTGGCGGTGAAACGCGCGGGCAGGATATCCTGGGTGCCTTTGACTCTGCTAATCATTTGTCGCTGATCATTAGTTATTCGTCACTTGTCATTCCAGCGCTTTATCGGCTGGGTGTGTCGAGGAACGCCGCCGTTCATCTAGCTTCTGCTTTGTTCGGCGTAGTCGCTTTTGTATTCGACATAGTGGCGCCAGTTCTGATCGATGCGCGATCTCTCTTCGTCGGTGAGGCCGCGGCGGACACGCGCGGGAGAACCCATCACGAGCGAATTCGGCGGTATTATCGTGCCCGGAGTAAGTAAGGAGCCCGCCGCTACCAGCGAGTTCTCTCCAACGGTCACATTGTCCAATACAATCGAGCCTATGCCGATCAAGCAATGATCGCCGACGGTGCAGCCGTGAAGCACTACGCTGTGCCCCACCGTGACGTAGCTCCCGACCGTAGTTGCATACAGATCCACGGTCACGTGAACAACGGACCCGTCTTGTATGTTGGTGTACTCGCCGATGCGTATGCTATTGCAATCGCCCCTCACCACACAGTTGAACCAGACGCTCGAGTGCGCGCCGACTTCGACATCGCCTATGATCTGAGCGCTCTCCTCAATAAACGCCGTCTCGGCGATCTTCGGAACAGTTCCCCTGAATGGCTTAAGCATATGTCCTCGTGCGCCTGCCTCCTCAGCCGCGCCGGCGACTGTTGCGATCAGACGCCTCATTGTCACGGCGGCATCCAGCTATTCGTCGCTTCTATCTCAATGGAAAGCTTTGAAGGTAACACGGCGGTTTACAGGCGGCAAGTTGACACTCTTCAGAGCCTGACATAGCATCTTCGAAATCGGTAAACAACAGCGACTCTAGTCGCTTTCGGGAGTCACGCGAGGCATTACTGCGGAATCGTCTGATACTCCTCACAGTCACGACGCCGATTTTAGTCGGCGCGTTCGGCTGCGGAAAGCCCTTCAGAGCAGGCTCCGAGCCATCGAGACAGACCGCGCATACAAACTTTTAATCTCCTACTAAAAAGGCTTCAGGGATGAGACTGGATACCCGCGTCGTATTCGGCGAGGAATTGTTGAACCTTCGCTCCCGGGCTCAGCAGCGCTACTCCGCGCTTCCAATCGTATAAGGAAAAAACGCCGACGATGTCTCCCTTATTGTCATAAACCGGGCTGCCGGAGAAACCGTCCTGACCGTCGATCTTCACCGATAAAAACTGATAGCCGCCGAATGCATATGAACCGTTGAAATTGCCGCGCCGAATCAGCTTTTGCGATCCCGGCTGCGCAATCAAGAGCAAGGGTTCGTCCTGGCTAGGTGTTTCTCGGAAGGTAGGCCGCTGGGTCTGCTTCACCGTGCATACCTTCAGCAATGCAAGATCAGCTTCGGGATCAACTTTGAGCACGCGAGCCTGGCAATTGTTGACGTAGACCTTTACTTCGAGATCGTCGTCTGCTTTGAAACCGAGTATTCGCTTCTTGCGAGCGCTCAGGTTTCCGGAGACTACGTGATAGCTGGTCATCACAAGGCCGTCTCCCACCATGAAACCGGTCGCATGCGCGTTGGGCTCCGGTGCGCTCACGGCGGAGAGTACCCGCACCATCGTGTTTCGATTCTTCTTCATGAATTCGAGGGCAACGGTGATCGTGTATGGTTCGTGCTGTTTCGCGACTCTACCAAGAGTGTCTTGCGCCGTAGAGTTGAACGCCAGAATGAGAAGCAGTGCGGGAACAGAAACAAAGCTGCGAACCTTTCTCTTCATCGTGATCTCCTCCTTCTCGAAACGAGCTGGAAACGAAAAACGGGTGCTGACCAGGATATTGACAGCCAGCGGAGAAACTGAGAAATCGAACGCGGTTCCCCGATAATCTCCCTGTTCAGCGGTTTAGTCAACGCAATTGCCCGATCCGCGATATCTCACGGGCTCAGCCTCGCGCGCGCTGTTTTTCCACTGTGAAAGGTGTCACCAGACATTGTGTCCGATTTCCGTTCTCATAGCTGGTGCGAGGCGAACAGAGCAATATTCATTCCGTTTAGAAGCGGTAAGCGATGATTATGACCGCCTGGGCACTCCGCTGCCGGCAATCAACTATGGCTTCAGCGACGATTTCGACGAGGCGCCGGCCCTGTTCCAGCGGGGATCACGGCCAATTCAGCTAATGAGACGGACGTATCGTCGCCGAAGCCGGACAGAGCTATGAGTTTCAGGAATCGTGCCGAGATCGGTTGTTCGAAGCGCACTCGATGCGGCTCGAATGACGAAGGCAGTTCGCCGCGCATCACATCGCGCCAGTGCATTCCGTCATCGCTGATCTGAAGAGCGAATTCGCGAATATCTCCCTCATGCTCGCGGTTGTTCTGTCGCGGCATCAAGACCACTCCTGACATAGCGCGCGGCACTCGAAAACTCAAAGTGAGCTCATGAGGATGGCGGCCCTGCCTCTCATTTGTTTCCCAGTAAGTGTTAGGATCGCCGTCAATCGCTTTGCCGGCGTCGTTCGTTGGGCGGTTCGGGGGGGCGCTTGCCTTGACCGTCATCGCACTTAGAGTGTCGCTGGTTCCCTGAGCGGTCGCTCCCAGCGCATGCATGATAACGGTATCGAACAGCAGGCCTTCGATGGCAGCGGATGTGACCGATGCCCTAGGCCGGAAATGAGCCGCATGCATATAGTCAAGCAGAGATGTTCGAAGCTGCCTGGCAGCCGGCCTGCTCGCCAGCGAGTTTTCGAGATCGGCGGAACACACGACCAGCCGGCCGCGGCCAACGGTGCATTCAAATACAAGCGCGAGCTTATGGTTTCGATTCCAATCGTCGATCGGCTCCACTATCGGATCGAGACCGGCCGGCAGCGAATCCATATTAATGGCTCTTGCGCCGCGCACTATCTCCGTCCATTGCCAATCGAATTGCCGGTCGGTAGGGAATTCGGCCAGGGCCGGATGTCTTCTCTCAATGTAGAGCCCGAGCATGCGGCTCCATTCGGGCATCATCTGGCGGTTCCAGGAAACGGGAACAACATCAAGCGGGGGATTGCTCCAGTCGAGATCCGAACTCCGCGGGAGAAACAATACCTTGCCTCCGGCCGCAAGATGTCGCTTCGCCTGACTCCACGATGTCGTGACCAATACATCTCGCTCTGGAGCGCTCTTGATATGAGCCGGATACAGCCAGAAGTTCCAATCGTTTTCGATAAGGCTGTTCTTCAAGCCTACGATCAAGCGGTAAGCGCGTGGCGCCGGCGCCCTGGAAAGATCGATCTTGACGCGCCCCAGCGGAATGTTCTTGCCGATCGGTATAGTTCGCGCCGGCCATTCGCCCTCCGCGATCAATGCGCCGTTTGCATCCGCAATCTGCCACACCGGTGTTGCGTTTTCTATCGGCGCTGCTCCGAAATGGGCGATCTCCACTTCGACATTGAAGTCATCCGAAGTCGTGAGCACCCTCTGCTTCAGCCGAGCCAGTACCACAGTCGAATTACAGAATCGGCGAAACTCATCCGGGGTCGCATAGTGTTTGGAATCCCAAAACGCATCCAACAGTCCTACCGGAGCAGTGCCCTCGCCCGGATAGTCGCGCAGACTGAGCATCTGAAAGCCCGATAATCCCGGAGTGCGGAGGTTGGCTTCGATGTCTTCTTTATAGCACTCGAATTGAAATCGGCCCGACGCTTTCGCGAACTCTTCGTTCTTTTCGATCAACCCATGCGCCGCCAGAGAGTCCCGGAATAACTTGTAGTTCCCAGGCTGCATATAGCCGCGGAATTTTTCTATTACATCGTACTCGGGGTATGCGGCCCACTGTCCGAGCTCATGCGTTAGCACGGGAACATTGATTCCCTTTAGCGCCTGACCGTAGTCGCCTCCGAACCAGCCCGATTCCCCGCGAAGCATGTTCCGCCCTATTCGGGAAACGTCGAGGTAATCAGTTCCGCTCAACGGGCCCGGTGCATCAATAAACGATGAACCGGTTGCCGCGGTATATAGTCGCCGCGAGTCCTCCGACCGAAAGTGATTGACCCATGCGGTCAGCGCTTCTTTCCAGTTTCCCCTTGGCTCATTGTTGGCCGAAAGCAGCAGAAATGACGGGTGATTGCCGTAGGCCCTGATCATTCGCTCTGTTTCTTCATATAAGATGCGCTCGGTCTGTGAACCCTGGCCTATCTCGCTCCACATCCCCGCCTCCGGCTGCAGGTAGAACCCGAGCTCATCGGCGGCGATAAAGGCGGCTTCAGGAGGACACCACGAATGAAACCGCATATGATTCAAGCCCCACGACTGGCATAGGCCGATGATTTGTCTCCACCAGTGCACATCCGTTGCTGGATACCCGGTGAGAGGAAAGTCGCCGCTATTAATGGTTCCGCGCAGCAAGGTGGGCCTGCCATTGACGAGGAGTTGATTTCCGTCCGCGCGGATCTGTCGCAGACCGAATACGAGATCGCGAGTATCGTCGGCATCGTCGCCGTTGAGACGAACGCTCAATCTTTGAAGCGCCGGGTTGAACTCGTCCCAGAGCTGCGCATTCCTGCCGAGCTGAACCTCCAGCTCAGCAGCACCGCCGGTTTCATCCCATGTCACTGGAGTGGTCGAGCCGCCGGCTGTCAGGACGCCCGATCCCGGTTTTCCCGTTACGCTGCCGATCCGAACCTTCACGAGCGCAGTCTTCTTATCAATGTTCGGAAACACCTGGGCGTCTTCAATCCACACGCGGGTCGTTGAAGTCAGCTCGATGGCTCCGGCGATTCCATTCCAGGTGCTGCCGGCCGAGTCCGAGACGTTATGAGCGTCTGGTCGATAGCTGAAGATCATTCTATTGTCGATGCGTATTGTGATCCGATGACGACCCTGCTTAAGGCTCCCGAGATCATAGACGTGCGGAGCGACGAGGCTGTTATTCGAGCCGATCTGGTTTTCATCTACCCATACCGTCGTGCGCCATCGGGGCCGCTCGAGCGTGAGCACTACTCTTCGATCAGACCAGCCCCGCGGAATGTCCACGATGCGTTGATACCAGGCCGCGCCCAGATAGTGTTTCGGCGGTTGTGATAGAAACGGCGTCTGCACTTTGCCGGGCTTTGTATAGGCTTTGTATTCCTCTCGCTGATACCAGAAACGGTCATAGCGTCCGAGCACCCAGGGCGTACCCGTGCTGATTTCGTCTCCATAGCCTTGGGCTTGTAGGATCCCTGGAAGGGTGATCCTGTCTTTCAAGTCTCGAGTGAACCATTGCTCCCTGATTCCCGTGTCCGCGGAATCCAGAGCGAATCTCCACTCGCCTGTGAGGGATATATTACTGGTAGATTGTGATTGAACCGGCGTTAACCATCCGAGCAATGCGATTAATGCGATGAACGTAGTAGAGAAAATAGAACTGATTTTCATGAGAACCTCGGGGGCATACTTCAGGCCTCTCGCAGTCGGGATTATTTATCCTCTGAATGAGGATCCGGGCCGCTCGCGTCGAATCGAGGTACGTCCCTTAATGATGGAGCTTAAGTTACTGCGGATAAATCTTAAAGATCTTTGACGGTCCGGTGCGCGACGCCCGGTGCAACTCGGTTACACGGGAAGCGCGGCGTCACAGATGGACCCAGTGCGTTTCGTAGTGAACGAAAATGAATCGACTACCCTACCCAACAACCCACCTTCTTGTTCGTCCTACATAGCAGCTCAGCAATGCCGACAGCGGAATAATGAGGTCCGCCTGAGCGCCAGCCTAATGCGAAGGCGTAGAGAGTATCACTTTTTGTTGGGAATCGAAAATCATTCGGGAGATTCGGGTGGGTAAAGAAAACAGTTTTGGAGGGACGAGCCAGCGACTTTTTTAAGTTGACCCGATCTACGATATGAACCGCCGAGAGCAGCGTCGGGATAGTCAGGAGCGTCCAACTCGCGCGTAGCAGGCTGTAGCTACTCTTATCCATGAGCGCAATGCTCTTTGAGTTTTCTATCCTCGTAGTCAGCCTAGAAAAAGAGTTGGCAAGGAGTCCATCTCCGCAGGCGATCTGGAGTTTCGTCACTCGAAATCTCCGAAGGCGATGGAATTTCGTCATTCGAAATCTCTGCAGGCGATGGAGTTTCGTCATTCGAAATCTCCGAAGGAGATAAACAAGACAGCCCAGGGTACCACCCTGGGTGAAGCCCACGTATTAGGACTGCGATCCCTGCAGGGGATCAACACTCTCCGTCACTTCAATAATCCATAAGAGGTACGAAGTCGAATACGAGCGATATGTTTGGGATTGATAGGTCTGAACCGCCAACAAGCTATCAATCCCCTTCGGGGAAAGGAAGAATTGAAGGTGCCTTCTTACCCAGGGTGAAGACCCTGGGCTCAAATATTGATCCGCTTCGCGGATAATCAAGCTGCCCTGTCGCGCCTTACCTACGCTCAATACAACGAAGGCCGAGCCGATCCTCCCAGCAGTGATGGATTCATCTGTGCGATGGTGCGGTTGCCTTCATGGCTTCCCCAGGCGAACATCAGCGATACCATTGGAAAGCCGCCCGCTCTGAGCGTCAGCCCAGTCGCGTAGCTGTGCGCCAAATGACTGAAGTCGAGATCTTGCCGCGTAAGGGCCGCCTTCCCCACTTCTGCGATGAAGCTAAACCCCAACGGTCCACGGATCGAATGCTCAAAGCTGCCCTGCAGTAGCAGGACGTTCGGCGCGCGGAAGCGATAGTCCTGATAACTCTGAAGCGATTGATGTCCGTTGAGGTCGCCGCCGCCGAGAGTAGGCTGAAAATAGAACGGCACAACGCTTCCCGATGAGGTAAACGACTGCGATATGAATAGCCGCGCTCCAATGCTACCTTCGCGATTGCGGCTAATTGATTCCTTAATGGTTTCGCATTCGTGTTTCGAATCCGTTGCGCTCGAAGAACAGTCGTTAGGACCGTTGTGGTCTTGAGGCCACGGTCGCCTCGTAGTCTTGTAGAGCGGGATTTGATGGTTCAGGTCTATGGTAAATCGCCGGAATGAAAATCGGGAATCACCTGCCGCAATGAATTCCTGGACGCTAATCAGATAATTGAGCCGCAGGTAGTCCGACAAATTGGGCCGCAGCCGTATCCCCTGTCCGAACTGTGCGAACGCGGGCTGGCTTGTAAGACCTGGAGCTGTAGCTTCGGTATAGACTTGCTCGATCGACGGGCTCGGCTGCCCGTGACTCGCTCGAATATCGATGAATCGCCCGTTAGCCTCGCCGTAGAGCGACAGGTTCAAACGATGTCCAACGACTGGCAACAAGGCGCTGGTCCCGACAATCGTCTCGGTCATGCCGAAGTACGATCGGTCGGCAACCGTAGTGGACTGACCAAGTCCGAAATAAGCGATCTTGTTCAATGAAATCGACTGAGCGTAGAGGTTGAGCACCGGGTATTCAGTGAGCTCGAGCTTCGGCTTTGGCGCCGCGGTTCCACCCGGTCTCATCACGATCTTCTTCTCCGGCACGTAGACGGCTTTCAGGTAAGCGCCGGCGCGCCACGAACCATTAAAAGAGGCAACCGCGTCGGCATTCAGGCTCAGCCGCCAGGGCTTGTCCTGGAGATTCCAGTGCTCCACGAAGGCCAGACCGAGGCCGACTCCATTTTGAGGGGCAAGACTTCCGGCTGCGATGTGAAACGGCTGCCCGGTGAACAGTACCTCGGCACAGCCGGCGAACGACTTTATGTCTCCGCAACTCGACTTTAGCTTTTCACCTTCGTGCCTGAGCTCAGCTTGAAACTTACTTTCCTGGGCGACAGCCGCGCCGGCGAGCGCAAACAATAACAATATGGGCAAAAGTATTCGGATTCGCATTGGAACTCCTTGTGTCGATACTTGCCTACTGGTTGCCGCTAAACAGCCGCACTATTTCGGTCATCTTCTTTATATAAACCGCGGCCTCGCCTTCCGTCTTCGCGGCTTTTATTTCATCGCGGACCAGTTTTCGTACGGTGTCCGCCAGATGCTCCATCTGAGTTCTCAGGTGCTGCGGAACAGGCCGGTCTTTGTTAAAGGCGTCCGCGGGCGGTTTAGGAACGCGAATGACGTTCTTTGAAGTGGACATTATGATCTCCTATTCGAAGTCGAAGAGCGGGCAATCTTCTTCAGGCCGCATTTGATCGGTAATTAGGTCCATAAAAGTGCTGGCTGCTTTCTCTCGCGGAGACCGGTTGTCGTAGTCTCCTAAGAAGAAGCTGGTGACCGTAGCCGGAATTGAAGCGTGCTCAAAGATGCGTCCGTTTACCAAATCTTCGGTTCCGGGTATCACCGTGCCTCTTGGCACCCACGGCGAGATCAGCAGCGCCGGAACACGCACGCCCAATCGGTCGAAGGCGAATGGAAATCTGGTTCCTGTATCCGCCGCGGACGCCACGAAACCGTCGGGTGTGCACGGCGGCGGCGGCACGTGGTCGTAGATGCCTCCGTGCTCATCGTAAGTAATCAGCAGAGCCGTGCTCTTCCAGAGATCGGGATTGGTGCGGATCGCATTGTAGACCGACGCGATAAAGATCTCACCGGCTTGCACGTTGTGATCCGGGTGTTGATCGTTGGCAAGGACTTCGCCTCCGTCGCCTTCGTGATCGCTGTAGTTTGGTTCTATGTAGGAATAGTCGGGAAGCAGTCCCGCTTTGCAGTCCGCGAGAAACTGTTCATACGTTCCGAACAACTGCGGCTGATTCTTGAAAAGGTTCGCAACCTCGAGGCTGGAGCTATGCTCATCGAAGTAATAGAGCTTGGCGGAGCGGCCCGCTTTGATCATGCGTTCGTAGATGCTCAGGTAGGGCCCTTTCCAATAAAAGATGTCCATCCCGACCTGGCCGAACGACGTGCCGTAGTGTGAGAAGGCTCGATTGCACAGCGTGGGCCCCGGAATCGACGCGAACCAACCATTGAATAGCGCATAGCTTCGCGCAAGTCCTGCAAGGACCGGCAGCTTATCGGGCGTGAAGTAATTCATGATGTTGTGAGAGTGCTTCACGTCGCGGCGCTGCTCAAAGTAATCAAGGATGAAGCCCTTCATTGAAGGGGTCTCCGGAGGCCCATCGGTTCCGTGGTACAACTGGAGATTGACTCCCGGGAAATGGTGGTCCGGGTCTGGATCCAGTTGACCCTGGAATTTGGCATCAGGCTTGACCTTGATTTCGGCGCCTTTTGTATCGGGATTGAATTCATTGCCGGTGAGCCCGTTGATGCGCGCATCTTCCTTCATTAGCGCGCCAAGCATGTGATCGAACGAACGGTTCTCCATCATAAGAACCACGATGTGCTTGATGTTGCCGTTTGCCATGAATGCTCCTTGGAGACCTGGATCGATTTCAAAAAAGCCGCGATACCTCGGGCCGCGTAATGACCCCAATCACTACGACGAAAATGGAGCGTCGTTTCATTCAACTTTATATCCGGATCGTTGCCTGCTATCTCAGCGTGTGTGTGATCATGCGGCCGGGACTTGTTCGAACACAAGGATTAAATCGACGGCGGAAGGATTGATAGATACTGATTTATTAGCGCGGCTTATGAGGCGGGTTGGAGATCATGAAATGTTTTGAACGCCATTCCCTTATGCTGATGAAAGCGTCGCGAGATGAGGTCACTCCCCGCGGCAAGGCGTCGGTCGAAGCCCTCTAAGCCAGGTCGCGTAAGTGGGCGGCGACCGGCGCCACTATTCCCATTTGGCCCTTGATTTCACGCGTCAACACTCGTCATCGATGCACGCTTCCCCCCTGCTTCCGCAATCACCAAACCGTTCAGCTTGCACCATAAGGCGCCTTGAATTAGATTCTGAGTCTGTTCACGTTAAAGCTTATCGAGGACACCCGCCGAATGAGATTTATAAAATTAGCAATAATCGTGTTTATGTCAGGCTTGTTTTTCTTTTCCGTGCTTCGCGGAGGAGATCGAACGTTCGCGCAGGAGAATTCAGCTCAGGAAAAGAATGCCTTAGATGTAGCCGGCTTCGGTCTGAGCCTACCTGAAAGAGTCGGCGCCGACGACGGAGCGCTGTTCGCCATTCAATTTCTGGGCGATCTTCATGGGAGTCTCGATAACTGCGGCTGTAAGGGCAGGCCCGCGGGTGGATTCGGAAAACGTGTGAGCTATCAGAAGGCCTTCAAAGAAAAGCTCCCGGCTATGCCCGTTCTGATGGTCGATTCCGGTGAGTTCCTCAACGACGATAGATCTACTCACGGAGAGCTAAAGGGCGATGCGCGAATAAAGAACGATTGGGTGTTGAAGGCCTATGATAAGTTCCCGGTGGAGGCGGCGAACGTCTCGGCGGCCGATGTGGCATATATATCGCAGCTAATCGCGGAAGACAGCGGCAAGTCAAATTTGCCGCCCATCTTGCAACGAACTATTTCCGCAAACATCGTAAAAGCCTCAGATGGGCGTCCGGCGTTCAAGCCGTTCGTCATCCGCACGATAGGTAGGGGAAAGCCAGTCAAGGTCGCGATCGTCGGGCTGTCGGAGCTCAGCACAAGGCCTCCAGCCGGACTCAAGATCGTCGATCCACTGGAAGCTGCCAGGCTCGTTGTTCCAGAGGCGGCTCGTGCCGCGGAAGTTGTGGTCGTACTCGCTCACGTCAAGAGCGATGTCGCGGCGCGAATAGCGGCTGAGGTTCCAGGAATCTCCGCGTTGATTGTCGGTAACGGAGAATTGTTCACGCCTTCAATTCGCCTCAAAGACACATTGATTGCATTCACGCCGAGCGAAGGCAGGATGATGGGCGAGCTCAGGTTTTATGCCGGCTCGAAGATTTCGGTTAAAGATCGATTCATTTCGCTGGACGGTCAGGTTCCTGACGATCCGGAAGGATACGAGCTAGTAGTCGGCCAACGCGAAGCGCGCAAAGTCGCATACGACCGTTTCAGCAAGCCTCCGACCGGCGACGGCACTAAGCTTACAATACCGGCGGGATATGCAGGTTCGCAGAACTGTTCCAAGTGTCATGTCGGACAATATGTAAAGTGGGCGAATTCGGACCACGCCCTCTCATCGAATCCGCTTGCAACAAGACAGACCGAGCTGGAATCGAGTTGCTTCGTCTGCCATGCGGGTGTTGTTCATTCCGACGCGATGAGCCGCGAGAAGCCGCTCGGCAACGTTGGTTGTGAGATTTGCCATGGACCGGGTGCTGCTCATGTCGCCGCGCCGGATAAGAGCTACGGGCGCATCGGGGATGCCGAATCATCGTGTGCTCGTTGTCATACCGCGAAGACAAGTCCGAAATTTAATTTCTCATCGTACCTTGCTCAGGTGAAGCATTGAGATAGGCCTGAGGCTTTGAGATCGGCGAGGCGCGCTTGTCCTACAATATTCGAAATCCGTTTACGCCGGCTCATTCCTGGTATGCATCTCGCGAAGCTTGAACTTCTGCACCTTGCCGGAAGCCGTCATAGGAAATGAATCTACAAAGCGGATCTGACGCGGTATCTTGAATCGCGCGATACGATCCCTGCAAAACTCTCGAATCTCATCCGCGCTCAACGCCTCTCCCGGATTGAGCCTGATCGCGGCGGCGACGTCTTCTCCATACTTGTCATCGGGTATTCCGTAGACATACACATCCGAAATCCCAGGATGCAGCCGAAGAAGGTCTTCAATTTCCTTCGGAGCGATGTTTTCGCCGCCCCGAATTATCAAATCTTTTATTCGACCAGTGATTCGAACATAGCCCTCGGCGTCGAGGCTCGCTTG
>Ga0209687_1000243_pt1 | contig 19486 bp, 18 predicted proteins | sample GraSoiAngelo_136_FD_185893 | JGI IMG/M metagenome (GOLD analysis project Ga0209687, IMG submission 185893) | Grasslands soil microbial communities from the Angelo Coastal Reserve, California, USA - 14_0929_09_20cm (SPAdes) (version 2) | ecosystem: Environmental > Terrestrial > Soil > Grasslands ...
GGGTCACCAGCACTACGCCGAGTGATACTCCGGCCATGCTGACCGCGGTTCGGAGCGGGCGCTGCCTGAGATTGGCTAGGCTAAGGCTATCCATTATTGCGGGTGCAAGCGCTTTTGCAGGTTTTTATTCGGCGGAGGCTGATGGTCCTTCGATCGATCGGCTTCCGCCTTCGTAGGTTGATCGAGATCGATCTCCTTCAACTGCTGAACGTTCTCCAGTCGAAAGGCCGTTGCGGGCATCTCTCCATTAATCTGAATGGAGTCGGGGTCCAGTTCGAGAGCGAGGCTATAGCCGTCGTTCAGCCGATCGATTACGGTTGTGGTAGGCCACGACTTTTGGGAGGCGTTAACCTTGAATTCGCCGGTGTAGAAGATATCGCTTCCGAGTTTGCCCCCTCCGTTCTCGAATGTCTGTTGGCGAACCAGCGGCGTGCCCGGCCGCGTTCGATCGAACCAGAACTTGCGCCTGAGAGCGCTCTTGCCGTTGTCGTGATGATCCAGGACGTAGAGCACATAATAAGCGCGCCTTACGAGCGGGCTCTTCTTGTCCGCGTGGTCTGAAGGCTCCAGTTGAGTGAGTTCTTCGCGAAAGAAGTCAGTGCGGCCGTCCTCTGCGATGGGCCTTATCAGAAATGCCTCCGTCAGATGCTGCGGCCGGATATTGGCGAGCGCGCCGGCGTTTCTAAGGCGGGGATCGGCGGTTTCTTTGAGCTCCTGTTCGTTAATTCGCTTGTAGTCGCCGAGATTACTTCCGTGAATGAAGGCCCTCTTTTCGGTTGGATAATAAACAGCCAGCCGAAATTGAGAACCATCGCTCGTCATGTCGGCGATGTCGCGTGTAAGCGGCGCGGGCGCGGTCACGATCATCCGGATCTTTTCCGGGCGCTGCAGGCTGATCAATAGATTGCCCGCTGGATATTTATCGGAGGCCGCCGTAGCGAAATAAACTTTGACTTCAATGCTCGACTGGGCCGAGAAGCTCACCAGTTGGGAGTAGGAATTGATGCGGTCGACGAGGACGTTGGTCGCGAGCGGATCGTTCGCGTGAAGCAACTCGGGCTCCTTGACTCGTCTGATGCAGGCGGTTCCTGCAAGTGAAACTGTAGCCAGTAGGAATGTAAGAATGCGGGTTGCCGATCTCACTATAAGTATGACTCCATGCGCCCTGAGTCTCCTGCGGTGCGCGGGGGTTGTTAATCAACCAAAAAGGCTAGCAAAGCAAATTAAAGCTTGTCAACGAAATGGATAGTGACGGTGGTGCATCGGTGTGGTTTGAAGCGCGACTCGAGTCTATTAACTCAATCGATCACTGCTATTGGCCCCAGATTTTCCCTCGCTCCGATAGAGGAGCGCCCAATCTGACTGTGATTCGGCGCTCCCGATCTTCAGAGCCTTTGCCCCTGGATGGACTATTCCCGTCCGATTGCTTAAGCCAGTTGCGACTCGGTTTGAGCGAGCGGCTTCAAGGCTTCGACGGGCGTAAGCCAACCGTATGTATCCTCGGCGGCGCCGGTGAGCACTCGATAGAACTCATTCTGGATGAGTTCCGTCATGGGACCGCGCCGTCCGCATCCCACCTTGACTTTGTCGACCGATCTGATGGGAGTTATCTCGGCGGCGGTGCCGGTAAAGAATACCTCGTCCGCGATGTAAAGCATCTCGCGTGGGATTGCTCGCTCGATAACGGGTATTCCAAGCCTTCCACATATCTGAATGACGGAGTCGCGGGTGATACCGGGCAATATAGTCGAATACAGCGGGGGCGTCATAACCGTGCCGTCGTTGATCAGGAAGATGTTCTCGCCCGAGCCCTCGCTTATGTATCCGCCGCTGTCCAGCGCTATGCCTTCGGAATAACCGTTCAGCACCGCTTCCATCTTGATCAACTGGGAGTTCATATAATTGGCGCCGGCCTTTGCCATGGACGGAAGCGTATTGGGCGCGATCCGCGTCCAACTGGATACGCAAACATCCACGCCTGCTTCTATGGAATCAGCGCCGAGGTACTGTCCCCACTTCCATGCACAGACATAGGTTTCGATCGGAGCTGGAAACGGATTGACTCCAAATGTCCCGAATCCCCTGAATACAAGCGGGCGAAGGTAGCACTCGTCGTAGCCGTCGGCACGAATTAACTCGCCGCATGCGAGGCGGATGTCTTCCGCCGTATATGGGATGTCCATGCGATAGATGTGAGCCGAATTCAGAAGGCGGTCGATGTGCTCGTTAAGCCTGAAGACTGCCGAGCCTCGCTTTGTCTTGTAGCAACGGATTCCTTCAAAAATGGAGGAACCGTAATTAACTACATGAGACATTACGTGGATATTCGCGTCTTCCCAAGGAATGAGGCTCCCGTTGTGCCAGACATATGCGCCGTGCTCGGTGTCAGCTCTCATAGCTCAACTCCTTTTTCTATATTTGATTGCTTCGAAATGGAAAGAGAGACAGAACTGATGGATCCGGGATGTCGGGAAAACTGAAGGTCTAAATCGCACACAGCATCATACGAATGGTCAGCTAAAGGGTCAAGCAAAAGTTGATATCAGAGCGTGCACAATAAAGGTCGTCCCTTACGAGAAAGTTGTCCGTTATGAAAGGCCTTCTTCATAGTAGCGTTCCATCGCGGCCGCCCACCGGTCCTGCGCCTTTAAAATCAGCTCGACGACTTCTCTTACTGCTCCCTTTCCTCCGGCGTGTTCGGTTACATAGTGGGCATGAGCTCGGGCATCTTCCATGGCGTCTGCTACCGCAATCGCCAGGCCGGCTCGCCTCAGCAAGGGGATGTCGGTTACGTCGTCGCCCATCACGCAGACCTCATCAAAGACCACTCCTTCCGCGTCCGTGACCTCTTTGAAGGGTTCTAGTTTGTTGTAGGCCTTTTCGTAGAGATGATGGATGCCGAGATCCTCGGCGCGCGCCCTCACCGCGAACGACTTGCGCCCGGAGATTATCGCCAAACGCAATCCCGCGCGCGAAGCCATCCGCAATCCGTGGCCATCCTTTGAATCGAATTGCTTGGTCTCTTCGCCTTCCGGCATCGGTATTATGCGGCCGTCGGTAAGCACGCCGTCACAGTCCATAACGAGCAGCTTTATTTTCGCGGCTCTTGCTATCACTTCGTCGCGAGTCTTATTCACAGTTCCGCCTCAATCCAATTTGCATTATTCAAACAGAGTCGTGAGCGACGCGAATTGGTCTATGGTGAAATCGGGAGCCGCGAGCTTCAGTTGTTCGGCGCTCCTAAATCCGTAGGTAACTCCACAGGTCCGGGCGCCCGCGCGGCTTCCGGCTGCTATGTCGTTTTCGCTGTCGCCGATCATCACGGCTTCGTCCGGCGATCCGCCGAGCTGAATGATTGCTTCGAGCACGGGCCGCGGATCAGGTTTTCGCTCGGGAATCGTATCGCCGCCGACCACGCACTCAAAATGATGAGCTATTCCGAGATGATTGATTATCGTCCGGGTGAACTCCGTCTCTTTGCTGGTTACGATGGCCTTTGGCTTATTGCCGAAATGTTGAAGCGTCTCGGAGACTCCCGGATAGAGCCTTGTCGCGGCGAGCATCTGATGTGAGTAATGCTTTCGCATCAGCGCAAGTCCATCCGCGTGAAGGTTATCATCGGGCGGCCGATGAGCGGGCTCAGTAGCGGTGAGAGCCCGGTAAACCAGGACTCTCACGCCGTCTCCGACAAAGCGAGCCACCGCCGATTCGTCTACCGCCGGACGATCGAGTTCCGCAAGCATCCGGTTCACGGAGGTCGCGATGTCCGTCAGCGAATCGATCAAGGTTCCGTCCAGATCAAAAAGCATGATCCTGACAGGAGTCATAGGAAAGCCTCGCCGGTCACCATCAACTCAACCTTGCTCATCATCATTCATCGTCGTCACGGAGCTTTGCCAGGACCGAGAAGTCTTCCAGCGTAGTCACGTCGCCCAGGACTTCTCCGCTGGTTGCGATCTCGCGCAGCAGCCTTCGCATTATCTTTCCGCTTCGGGTTTTTGGCAGCATATCCGCGAAGCGAATGTCGTCAGGTTTTGCGAGCGCTCCGATCTCTTTTGCCACCCATTGACGAAGCTCCTCTTTGAGGGCGTCCGAGGGCTCGCTGCCCCATTCTAAAGTTACGAAGGCCGCGATGGCTTGCCCCTTCAACTCATCCGGCCGCGCTACAACCGCCGCTTCCGCAACCTTGTCGTGAGCTACCAGAGCCGATTCCACTTCCATCGTGCTCAAGCGGTGGCCGGAGACGTTGATGACGTCGTCCACGCGGCCGAGGATCCAGAAGTATCCGTCTTTGTCTTTGCGCGCGCCGTCTCCAGTGAAGTAGACGCCCGGTATCTCCGACCAGTAGGTCTGCACGAAGCGATCGGGATCGCCGTAAATCGTTCGGAACATCGAAGGCCACGGCTGCTTTATGACAAGGTAACCTCCCGAGCCCAGTGCAACCGGCTCCCCCTGTCTTGTAACAACGTCGGCGATTACGCCGGGAAACGGTCTTGTCGCCGAGCCCGGTTTCATTGGGATCGCGCCCGGCAGCGGAGTGATCATTATCATTCCGGTTTCGGTTTGCCACCACGTATCCACGATGGGACAGACGTTGCGCCCGATGCGATCGCGATACCACATCCAGGCTTCGGGATTGATCGGCTCGCCAACGGTGCCAAGCAGCCTCAGACTCTTCATCTCGTATTTCGCCGGCCACTCGTCTCCCCATTTCATGAACGCGCGAATGGCCGTGGGAGCCGTGTAGAAGATATTAACCTTGTGGCGTTCGATCATTTGCCAGAATCGGTCGGGTCCCGGCCAGTTCGGAGCGCCTTCGTACATAACGGTCGTGGCGCCGTTCTGGAGCGGTCCATATACAATGTAGCTGTGACCCGTCACCCAGCCGATATCGGCGGTGCACCAGTAGATGTCTTCATCTTTCAGATCGAATACCCATTTTGTCGTTATGTAGCTGCCGACCGAGTACCCTCCGGTCGTGTGAAGGATGCCTTTTGGCTTACCGGTCGTGCCGGAAGTGTAGAGGATAAAGAGCGGGTGTTCGGCATCCATCGGCTCGGCTTCACATTCGTCGGATGCGTTCCGCATCAGCTCGTGCCACCAGTGATCGCGTCCGGGCCGCATTACAAGATCAGAGCCGGTTCGCTGGAATACGATCACCGAAGTTACCGAAGGACAGGATTCCAGCGCTTCGTCTACGGCAGGTTTGAGCTTGACCTCGGATCCGCGCCGATAGCCTCCGTCCTGGGTGATGACCGCTGATGCCTGAGCATCGTTGATCCGATCTATGAGAGCGTTTGCGGAGAAGCCTCCGAAAACGACGGAGTGCGTAGCCCCGATGCGCGCGCACGCGAGCATTGCGATTGCAAGCTCAGGCGTCATGCCCATGTATATCGCGACTCGATCGCCTTTCTTTACACCTACGGATTTAAGCGCGTTGGCGAATTTGCATACCTCGGTTAACAACTGCTGATATGTGAGCGTTCTGATCTCACCGGGCTCGCCTTCCCAGATCAAAGCAGCTTTGTTTCGCCGCCACGAAGCCACATGCCGATCGAGACAGTTATAAGAGAGATTGATCAGGCCTCCGTCAAACCACTTGGCCCAGGGCGAGTTCCATTCCAAAATTCGATCCCACGGTTTGAACCAGTGAAGCTCCTGGGCGATGCGGGCCCAGAATTCCTCGGGATGCTCTTCGCCTTCGCGATAGATGCGTTCGTACTCTTCGACGCTTTTGATGTGGGCGCGCTCGCTGAATTCGCCATCGGGCGCAAAGACCCTTGTTTCTTTAAGGATTGAGTCAATGCTCTGGGACATTCGCTTCCTCCACGCGATTGCTGATTGAGTGAAGCAAATTATCACAACGCAGGTTTACGCGTAAAATGAGGCCATCAGCGCAAGAGCGCGCGTCATCATTTCGAGCCGTTGAGTTCCAGATGATCGGTGGGTTGTTCCCTGAACGGGAACGCGCCAATAGCCGGGGGCCAGCGCAGCGCAGCCCCCGGTGCTAAGGAGAGGCAGGTATGTTCCCTGCAGGGGAACGCGTCAATAGCCGGGGCTCAGCGCAGCGCAGCCCCCGGTGCGGAGGAGGATTTCATTCCCGAATCGGAACGTAGGAACTCCGATTTTATAATCGTCCTTTCAAGCCTACATTGCTCATCGTGGCTCATCGTGGGAATCGCTGTGCGGAGCGCTCCCGTGCTTTCGCCGCCTCGTCCTCGCGATTTCTCGGAGGAGCACTTGATTTGAGAGATGCCAGCAGCTTGCCGGAGATCCTGGCGATGTCGTCAACCGCGGTAACGAACGCCGCCTCATTTGCCTTCGAAGGCTTCGCAAAGCCGCTGATTGTTCGCACGAACTGCACTGAAGCGGCGCGAATCTCTTCCTCCGTAACCGGCGGCTCGAAGTTGTGTAGCGTCCTGATGTTTCTGCACATTGATCTGATCTCAGTTCCGGCGTTCGCCAAGGCAGTAACAAAGCCCGTCCGGCGCGATGACGAAAAACACCTTGTAGGAGGTCTCGCCGTGCTTATCAATTCTGAAGTCCGCGTCCTCTTTCGCCAAGCCGTTTGATTTCAGCTCGTCGAAAGCCGTTTCGGCGTTGTCGACTTCAAAGAAGCAGCCTTCCTGAGTGGGATCGCCGCCGTTTTCAGCCAGGCCGATTTTGATCGAATCTCTTTCAAGTATCGCCGCTTTGTGCGGCGAATCGCTTCGGGAGATGAGCCGGAATCCCATTACGGTCTCATAAAATGGAATGGCCGCATCGACATTCTCGACCGGCAGGTTCATCTCGTCGTCGGCGTACGGAGCCGCTCTTTTGAAGATCGCTTTCATCTCTCACCCTTTATCTTAGTCTTCGGAAAGAACCGTTTCTTCCGGCGTGTCGGTCGGGCTTTCGAACTCGAGGCGATAGCCGTCCGGGTCGAGAAGGGAAGTGACCCACATACCGTTCCCTACAAAAGGCCGAGACGGATTGAGCCCTTGCGCTTTGACCTCTCGGTAGATCGCGAGCGCGTCTTCACAGACGAAACAGATTGAGACGCCCACGCCCACTTTCGTTTCGGGAACGTTTGAGTGATGCCCTTCCTTCCAAAATTCCTGGAGCATCAAAGCTGCGTCTCCAAGCTTGAGCCAGCACCAGCGAAGCTTGCCTTCAGGCCTCCAGCTCATAGTCATTTCGAAGCCGATGCCCTCCACATAGTAGCGAACCGACTTTTCGATATCCGTAACACCGAAAAAGGGCACGGCTTGCTTTACGTTCGGCCTCGCTTTGGTTTCCGCTTCCATCCTTCACTCCATAGACTTCGAATTCACTCGCGGTATTTCCATCATTTCTCGCCGACTTGTTTCAGGAGATCCGCGACCTGTAGGTGGCCTTCTTCCTCAGCGCACTCAAGAGCAGTCTTGCCCTTGTCGTTTTTGACGGTGACGTCGGGCCCAGCCGCCAGCAGTCGCCTCACCGTTTCGGTACGGCCTCTTCGCGCGGCCGCCAGCAGAGCGGTCTCGGAATGGTTGTTCTTCCCGTTCAGATTCGCTCCGTTGGAGAGCAGCAGCGATATGACTTCCGATCGTCCATCGAGCGCGGCGTACATAAGGGCGTCGTCTCCATCGCCGTCGCGCGCATTAACGTTGGCCCCGGCGTCGATCAGAAGCTTTGCGATATCGACATAGCCGTCTCGTGACGCATACATCAAAGCGCTTGTTCCGCCGGCCCTGGTCACATTAGGGCTCTTGCCGGCGGCGAGCATCCTTTGCACTGAATTTTGCTTGCCCTGTCGAACCGACTCGATAAGAGACGTCCTGCCGGCAGTCGCGGGAAACACAATTAAAAAAGCGAGCATGAGCAAAGGAATAGTGAACCAGGCCAGCGACGTTTTGCTGATCGTCGCGGGCTTGCGCGATGGGTGGTCGTAGCGGCGTCCCGCCGCCGAACCGCTTTCGTCGTCGGGCTCCCCTTGCGCCTGTCTGGACTTGAAATAGAGGCTCGCGAAAGGCATCGCATCGTAAGGCGTGTGCATAATGCACAGAATGAACCAGCAGTAAAAGACGAGAAAGTGCCTCATCATGGGCGAAATCATCGCATTCAAGGAATCCGCGCCCGAACCGCCGAACAATATGGCCAGCCCCACGCTGATGAAAGGGAAGAACACTATTGAGCCGAGACTGATTCCGAACTCACGCGCCAGAAGCGCCGCGGCGATTGGCCGAAGCCTGGATATGAGCTGCTTCGACCGCGCGATCGCATCCGGGCCGCTCCGTTTTTCAAGCACCACTATTTGTGGAAAGAGCGTCCCATCCACGGCCGCCGTTATCGCAGGCGTTATGAATCTGATCAGACCCGCCAGGACGCTTAAATAATAGGCGGCTGCCGTACCTACGATAGCGGGGGATCGCGCTGCGACTATCCTGAATATCCGGCCCGGTTTTATGGCCGCTTCGGGATTCCCGCGCAGCTCTTTGATTGCAAGCGCGCAGGCGGCGGTGCAGATTTTTGTTCCGAAGAGAACCAGCAAAAATATGAACACGTAAAAGATCGCAACCGACGCCACCGTAGTCAGCGGAACGAACTTCGGCAGCACGATGCTCAACACCATCGACAGAACCGCAAAAGGCAAATACACGAGCGCGGAAAGACCGAAGAATACGCGCTGCGACGTGTAGTAGTAGGCTTTCGACTGCCGCAAGATCTCGGTCTCTCCTTCGGCGGTCGCGCGCAACGCGGCTGAGAACGACTCGGAATTGGCAGGCCGCTGCTCCGGATTCTTGGCTATGGCAGCCATTATCAAGTTCGCGACTGCTATGGGAAGGTCGGGCCGCTTCTCATTGATTCGAGGAGGAGGCTCGCTCATGTGCTTCTCCATCAACTCGATCATGTTCCCCTTGAAGGGCGGCTCGCCTGCCAGCATCTGATAAACGATTACACCGAGGCTATAGATGTCCGAGCGTGCGTCGAGAGCTTCGCCCCGGCATTGTTCGGGCGACATATAGAGCGGCGTCCCGAGAACCGAGCCGATTCGAGTGAGCTTAACCGTGTCTGAGTCAAAGGTGGTTGCGCCGGATCGATGCGAGTTTGACTGCGACGCCGTGGAATTCCCGGCTCCTTGCGTATTGTCCCGCGCGCCAACGGCAGTCGATGATCCTTGCGCCGAGCCTTCATCAAGCGGTCCGGCTTGAATCCTCGTTACGCCCTCATCGTCGTTTGTCGGATTTTGAATAAGGGTGATCCCATCGGTCTGCTGGTCTGCCGCATTTTGGCGGGCTCCAGAATCGTTGCCGGCGCGAGTTTCTCCTGGCGCGATGCCGGTCACGTCAGCCGGATGAAGAATAGCGGTCTTTTGTTCTTCGTGATCCGCGGGCGATTGGATCGTGGTGAGAGCTTCTGCTTCGACGGTCGAAGAAGAGCCATTTTCCGGCGCGACGGTGTTGGAGCCTGCTTGCCGTGTATTTGTAGTCTGCCTGCCCGCGACCGTGCGAACGGATCGGGCAAGGGCCTGAGTCTCCGCGCCCGTTGAAAGGCGCGATTCGGCCTGGTCGCCTTGATCAGCCGTAGTGTCTCGGAGTTTCGCGAGACCGAAATCCAGAACCTTGACTATGTACCCGCCGCGCTGATCCGGTTGCAGCCATATATTGTCCGGTTTGAGATCGCGGTGAATGACTCCCTGTTTATGAGCATGGCTGATGGCGAGGCAAATCTGTTCGACAATATCTACGGTGAAGGCGAGAGGCAGCGATCCAGTCTCTTTGAGCTTGTCGTCGAGCGAACAGCCATCCAGGTATTCCATTACGAGGTATGCGATGCGGTCGCGGCCCATGAGCGCGAATCCGAAATCGGTCACGTTAACCACGTTTGGATGGCGCATGCGGCCGGCGGCTTCGGCCTCGCGGCGAAATCGCTCGCCTACCTCTTCATTGGCGGTGAACTGGGGAGCTATGACCTTGAGCGCAACGATTCGCTTGGTTCCGATGTGCGTAGCCAGAAAGACCGCGCCCATTCCGCCCTGTCCAAGCAGGCGGTCGAGGAGATACTTGCCGTCGAGCGTTTCGCCTATGAGTTTGTCGAGGGTTGCCATCGGAGAAGGACGTCTATTCGACGCAGCGGCTTGCCTTTCTATCAGGCTCGGATTGATCAGTTACGCTCAAAAGAATGCCTTACCGATGAAATAAAGTCGAGCAGTAGGCTCTAGAGAGTTGGCGTCTAGAAAAGAAAACCTGTGGAAAGTGGGATAGCGGGATAGTAGTGGGATTCTTGTCCTATTCCATTCCCTTCGTTAGAATGCCGCCATTCCGTTTGCTCTCAATCGGTGGAGTTATTCATCTCGGGAGGTAATCGCTCAATGTTCGCCAAAACTCGCGTGCGTAATCTCATCCTTGCGTTTGCATGCTCAATCGTCATGCTTACGGCCGCGACGGCCCAGCAGCCCTCGTCTTCACGTCCCATAACTCTTGATGATCTCGCCAAGCTGCACGAAGTACGAGATCCTCAGGTGTCGCCCGACGGGCAGTGGGTCGCTTATGTCGTCTCTACGATCGATACCAAAGAGGACAAGAGCAGAGCGCATATATGGATGGCGAGCACTGACGGTAAGAAGGAGATTCAGGTCACCGCTAGTCAGGACGGCGAGTCCTCGCCGCGATGGAGCCCCGATGGGAAATATCTGGCATTTACCTCGGGCCGGCCCGGTAAGGCGAAAGGAAATCAAATTTGGCTTCTGGACCGTTCAGGCGGAGAAGCAACACAGCTCACCGAGTTGAAAGGCCGGCTTCAGGGCTTTGAGTGGTCTCCCGACTCGAAGCGAATGGCGCTCGTAGTTGGCGATCCTGATCCCGACGCGGACACAAATACCCCGGGCGAGAATGCCGCTAACGCGACCCCGGCAAAACCCAAGACGCCAAAACCGATAGTCATCGACCGGTACAAATTCAAGCAGGACGGGCAAGGCTATATCCTCTCGGGTCGCCGCAGCTATGTTTATCTGTTCGACATAGCGACAGCGAAGCTCGATAGATTGACCGATGGAAAATGGGATGAGGCCGCGCCTTCATGGTCTCCGGACGGCTCTCGCGTAGCTTTCATCAGCAATCATGCCGAGGACCCCGACCGAGAGCCTTCCGGGCAGATCTTCGTAGCGGATGCAAAGCCCGGCTCCGCGGCCAAACAGGTCACGCCGGCTAACAGCCGGGGAGGCCGCTCGCGATTGGAATGGAGTCCGGACGGCAAGTGGATAGCCTACCTCGAAGGCGATGAGAAGGAATACGGCGCGTACAATATGGAGCATCTCGCCATCGCCGCTTCTGACGGAAGCGCTGCGCCGAAGCGCATTCAGGCCGTCGAAGCGCTGGATCGCGGCGTCTCGAATCCGCGATTCTCGACCGACGGGAAATCAATGGCGTTCCTGGTGACCGACGATCGCTCTGTCTATCCGGCTCGCGCGAACATTAGTGGAGGCGCGGTCGAACGCCTGATCCAACCGCCGATCGTCATTTCATCCTGGACGGGCAGCGACGGCCATGCGGTGGTGCTTTCGGGCGGCGATACAAAGCACACAGAAGTCTATGCGATAGAAGGCAGCGGGCTTCGTCAAATCAGCCATCAGAATGACGCGATGTTCGCGGAGCTCGAGCTTGGCGCGACCGAAGAAGTCAGCTTCAAGAGCAAGGACGGTGCGGAGGTGCATGGCCTCCTGACCTATCCCGTCGGATACGTGAAAGGAACCCGCGTGCCGCTCCTGCTTCGAATTCACGGCGGTCCAAACGGGCAGGATGGACATTCGTTCAGTGCCGAGCGACAGTTCTTCGCCGCGAATGGATATGCGGTGCTGGCAGTCAATTATCGAGGCAGCGCGGGCCGCGGCCGGAAGTATTCGCGCTCGATCTTCGCCGACTGGGGCCACTACGAGGTCGAAGACCTGGAAGCCGGCGTCGATCACGTAATCAAGATCGGGGTCGCTGATCCCGACAGGCTTGGAGTCGGCGGCTGGAGCTACGGTGGAATCCTGACCGACTACATGATCGCAACCGATAGCCGGTTCAAGGCGGCTACGAGCGGAGCGGGCACCGCCTTCACCGTGGCATTCTATGGCACCGATCAATACATCATTCAATATGATTACGAAATAGGCCCGCCGTGGAATGCGAAAGCGTGGGAGACCTATGTAAAGATCTCATATCCGTTCCTGCACGCCGATCGGATCAAAACTCCGACAATGTTCCTTGGCGGCGAGCGAGACTTCAATGTGCCGATACAGGGCGGGCAGCAGATGTATCAGGCCCTGAAGAGTCTCGGAGTAGACACTCAACTCATAATCTATCCAAACGAGAATCACGGTATTCAGCGGCCGAGCTACGTGAGGGATCGATACGAGCGATATCTCGGCTGGTACAACAAGTACGTCAAGAAAGCGCCCGAGCCTGCGAGCGCTCCGGCATCGACTGGGCGCCAATGACCTTGAATGTGCGCTTGTAGGTGTGAAAGTAATCGGCGGCGCGTACGCGTAGGTTCGAACCAACGAACCAATATCGAGAGTCTCAGGTTAGGAACGAATTTTAACCGCGCGAGCGCGTGGTGCTTGTCGGCGAGAACTTAAACATTCCTACTTCAACATTCCGCGAGGTACTGACCAGTGGTGCAGCTCGATCTTGAGCCGCCCCGCGATCACAGCGGGATCGCTGTCAGTCAGGCCTTTTGCTTCTTCGATAGAATCGACCTTGAAGATGAATACTCCGGCCTTCTCTCCTCCATCGAAAAAAGGCCCGGCAAGCACAAGTTTGCCCAGCTCCGCGAGGCGATTGATGTTCGCCATATGACCTGCCTGAATCCGACGGGATTGATCCGTTTGCTCAGCCGTCCAATTTGGCCCGTGAAGCAGGAGTCCAAAGATGTAATGCGACTGAACGATCGGATCATCGGGACGGAGGATGAAGTTTCGGGCAGCGTACCAGGAAACGACATCGGTTTTGAGCATTCCTGCCTTCACTCCCGGAAATGCGTTAACAAGAGAGCGCGCTTCGTCGATAGACTCGGTCTTGAATACGAGTATCTCATATAAGGAGTCGTCAGCGGGGACGGTTCCCTCGAGCGCGCATTTTCCTGTTTTGATGAGATCGGTTATGTAGTCGCGATGGTTCTTTTCGATGCGGGTTTTGTCGGCGGAGTCCTTCGGCTTCCACTCTGTCGAGCGACTGAGAAACACCATCTGCATCTTGCCCATATCGTACTCGGGCTGTATTTGTGCAGTTGCGACGGCGGCGCAAGCGAGGATTATCGCGCCCGATAACATAACGCGGCGCATTCCCGATCTTACTTCCATGAGCACTCCTGGGTTTCCATTAGAATGCGATTTGACTCTCGCATCATTTGGGAGAGGCGAATGTCGAATCCGTATATTCACTCGACTGTTTTTAGAGTTTCAATCAGCCTATTCGCGAACAGCGGCGCCTTCTCATCGTGCTTTAAATAGCAATAGACGTCGACCGTCCGCGAGTGAATCCAACGCGCCCAGTCGAGCAGCTCCGAATCCGAATAGTCGCCTTTGCGCAGCCTCATATAGACAAACGGGCCGGTCTGCTCGCGAGGTATGTCGGCGCCCTGACCTTCTTCTTTCTCGATCACTCCAAGCGTGCTGTTGTGCTTTTTCAACAGATCATAAACGTCGTCGCTGAGCCATGTCTCGTTTCGAAACTCGAACGCGAGCCGAGCCCTCGACGCGAACGCGGTCAGAAATGCCTCGAGCCGATCCGTATCCTTCTTCATGTTCGGAGGCAACTGTACAAGCACGGTTCCCAGCTTTTCCTTCAGACCGGCTGCGCAGTTGAGAAAGTAATCCATTTCGTCATCCGCGCCTTTGAGCCTCTTGATATGAGTGATCTTCTGGCTGAGTTTTAATGTGAAGAGAAATCCCGCGGGTGCTTCGCCGTACCAGCCTTCGATGAGCTTCACTGTAGGCAGCCGATAGAAAGTGTTGTTGATTTCGGTGGTCTCGAAGTGCTCCGCGTAATACGAGAGATACTTTTTCGGCGAGAGTGTTTCCGGGTAAAAGATACCGCGCCATTCTTTGTACGAGAAGCCGGAGGCGCCGATCAATATTCGGTTCTTGTTGGCGGTCAGCATTGATCAACTCCGAATCTGCTCCAGAGCCTCGTTGAACAGATCCCAGGCTTCTCTTAAGTGAGGTTCGGCGGTTCTGATGTTCCCGATAGCAAGCCTGATCGTGAATCGCCCGTTCAGCTTCGTATGAGATACGAATATCCTGCCGGTGCGATTGACCTGCTCCATGAGCTGTTCGTTCAATCGATCGAGATGATTCTCGAGCTCCTCGCCGTTCAAGCCGTCTCGGGATGACGCCGGATTCGCGCGGAAGCAGACCGTACTCAACGGCGCCGGAGCCGTTAATTCGAAATCGGGACTCTGATCCACCCATGAAGCGAATTCGCTCGCGAGCCTGATATGTTCTCGAATCCTCGAAGCCAGTCCTTCTGCTCCAAAATATCTCATCACGAACCAGAGCTTGATCGCCCGCAATCGCCGGCCTAACTGCGGACCATAGTCCATGAAGTTCTGAACCTCGCCGCTCGTTTTGGATCGCAGGTACTCAGGCAATATGCTGAACGCGTTTCGAAGCACATCCATTCGCCTGCAGTACAGTATGCTCAGATCGACCGGCACAAACATCCACTTGTGCGGATTGATCACAAGCGAGTCCGCGCGGTCGCATCCGTTCAATATCCAGCGCTTCTCTGGAAGGATCGCCGCCGGACCTCCGTAGGCAGCGTCGACGTGAAGCCAGAGCCCTTCGCTCTCGCAAATCTCCGCAATGGCCGGCACGGGATCCACGCTCGTCGTGGAGGTCGTTCCGGTGGTGGCTACGACGCAGAACGGAGTCCATCCTGCCGCTCGATCCTCATAAATCGCGTGAACGAGAGCCTTTGGGTCCATTCGAAATTCGGAATCGGTCTCGATCTTTCTTACTCCGGCCTGGCCTATTCCGAGGGTGATTCCAGCTCGTTCAACCGATGAGTGAGACTGCTCGGAGGCGTACATCCTCAAGAAGATATTATTCGGGTGATCGGGAGTGCCCGCCAGACCGCGCTCGCGGACCGCAACGTCTTTAACATTCTCGCGAGCCGCCGCAATTGCGCAGAGAGTGGAAATCGACGCAGTATCATAAATGACGCCGGAGAAATCTCCAGACAGGCCTATCAACTTGCGGAGCCAGGTCAACGTCACCTCTTCAAGCTCCGTGGCCGACGGAGATGTTCTCCACATCATCGCGTTGACATTCAGAGCGGCCGAGAGCATTTCGCCGAGAATTCCCGGGGCCGAGCCGCTTGTTGCGAAGTATGCGAGAAAGCCCGGCTGGTTCCAGTGAGTGATTCCCGGAACGATGAGTCGATCAAAGTCCGCCAACAGCCTCTCGAAAGGCTCGCCGATCTCGGGAGCATGATCCGGGAGCGCTTCTTTGAGGAATCCGGGTTCGACCTGAGCAAGCACCGGAAATCGCTCGGGGTTCGCCAGATAGTCAGCGATCCAGTCGACTATGCGGTGTCCGTGGCGCCGGAACTCATCCGGACTCATATCGCCGAATGTATCTTTGGAATTTGATGGATCCGTTTCGGTCATCTGTGGTTTTTTGCGTTTGGGTCCGGGGTATTGCTTAACGAGCGACAGGGAAGAGAAGCCGGCAATATCGATATCTAAATTGCTCCGTCAATCCACTCGCTAATCTCTTCAGCGGGCGGCGATCATTGCGATTTCAACCCTGAGATCGGGTCCTGCCAGCTTGCTTTCGACGGTCGCCCGGGTGGGAGGGTTTTCCGGATCAATCCAGGCCTCCCAAACCGCGTTCATCTGGTCGAAAGTAGAGATGTCCGACAGCCAGATGCTTGCGGAAAGGAGCTTCGATTTGTTGCTTCCCGTTAAGGCGAGAAGCGATTCGATTTTAGCCAGTACCTGTCGGGTTTGTCCCGCAGTATCCGCCGTAGGATCGTTGGCTATCTGGCCTGACATATAGATTGTGTCGCCGTGTATAACCGCCTGACTCATTCGCGGTCCAATTTTTATTCGTTCGATGGTCATAATCTCCTCTCCGCGTCTTGACTCTATGTGTATTTTGGAATTCGGAGCTTTAGGCTCCGCCGTTGTTCGGACTCAGCTATTCAAATTCAGCCGGCAGCGCTCGGCAATCGCTCACCTGTTGAAATCCACCGCGACCGTGTTGGAGCCGCTCAAGATAACAGCAACGCGTTCTTCGGGTCGAGGTTGGTAGCGCTCGGAGACCAGCGCCGCCATTGCCGCACTCGCCCCAGGTTCGGCGACTACTCGCAGTATGTTCCACAAGGCTTGTTGGGTCTCTTTAATCGCCTGATCCTTGACCAGCACAACTTGTTTAACGTAATCGCGCGCAAGCGGAAACATAAGCTCGCCGACCCGTCTCGGAGCAAGGGAGTCCGCGGCAATCCCGCCCGCCTCCGCGTCTACAGGCCGCCCGGCCGCCAGTGCTTTCGCAAGCGTCGGAGCTGTTTCAGGCTCGACGCCAATCACATTAACTCTGCCGGAGAACCACGCCGCGATTCCGCCTATGAGACCGCCGCCGCCGACGGCAACCAGGACCGTGTCCACGTCAGGAGAATCTTCTTCAAGTTCGAGACCGACCGAACCCTGCCCGAGCAACGTCTCTTCCTGATCGAACGCATGCACGGAGAGCGCTCCCGACTCTTCGATCCAGTGCACGCAGGCCTCGAGAGCTTCCGCATAAGACTTTCCGGTTACGACCAGGTCGGCTCCGTAGCTTCGAATGCGTTCGATCTTTGCCGGAGAAGAGACTTCAGGGACGAAGATCGTCGCGGGAATGCCGAGCTTCATAGCCGCATACGCGACCGCGGCTCCGTGGTTCCCTCCCGAAGCAGCCGCTACGCCGACTTTCGGAACCTGTCTGGTCAGTAAATTCAGAAACGCGCCTCGCGCTTTGAACGAACCGGAATGCTGGTATAGCTCGAGCTTGAGATGCAGAGGAAACGAAGCCAGGTCGAAGTCAGTTGAATCGACTCGGATGAGCGGCGTCCGGCGAATGTATGGCTTAATGAGAGGATAGCAGGAAGCGATTCTGTCGCGAGTGATGGCTCCCATTAGCTTTGCACTCGGGCCGCCAGGGGCGATTCGATCCTTACGTAATCAGCGCGCCTCTTGCAGGGAATGAATCCTTCGGCGGAAATTGCCTCGCGCAGCATCATCTCGGTGGCGCGATGATTAGCGCCCGCCGGTGTAATCACGTTCTCTTCGATCATCGTGCTCCCAACGTCGTTGGCACCAAAGTGAAACCCCTGTCGTCCCACGTCGAGCCCTTGCGTGAGCCATGAGACCTGCACGTTCGGAATGTTGTCGAGATAGAGCCGAGAAATCGCGAGCCAGCGCAGATACTCTTCGCCGGGAATTCGGTCAGGAAATCGTTTGCCTATCGGAGTGTTGTCTGGTTGAAGCGTCCAGGGAATAAAAGACACGAAACCGGGATTGCGGTCCTGAAGCTCCCTGATTCTCTCCAGGTGCATCAATCGATGATCGCGGGTCTCACCGTAGCCGAACATCATCGTGGCAGTAGTCGGTATGCCGAGCGAATGAGCTGTATCCATGACGTTGAGCCATTCTTCGGTGTTGCAGTGGGTGCGGCGCTTGCGGCGAATCTCGTCGACAAGTATCTCGCCGCCGCCGCCGGGTATTGAATCGAGTCCCGCCGCTCGAAGCTCGCGAAGAACCGCTTCAACTCCGAGACCGGTAATCTTGGCAAGGTGATCAATCTCAGGAGGCGAAAAACAATGAAGGTGAATTCCGTAGCGGTTCTTCAGCTCGGTTAGTAGTCCGGTGTAATAGCCGAGCGGCAAGTCCGGATGCAGGCCTCCCTGCATAAGAACGCCGCTGCCGCCGAGATCGAGCATCTCTTCAACTTTCTCAAAAATCGATTCGTAGCTGTGGACGTAGCCTTCGGGTGAGCCGGGCTTGCGATAAAACGCGCAAAAAGTGCAGACCGAAACGCAGACGTTCGAGTAGTTGATGTTTCTGTCTACGATATAAGTAACGATGCGATCGGGATGCAGCCTCGCTCGCAATGAGTCCGCCAACTCACGGAGATCTTCAGTGGAGGCATGATCTTCCACGGATTTCCAGTCTTCATAGGACAAGCGGCTGCCGGCTTGAAGGCGCGACAAAAGCTCCGAAACCGGGATCTTGTCGGAAGTTGAAATCTTCTCAGAACTTGGAATTGTCTCGATTGTTGTCGACATGTTCGATCCTTCGCCGCGATTATAGCTAAAAGGTATACAGCGGCAAAGGAAGCTCTATTGTCATTCGATCAGGAATCGCAATTAGGAACGCCTGACACCGCTTCGACTCACAGCTCTGCAAGCCTAGCGCCAGCCGGTACTGCGGCATTGAATGTTCTTATTGCGATTGCCGCTCATTGTTTCCGTGCAGGATTTCGTATAAACCCTCCATGTCACGATGATGGCCCGTCGTATAACTTAGCTCAAAGACGGAAATCTCCTCTGGCCATGACTCGTCGTAGATATAACCCTCCAAAATGTGGAGAGCCCCATCTTGCACGTAAAGCAAAAACCCTGCTCCGTAATTTAGTCCTAGAGTTTTCGCAGTAACATCGCCGAACTTGAAAGATGGATTATTGGGGAGATGCCGAGCCCCATTCGGAATGAAAAATGTAGTGTAAAATCCGACGCCGGTCATTTCTCTTTCGGTGACCGCTATTGCCTTAGCCTGTTCTCGAAGAATCGATAAAACTTCATCCTCACCATCGAGAAGCTTCTGCATTACTGCTCGTTCAAAGAGGTTTAACTCGCTCATTATTTAAAGGCTGTTCCTATCTGACGACACCGTCAAGGACGGCGCCGCGAACGGTAATGGTCTCGGTGCGCATCGCTCCGACCGCCCCCTACCGGATCAACACTGGTGAATCTTCCCTGGGCCGATGAGTAATACCTTGCAAGGAAGTAATCCAACCCTGACTCAGCATCTCTTTCTTTTTGGGTGAACTTTGGTCTGGTGGGTCGGGGCCGCTGTACTTCATTGCAGATGTGCGTGAGCCAATGCCAGCGCCGATCTCTTCCACCCGCTCCGGGGACGCCGCCTCGATAACGACATCATCCACAACAGTAGCTGCAACCAGACGCTCTTTCTTTGAGTGGTTGAGGTAAGCGACATCGCTCACAGGAACAAAACGTCGAGTAGGAAAATATCTACAATTTCCTCGGCGTTTAAGCCGACGACTAGGCTACTTGCGACTGCATAGTAGGATTGAGCGGTGCCCTCGGAGAGGATCACCCTAACCCATCGCTGGTCCAACGCGACCTCGTATCTAGGCCTAAAACCAGCGTGATAGAAAAATAAATCCAAGAAGAGAGTAGCTGAAATGTGCTCCTGAACGTAGTTTCAAGTGTAAGAAAGAAAGCTGCGATTCAAGAAAGGAACACATTTCAGGTGAACAAAA
>Ga0209687_1000244_pt1 | contig 19390 bp, 15 predicted proteins | sample GraSoiAngelo_136_FD_185893 | JGI IMG/M metagenome (GOLD analysis project Ga0209687, IMG submission 185893) | Grasslands soil microbial communities from the Angelo Coastal Reserve, California, USA - 14_0929_09_20cm (SPAdes) (version 2) | ecosystem: Environmental > Terrestrial > Soil > Grasslands ...
CCGTGAAAGTAACCGGCTCGACTGTAACCGCCTTCGGCGAAGCGTTAATTACGATGTCGCCTTCGTTCTTGAGGCGGTAGTTGCGTCCTTCGGCGAGCGAGCCTCCAAAGTCGAGCTTCGTTATGCGGGCGACCGCTTGAATCTTATCGGTGTCTTTTAGAGGACCGCTCAGGATAATGCTGCCGGTGGCTTTTCCTTGAACGTCCGCGAGCTTCGGTGAGATGAACTCGAGGTATGGACCGAGCTCCGAATCCGTGAAGTCGATCCGAGCGTTGACGGGATACGCATCCTTGTCGCGGAGGTCGACCGTGCCGCTGATGGTGCGCATCTCTTCAAGTACCTTCCCTGTTGCATCGACTTTTAGTATGCCGCCCTGTGTCGACGCGACAAGAGAAGCGTCGCCGAACTGGCGGCCGTTTATGACGACGTCTTTACCTCGAATAGCGGCGTCTACTTTTACGTTTGACCAGTTGTCCCATTCGCCTTCGCTTGTGATCGTTACGTTTGCCGTGCCGCCGAGTTTGAGATTATCGCTGAGATCGACCTGCCCCAGATCGACGTTGTTGCCTTTGGCATCGACCGAGTAGGCATAGGTGTCGAGATTCAATGTGAACTTGCCGCTTATGTCGCTGTCGCCGAGTTGGAGTCGAACATTCGGTGCGTTGAGCACGCTATCGGCAATGGTGACCTGGCCGGTGAATTCCGGCACGGAGAATCGCTTTGTGACGGTTTCATCATCGGTCGAATCGGTTGAAGGTACTACGAACTCGGCAGCCTTCAGCGTTATATCGGCGGACCCCTTCAATGTTCGAGGGCCGGGTAGTCCGCTCAAATCGATCTTGCCGGTGAGAAATCCTCGGCCTACGAAGTCTTCAAAACCCGGCTGCGCTATCTTCGTGAGCGCGGTGAGATCGAATTCCGAAATGTTCGCCTGTACCGAAATCTCATTCTCCGCTTTGAGCGGGGCGTTCAAGGTAAACTCGGCATGTGAGCCGTCGGGCCGGGACAGCTTGCCGTTGTCGATGCGAAGCAGGGCGGGTGCGTAGGTGATCTCGCCTTCGAACGAGCCGATCTTTTCGCGGTGCGCCTCCAGGTTGTCGAGTTGAAGCCGGCCGCTGACCTGTATCGCGTCCGGTTTGCCGCTGACGCGGCCGGTGAACTCGCCCGACTCATTCACGACAAATTCATACTGATCGTTGATCTCGGCGGGAACCAGGCCAAAGGCATCGAGTGCTCGCTGCACCTCGGACATGTCATCGGACTTGAAGTTAACGTCGAGCGACAAAGCGCCGTCAGTCCCAATCGAGCCGGTAGCGGTCGCCTCGCTCTTCGGGGAATGAACGACCGCGTTTTCTATAGTGAAGCCTCTCCCGGCGGCCACGAGACTGAGCTGCCCGTTTACCGGTGAACGCTCGGCTCCATCTTTGAGCGGAGCGATGGAAGCATCAAAAGCTGATTCGATTCGACCTGCTGCCTGCTCGAACCTGAGCCCGGGAAAACTGAGCTGCACTGTACCATTGGCATTGCCGCTCACGGATACATCCTTCGTCGAAGCGGCATCAGCAGCCTGTCCCAGGTCGATTGCATTAAAAGCCAGATCGACTTTCGAAGCGCCGCCTCCGTACGCAATCGTAGTTGAGCCGGTCATAGCGCCGCCCAGGATCGACGCTTTTATGTCGGAGAGAATCGCCCGATCGCGGGTCGCTTCAACGCGCGCGCTGACTTCATGGACCTGAATCTTGTCGCTTCCGGCGGATGCAAGAGCCAGTTTCCCGCTGGCATCGAAATTAACGCCGGTACCTTTGAGCACGGCGCTAAGCTGGATCTTTTCGGCGTTTGCATCCTTCGCGCCGGCGCTCTCGGAGCGAATATCGGTCGTCGCTTTATATGTCTCACCGGAACCGTTGAGGCTTGTCTTCGCATGGAAACCCGATACCCGAACATCCGACATCGTGAATCCGGTCGAAGCCGCTTCACCATTGAATTGATAATCCGCGTTCGTGCCCTCGACGTGCCCCGTCAAAGCGCCGCTTCCGTTCATCCCAGTGACGGGAGTCAGAATTCTACTGATCTGGTTGAGCTGAACCGAAGCCTGGAGGTCGCCCGAATACTTGAGAGCCTCGGCTTTTGTGACCTGCCCTGTCACATTCAAGGTCCCGAGATCGGTTCCCGCATTGAAGGCGATGTCTTTTATGCTGTAGGCGCGTTTGCCGTCCTCTTGAACATGCGCCTTGAGCGACGCCACGATGCTCTTTATCGTGCGTCCCTCGAATACGCCGCCGGCGTTCAGGATTTCGAGATTCAGATCGTGATTGAAGCGCCCGACTCCAATCCGCGCGGCTGGAGTCAGAGCTACTTTGAATTCGCTGACTTCAGCCGCCAGGTTTCTCTTTTGATCATTAAAACTAAGTTTTGCGCCGTTGATGTCCAGCGTCGCGGAGGCAAAGTTTACGTTGTCCTCGCGGCCGGTTTCGCGCTCTTCAGGCGTCTTGAGCTGATCAAGGTTCGAAACGCCGTTCGCATCGTATTCGATGAAGACGTGCGGATTCGTGAGCTCAACCGACGTAATGCTGATCCTCTGCCGCAGATAATCGGTTACTGAAAAATCGGTGGTAAGACGGTCCGCCGATGCGAGCAGCCTTCGATCTTTTTCAAGAAGCAGCCTGATCCCTTCGAGCGTGACGCGATAGCCGCGCAGGTCGAGATGAGTGGTATCGATTTCGGCGATTATGCCGCGCTCGGCAAGCGCCTGCACGATCTGATCGTGAATAAAGATATCGAGCCGGCCGCTGCGAAGATAAACGACGACCGCAACGATTGATATGATGACGAGTCCCAGTGCCGTGAGTAGAGCTATGAAGAATTTCCTGCGCATGTCAGTTAGAACTGGCAGCCCGCGCCAGCAAGGGCGTTAAACCTCCGGTGAACAGCGTGGCCCGTGTGAGAATAGGGCGGCGTTGAAAGAACCTGATCGACGCGTTTTGATTCAAGCGAAAGGCTACAACTCGGATCAAACCTTGGTCAGTAGATGCCCGAGCTTTTCCTTTCGTGTACGCAATATCTTTTCGTTTGATTCATTGGGCTCGATTTCTATTGCCATCCGGTCCGTGATTTCCAGCCCGAACCCTTCAATGGCCGCTCGTTTGACCGGATGGTTGGTTATGATCTTCATCTTGTGCACGCCGAGATCGTGCAGTATCTGGGCGCCTATGCCGTATTCACGCGGATCCATTTTCCGGGCTCCGACGAGCTGCGAATCGGCCTCGACCGTGTCGAGATTCTGCTCGTCCATCAGTTTATAAGCCCGCAACTGGTTGACGAGTCCGATGCCGCGTCCTTCTTGTTTTAGATAGACCAGCACGCCGCATCCCTCTTGCGCTATCAGCTCGAGCGAGCGATGAAGCTGCCATCCGGTGTCGTCACGAAGCGAGCCGAATACATCTCCCAAAACGCACTGTGAATGCACCCGAACTGGAATGCTCACCTCGGGATCGATGTCGCCCATCACCAGCGCTAGATGCACGTCCGGAGAGAGGTCGTTGGCGAAGGCGATCGCTCGGAATTCACCGTAGACTGTCGGCACCGTAGCCTCGCCCACTCGATGAACCAGAACTTCGGTGGCCATTCGGTAGCTCACCAGATCCGCCACCGATATGATTTTCAAGTTGTGATGATCGGCGAATTGCCGGAGATCCGGGAGCCTGGCCATAGTTCCCTCGTCGTTCATCACCTCACAGATCACTCCGGCCGGCGTCAGACCGGCAATGCGCGCGAGATCCGTGACCGCTTCGGTTTGGCCGGGCCTTACAAGGACCCCGCCTCGCCGCGACCGCAACGGAAATATGTGCCCGGGTCTGGCCAGATCCGAAGGCTTGCTGCGCGGATCAACCGCCACTTGAATCGTCGTGGCCCGATCCGCGGCCGAGATTCCCGTCGTGATCCCTCGTTTTGCCTCGATAGAGACGCAAAAAGCGGTTCCTCGCGTTGCCGTATTATCCGATTCCGATACCTGTAATGGGATTTGAAGCTGATCCAGCCGCTCTTCGGTCATCGACAAACAGATCAAGCCTCTACCAAAGCGCGCCATGAAATTTATGATCTCGGGAGTGACTTTTTCAGCCGCACAGGCCAGATCGCCTTCGTTCTCGCGATCCTCGTCATCAACGATGATGACCATACGGCCCGCCTGAAAGTCCTCCACCGCTTCTTTAATGGTCGCCAAAGCCATTGGGAGCCCTCAATGCAAGAGTTTGTGATCCAGAACCGGAGGTTCGGGATTCGAGATTTAGTATCCCTGTTCGATCAGTTCTTCCACCGTCAATTCACTCTGCCGCCGCCTAACCGCGGCCGCTTCATCGTGCGACAGCAATCGCTCGACGTACTTCGCAAGCACGTCGACTTCGATATTGACGCGCGACCCTGATTTCAAGGTCGACAAAGTAGTCTCGCGCCACGTGTGCGGAATGATCACGACCTCAAACCAGTCGGAGCCGAGCGCGGCAACAGTAAGACTGATTCCGTCTATCGTAATCGAGCCCTTCATTGCCACGTAGTGGGCAAGATTCAGCGGGAGCCTGAATCGCATTCGATGCGCGTTGCCTTCAAGTCTGTCATTCAGGAACTCGGCCGTGCCGTCGACGTGGCCCTGCACCATATGCCCTCCGAGCCGTTCGCCAACCGCCAGGGCGCGTTCCAGGTTGACCCGGTCGCCGGCGCGAAGCCCGCCAAGAGTAGATCGATTCAACGTCTCAAGCGATGCGTCGGACGAAAACCATCCGTCGCTCATTTCTATAACAGTAAGATCGACGCCATTAATTGAAATAGAATCGCCGATTTTCGTTCCATCCAGGACAGTTTTCGCTTCTATGACCAGGAGCGCGCCGTCCGCGCGGCGATCGATTCGCTTAACGCGGCCTGTCTCCATTATCAAACCGGTAAAAATACCCATTGGTCGTTAAGGAAAAATTGCGTTGCGGAGCGGTTCAGCTCCGCGTGTCCTGCGCGCCTGCTAAGTCGGAAACTCAGATAGGTTTTCAGTCTATTCTATGCTGTTCGACTATTTCAAGCGCCTGTTTTAGCAGGACTTCGATGGTCATGTCGGTGGTGTCTATGAGGATGGCGTCAGAGGCTCTGATCAGGGGCGTGGCTTCTCTACGAGTATCTCGGATGTCGCGCTCCTCCAACTCGTGCTGAACCTCTTCGACGGTGACATCTCTGCCGCGTTCGTGTTCTTCGATCGAGCGACGCAGCGCGCGCACGGGAAGAGATGCTTCCAAGAAGAGTTTCACCGCGGCGTTCGGAAACACCCGTGTGCCTATATCGCGACCGTCCATAACCACGCCGCTGGTCTTGCTCATCCGGCGCAGTTTTTCTACGACCGTTTCTCTCACTTCAGGAATTGTTGCGACGATAGAACTGGCTCGTGTGGCGTCCGCTAAGCGAATCCTCTGAGTCACGTCTCGCCCGTCGAGCGACACGGTCTGGCGATCCGGATCACCTCCGAGTCTGATGTCGGCGGATCGAGCAGCCGCGATAACAGCTTCTCGATTCGAGATCGTCGCCGCTCGAACTTCGATAGGTATGCCGCTGTCGATTGCCTTGCACGCAGCGGCGCGATACACGGCGCCCGAGTCTATATAAAGGATACTCAGCCGGTGCGCGAGGGCTTTGCCCAGCGTGCTCTTCCCGGAACCTGAAGGTCCGTCGATCGCAATAATTAGATTCGCGTGACTCATGGATCTAAGTAAGAGATCACCGGTAGGGGAGGGAGCTTGCTCCAGCTCTTGTCCGACTTCTCCCAACCCGGTCTGAAACGAATCGGCGGTAGTGAACTCCCTCGCGAATTGGCCGAGTCGGACCGTGAATGCTCAATCGGGCAGAGCAGCTTGTGCCGCCGATACCGCCCGTTCGCAATCGGCTCTGCTGACATCCTTATGGGTGACCATTCTCATCTGCTTATCGTTCAATGCAATCGCGAGAACACCGCGCTCTTTTAGCCGATTCTGAAGCTCCTTTGCATTGATAGAACCGTTCACTTCAAAGACGAGGATATTGGTGGCTACGCGTTCCGGATCGAGCCTTATTCCCGACAATTGAGCCAGTCCTTTTGCAAGCAGTTGTGCATTCGAATGATCTTCTTCGATTCGAGATACCATCTTCTCGAGAGCTACGATTCCGGCGGCGGCGAGTATGCCGGACTGTCTCATCCCACCGCCCAGCATCCGTCGAACTTTGCGCGCCTGCCTGATGAAGTCTTTAGGCCCGGCCACTATAGAGCCGACTGGAGCAGCAAGCCCCTTCGACAGGCAGAACATCACCGTGTCGAACGGCCGCGCGAGATCCGATACATCGCGTCTGAGCGCCGTAGCCGCGTTGAATATTCGAGCGCCATCGAGATGCACCGGCAGCCCTAGTGCGTGTGCTCGCTCGCAGATCTCCTCCATGGCTTCTATTCGAATCACGATTCCGCCGGCCAGGTTCAAAGTATTCTCGATAGTGATAAGGCCGGTATCGGCTACGTGAGGATTGCCCTGTCGAATCGCCGGCTCGATCGTATTCCAGTCTAGAACGCCGTCTTCGCCGCGCACCGGCCGCGCAAGAGTTCCACTCACCGCGGCCATAGCAGAAACTTCCATGTTGAAGATGTGACTGCGCTCTTCGAGGATAACCTCCTGTCCTATCTGAGTGTGCATTCGGATGCAGATCTGGTTTCCCATCGTACCCGTAGGCACGAAAATAGCGGCTTCCTTGCCCAACATGGCCGCGGCAAGCTCCTGGAGCCTGTTTACGGTGGGATCTTCCTCAAATACGTCGTCTCCGACTTGTGCGCGGGCCATCGCCTCGCGCATTTCATCGGTTGGTCGGGTTACAGTGTCGCTGCGGAGATCTATGAAGTCCATTGATCGATTCCTATGGCGGATTGAATCAGGTTGCGGGCCCGCGCGATGAAGCTCAAGCCGGGCTTTTGCACCTCGTTTTTGAAGTCGGCCACACAGCATATGCGATCCAATTCAGTATACTCAAGCATGGTTTGCAATCACGCGGCCGCTCCGTGATAATCAGCGACTGCTTGATGACGCCGATCAAGCACAAAAGAACAATTCAACAAAAGAGGAGCAAGCATGGAATTCCTGTCCCTGGCAGATTTCAATCGCGCGCGCAAACAGGTGAAGCCGCATGTGTATCACACTCCGCTGCTGACTTCGCGAATCCTGAGCGAGAGAACCGGGTTCGATATCAGGCTGAAAGCCGAGATGTTCCAGAGGACCGGTTCATACAAGATACGCGGACCTCTGAACAAGTTCTCGCGGCTCAGCGACGAAGAGCGCAATCGCGGAGTCATCTGCTCGTCTGCAGGAAATCATGCGCAGGGAGTCGCTCTGGCGGCGGCGATCAATCGAATGAAATCGGTGGTGGTGATGGCGGAGAATGCGACTCCGTCCAAGGTCGAAGCTACGCGCGGCTACGGCGCCGAAGTTGTGCTCCACGGAACGATCTGGGATGAAGCCAACGAAAAGTGTAAAGAGATCTGCGCCGAGCGCGGGCTCACCTACATTCATCCATTCGACGATCCTCATCTGGTAGCTGGACAGGGAACACTCGGAATGGAAATCTTCGACGATTGGGCCGAAGCCGATGTTGTTATCGTACCGATCGGAGGAGGCGGTTTGATCTCCGGGGTCTCGATGGCTCTCAAGAACCTGAATCCTAAGATCAAAATTATTGGAGTCGAGTCGTCGGGCGCGCCCGCGATGAATCGAAGCGTCGCCGAAGGCCGTCTCATCACACTTGACCGGGTCGACTGCTCGATCGATGGATTGAAAGTCAAACGCGTCGGCGAATACACCTACGAGGTCGTGAAACACTTCGTGGACGAGCTTGTTTCGCTTCCCGACGAGAAGATTTTTGAAGGCATGCTCTGGATCATGTCGCATTGCAAACTGGTGGTCGAAGGCGCGGCCGCGGCTCCTGTGGCTGCCTTATTGAATGGACTGGTTAATATTCCGGCGGGATCGAAAGTCGTATGCGTGCTCAGCGGCGGCAACGTGAACCTGGATCAGATCAGGGGTCTGACCTGGAATTAAGCGAGCCGGAAGTATTTAAGAAATGTTGCTCCGAGATTCAAAGCGCCAGTGCGCCGCCGGCATGTCCCTGATTTGGGCCGCGCGACATCACGCTCACTGTCTTTCAGCCGGAGCCGCGCTCTGATTCGAATAGACTTTTCTTCGCACGCGAAGGGTGAGGCCCGGCCTCTTTGAGCTTACGTTGATCGTGTGCGGCTCGGTGTCATTCGCTGGGCGTTCGGTCGAATAAGATATCATCCATTCCGTGCCGATTTCCTCGATGATGAACTTGTTGAGATCGGCGAACTCGCCGGTATTCGGCGGGTCCCACATGGCGCCGCCGGTTTCCTCAACAAGATCGGCGAGCGCGGCCCTCCCCGTGTCGAGTTTCATCTCATAAGAGCGGAGATAATGGATTCGCTTTCTCACCTTTGGGTCGATCATCTCATACCAATCGAGAGCGTGATGTGCCCGAGGTTTGAGATCCGTCAGCATAAAGCCTGCTTGATTCGCGATGAATAAAGTCGCCCGCGCCCTGTGCAGCGATGCCCTAACGTTTTCCATGGCCGAATGAGCCAGCGAGTCAATCCCATCCGTCATTAATACAAGCGATCTCAATCCTGGAGCGTTTGGCAGCACCTCATTTGCTGAGTAGATCATCGCGTCATAGAGATGTGATCCGAGCCCGGGTCTGAACTTCCATTTGAGAGCTTCGCGCAGGGCCTGCTTGTCACTCGTCCAGGGAGCGATCAGTTTCGCCGAATCCGAGTAGATTACTATTGCGGCCTGATCTTTATCGCCGAGAGAGTCGATGATCTTGAGCGCGAGATCGCGATTCATGTTTATTCGCTTGAACTGCGGATCGTCTCCGCCGGTGTCCAAAAGCAATAGAATGCTGGCGGGTGTGCGCTCGATTGATGTGATGTCGTGGTTCTTGCTGTCTTCGATGACTACGAAGTCGGAGCGCTCGAGCTTCTGAGGAAGCTTGCCGTCGGAGCCGCGGACGCAGACCGGAAGCAGTACTTCTTCGGCTTTCAATCTGATTACCTGCTTGTCCGATGCGCCGTCGCGCACGCGGCCGCTTTGGGCCAATACAAGCGGCGAGGTGAGAATCAAAAGAGCGACAGTTGTAATTCGTTTCATATTGATAACTTCATACGAAGGTGACGAACACTTCATTCGAAAGAAGCCTGCCTCGATGAGTCAGCTTAAGCCGTCCCGGCTCGATCTCAACGAGGCCGGATTCGCTAAGGCGTTCCAGTTCCGGGCCGTATGTCTCAATAACGCTCACGCCATAATCCGCCGAAAACGCGTCGAGACTTATGCCCTCGTTCAATCTCAATCCCATAAATAAAGCTTCGGCTGCATTGTCCTCGTTGGAAAGATCGTGCTGTTCGGCGATTCCGCGCCCGGTTGTCATCACGGCTTCGATGTAATTCTCGGTCTTTGCGATGTTCACCCAACGGCTTCTTCCATTATATGAATGCGCGCCGCAGCCCATGCCGTAGAACGGCGCACCAGTCCAGTATTTCAAATTATGTTTCGAGCGAAAGGGGCTTTCTGACGGCTCGACCGTCCGAAGAGCGAAGTTAGAGATTTCGTATTGTTCGTAGCCCGCTTCGCCAGCCGCCTCGCAGATCATCGTGTACATGTCGCCGGCGAGGTCGTCATCCGGACGAGCGCGCTGATTCCGCTTTATCTGCGCGAATAATTGCGTGCCCTCTTTTATCTCCAGGAGATACAGGGAGAGGTGCTCCGGCCTGATCCGCAGGGCTTCATCGAGGTTGAGTCGCCAGTCCTCGAGCGATTGCTCCGGCAATCCCGCTATCAGATCAAGGCTGATGTTGTTGAACCCAGCGTTCCGCAGAGCCGCGACTGTGGCGCGGGCTTGGGAAGCTGAATGGGTTCGGCTCAGCTTTACGAGCTCGTCATCTCGGAATGACTGCACTCCTACGCTGGCTCGATTGATCCCCGCGCTCTTCCAGTCGCGGAGCTTGCCGGGTTCAAGCGTGCCGGGATTTATCTCGATCGTGACTTCGCTATCGGCCGCGATGTTGAATGAATCGTTGCAAGCGCATATCAGGCTCCTGATTTGTTCGGCGGTAATAATGGAAGGCGTGCCGCCTCCGAAGAAGATCGTGTCTGCCGCGAGTTTGTGACTATCGAGAGAGAGGCGCTCGCCCGTATGGACGATCTCGGCGAGAACAGCCTGAACGTAGTCAGCGCTTAAAGGCGAATCGAAGTCGGTCGTGTTGAAATTGCAATAGGTGCATTTTCGTTCGCAAAACGGTATGTGGATATAGATGCCGGCTGTTTTAGGCACCCTTGAATTATACCGTCGTTATCCTGCCGCGTCCGGTAGATTCCACGGGCGTCTTGCGGTATCCTGTTGTCTCGCCCCCTTCAGACAAACCCATAACGACATCCAGACCCCAATAATATAGGAGGCTCAATGAGTCAGATTGAAAGACTGGCAAACGAAAGAGTCATAGTAACTGGAGGAGCCGGATTCGTGGGATCGAACGTGGTACGGAGGCTCTTGAGCATAGGCGCCTCGGTAGTCGTGCTCGACGACTTTTATACCGGCAGCGAGGCGAACCTGCCTTCAGGCCACCCCGATCTTGAAATTGTCCGAGGCTCCGTCACCGACTACGACCTGGTTCGCAAGGTTGTAAGCGGCGCCGGCGCCGTTCTTCATCTAGCTGCTCGCAATATTATCGTTTCGACTCGAAACCCCCGCGAAGATTACGAAGTGAACATAGGCGGCACTTTGAACGTGCTCCTGGCGGTTCGCGAAGCGCGTGTTAAGCGGACTGTCTACTCGTCGTCGGCTTCGGTATATGGCAATCCGCGATATCTCCCGATTAATGAAGATGACGCGACCAATATGCTGAGTCCGTATGCCGTTTCGAAATTCGCCGGCGAGAATTACTGCAAGGCGTTTTACGAGAGCTATGGTCTGTCGACCGCTGTAGTGCGATATTCGAATGTCTACGGAGAGGCTCAACGGCCGGACAACCCCTACTGCGGCGTCATCGCGAAATTCTTTCAGTCTGCGATGGCCGGCGAGGCCCCGCGGATACACGGCGATGGCGAGCAGACTCGCGACTTCACTTATGTTGACGACGTCGTGGAAGCTACGTTGTTGGCGTCGGTGTCGGAAAAAGCCGAGGGCCAGGTCTATAACGTAGGAACCGGCCGCGAGACGACAATCAACCAGCTCGCTCGAACTATCATTCAAGTGACCGGCTCTAACATCGAGCCTGAGTACATCGACCGCCGCGACATCGACAACATCCGCCGTCGCGTGGTGAATATCGAAAAAATTCGCCGCGAGTTGAGATGGGTTCCGTCTTTCACGATCGAGAAGGGGCTGCGCCGCACTTATGAATGGCTGGTTGAAGCCTCGAAGGGCGCCTCTCAGTGAGCGATTCGAATCAGCCAAGCTCGACCAGCGCAAGGCCGCGGATTCTATGCGTAGCGCCCGCCTGGAATGAAGGCGAACGGATAGCCCGAGTCGTCAGAGCTGTTCCTCGCGGCGCCGTCGACGCGATTGTAGTCGTGGACGACGGATCGAGCGACGACACTGCCAGTTTTGCTGAATCGGCGGGCGCCTTTGTGATCAGGCAGGGCGCTAATAAAGGCGTGGGAGCCGCGATCCGCGCCGGAATCGACTATGGAATTGCACAGAAATTCGACATCGTAGTGATTGTCTCGGGTGGAGGCAAGACGCCGCCCGAGCAGATTCCGAGGCTTGTCGATCCCATCATCGATCAGGGCTTCGAGCTTGTGCAGGGCTCTCGATATAAAAAAGGCGGCGAGTTCCTCCGAATGCCGTTGAGACGAAAGCTCGGCACTCGCGCATATACATTTCTCTTTTCTCTCTTCTGCGGCCACCGCGTAAGCGATGCATCGAGCGGTTTTCGGGCATTGCGCCTCTCTTTATTGGAAGACAAACGAATAAACCTCTGGCAGGAATGGCTGGATAGGTATGAGCTCGAGCCTTATCTGCTATTCAAAGCGCTGAGATTGAAGCATAAGGTCATCGAAGCGGCGGTCACCATCGAGTATCCCAAGACCGACGGCATTGCCTACACAAAAATGCGCGCGATAACCGACTGGTGGAAAATATTTCGCCCGATCTTATTTCTCGGGCTGGGATTGAAAAGATAATACTTAGACCGGTGAAGAGCCCCTCTATGATCGAACTCGAGCCACGATACCTTCTCCAGATGGCCCACCTGACGACTCCGGCCACGGTTTGGAAATACATTGAGAAAGCGGTCACTCGATCCAAAGCTAATCTGGTGATGCTTGATCTCGAGGACTCGATACCTCGCGGCAATTTAGAGCTGCTGCAGCAGGGGCGATCCAATGTCATTCGAGCATTCAAGGAGCTCGACTGGGACAAGAGGCTTCGTTTCTTCCGCCCGCGAGGCTACGAGCTTGATCCGGAATTCGAAGATGTCAGGGTCATCATTGAAGCCGCCGGTGACTGCCTCGACGGTTTGATATATCCGAAGGTTGAAGTTCCTGAGGAGCTGCGTGCTCTCGATGCTGCCGTTGAAAAGGCGGAGAGATCGGCCGGTCTTGCGCCAGGCAAAATAAAGATCGAAGTGCTGATCGAATCAGTTAACGCCGTCGAGCGCGTTTTTGAGATTGCCAGGGCCTCGGAACGACTCGTCGGACTAGTGCTCGGGTCGTATGACTATTGGGCCAGTCTTGGAATGCGCGGCTCGGTATATCGCTGCGACCATCCGCTGATCAATTATGCGCGTGTGCGTCTTGTCAGCGCGGCCGCGTCCGTTGGAGTGCCGGCCATCGCGGAAATGACTACGAACTATCCCACTCAGAATAAAACCGAACAGGAACGCGTCGAAGCGATTGAAGAGTTTCGACGAGATGCGACATTGGCGCGCGACTTCGGCTTCGCTGGAAAGTGGACGGGAATGCCCGAGCAGTCCGAGCTTGCGGTGGAGCTCTTTTCAATTCCCGATGCGGAAATAGCGCAGGCGATTGAAGAGGTCAAACAGTTTTTGGAAATAGAAAGAGGCGGTTTGGGTTCTACAATAATCGACGGTCGAATGGCCGATCGCGCGACCGATCGAGTTCATCGGAACACGTTGAAGATTGCTTATGCGCTTGGAAAACTCGATGAGTCGCTGGCGAGAAGACTCGAATTGGATTAACGACTAATCGATAATCGGTCGATGACGGTCGAGCACCGTCTCTCGCTAAACGATAGCGTTTATCGAAAATGTCTACGGATCTGATCCAGCTTATCTTCAATCCTCCTGAGCATCTCGATCTCATGCGACTTCTCCCGATCTCCATTTTCTCGAGGCCCATCTTCATCGCCGCCTCTGGTGTTGTTCATAATAAAATCTACCGCTTTGTCGAGACCCTCCATGAAGAAGTCCAGGCTCTCCTCGAATACCATTACGCGGTGCCGCTCCATCTCGCTGCCCATCTGAGTAAGCTCGCCTATGACCAGGTACTTCGCCCCATCCTTTGTTTCTTTCACGTCAAAATAGTACGTCCTCCTGTTGGTCACGACCTTCTCTGAGAAAATCTCGTTCATTCCAACCTCCAGATACGCGTACTTGAGCGCCGGTATAATACTGGAACAGGACGCAGGCGCTTCTGATGCCCATGCAATCCACTGCCGGACTATATTGCTTTTCGTGACAGGCGATACTTGGCTCAGGATCCTATATACCCGCGCCAAGAAACTTCATCAGCGCGGCATTGAATTCCGGCGCCTTTTCCAACTGCGGGACGTGGCCGCATTTTTCAAGCACCAATAATTCGGAGCCGCCAATCTCTTGTTTAAACCGCTCGCCCAACGCCAAAGGAGTCAGCTTATCCTCGCGGCCCCAGATTATAAGCGTGGGTTTCTTGAGCGCTGAAAGCTTCGAATCCAGGACGTCTTCCCGGCGCACGATCGAATCGATAATGCGCTGAGTTGTGTAGGAATCCCCTGCGTTTATCTTTCGCGCGAAGAACGCGTCGACCGCGGAGTCGCTAGCGAACATAGCCGTGTTGTAAAAGACGAGCGGCAGAAGAAGCTTTACCTGATCTCGAGTCGACGGGTTCAACGCGCCGAGCACGGCGGGATCCGAATCCTTAGGCAGCGAGAACCCCGCGGAATCTACGAGCACGAGATGATCCACCATCTGAGGGTTTGCAAGCGTAAATGCGGCGGCGATCCAACCGCCAAGTGAGTTGCCGACCAGCGATGACCGCTCAATCTTCAGCTCCTTCATGAAGCCTTTGAGAAAATCGACATACGTGCCGACCCTATAGTTGATCAGCAGCTTGTCTGATTTTCCAAAGCCGATCTGATCCGGAACGACTACTCTGTATTTCTGCGACAGCGGGCCGATTGTCGAAGCCCAATTCGATGAGTCTCCCCCGAGCCCATGGAGCAGAATCACCGCCGGGCCCGTCCCGGCTTCAACGTACCGGAGCTTAGCGCCGTAAACGGTTGCCCACTTCTCAGGGGGTGCGGCTTGTTGCGGTTGAACCGTCGACGCTCTGTAGCGGGGGATTGCCGCTGCCGTTGGATTGACTGCCGCAAAATAGACGCCCAACACAAGAGCCGTCGCGAGAAACAGGCTGCATGGCGACTGTCGCAAAATCGTTCTCATAGGTTTCTTCTCCGGATCATCGCGAATGATGTTTCAGACCCTGACGCTTTCGATCGGTTCACCGGCTTTGCACTGGTCGCAATCGTTGCGCGTGGCAAAGTAAGCATCGACATTTACCAGAGACTTATAAGGAATGTCGCCGATGTCGAGTTTCGCGCAGCTGAAATGTACGAGGCTTCCTATGGCGATTACTTCGGCTCCAACCTCGCGCACAAGGTCTATCATCAACTTTATTACCTTGCCGGAGCGGACTATGTCGTCGACGACAATGCAGCGAAGCCCATGCGCGTCCAGATATTGCCTGAGCCTGTACTGCCCATTTTCCTTCTCGGCCCAGAAGATTTGATCGGCATTAAGAGCTTCTCGAACACCGAAAGCGACGGGGATTCCGCCCGCGGCCGGCGCTATTATCGCGCAATTGGGAAGCGCGGCAAGTACCTCGTGTTCCATTCGCAGCAGGCGGGAGAGGGCTACGTTGAGCACACGGGCATTTCCGTGATACCGCATTGCCAGCGGCATTTGAAAGTACTGCCGCGAGTGGACTCCATTGGGAAATTCGAAATGGCCTTCGCGAAGCGCGCCGGTATCTTTAAGCAAGTCGAGGACGGCTTCTTTGGATGGGATTAACTGCGCACTCGAGATCATTGTGCCTCCAGGATGATAGTAAGTAAAAAAGGGGTAGACGGCGATTATAGGTGGGCAGGGCACTCGTTTCAACGGATTTGCTCGAAACGAGTGCTTTACCTTTATAGGCGGCCTTTCAGTCCTCACATAAACGGTCAAGCATCATCCAGGCGTTCGCTTGCAAAAGTAGGCTGGGACTATTCTCTCGGTACTCATAAGCCCGCTTAGTGCATTCTGCTCTGATCACTTCAGGACCTGAGCGAATAGCTCTTTGGTCAGCGTGCCGGTCATCTTTACATCTTGCCCATTGCTCGTGACCGAAAACGTTTTCAGGGCGTCGGCCAGAGAAGCGTACTTGCCTTTTTTTGTGACCTTCAAGATGCCGGCCGCTGTTTTCAGCAGCGCGCTAAGATTCGTCGCCATCGATGCGCCCTGTTCGGCGGTTTCATTGCGAAAGGTCAGATTCAGATCGACGATAGATCCGATCTCGATGACGCCGAAGATGAGATCAACGGTTTTCAGATCGGGAAGCGGAAGTACCGCGTCTTTTGGAAAGTGTCCGAGAAACGCTTGAGGTGAGAGCACGAGTCCGACGGCCCCGGAGGGCAACTGGGTAATTACGTCTGCATATTTTTGATTTTGGGCAATACCGCGCTGATCGCCTGCCTTGACGTCGATTGAGGATTTCACTCCGTTCGTCGAGCCCATGGCAATCGTGGATGAGTCGTAGAAAGCAAAAGCCACTGGAGTTGTTGTCGTCTGGCTCGTCGAATCCGACGGCGTAAGCGTGTAAACGTCGACCGCTTTATATGGCGCGTTCGTAATGGTGACTCGCTTGTCTTGTTGAAGCCTTGAAATCAGCTCACGCTCCTTGAAGCTGCCGGTTACGATGCTGACGGCTTGCGCAGGGCCGCCTCCAGGTATTGCGATGACAGCGGTCTTTACATCCGTCATCTTTATTCCCAAGGAGGCCATCTCGCCTTGAGCGCTGGTAATCAGGTTCTTGAACCTGCCCTGAGCCGACGCGGTCGTCCACAGATCGCTCGCGACCACTCGCTGGACGTCTACTGTTACGATGCCGTTCCCGTCAGGAAGGAACTGAATCAAGTCAGCCGTCCCGCTTGTTCTCGCCGAGCGGGGCCGAAGCGCGAACGCCGCGGCAAGCACTGCGATTGCGAGTAAGAAAACCGATGCTCTAATAAATAATCTTCTGTCTTTCATATGAATCTCCTGCTCGAAGGCGGACCCTGCGTTCGCCTTTAACTTTACAAAATCTCGCGCTCGTTTCCCACGCGCCGCGTTATACGCTGTCGATCGAGATACTCCAACAGCGGTATCGCGTGTTTGCGCGAAAGGCCTCCTGTGATCTCTTTGAATACCGCTACGTCTATGCGGTTGCTGACCGATTTACGCGCTTGCACGAGTGACTTCAGCCGGCCGAGGGCCTCGACATCGAATACCATATCGCCGATTTTCGTGACGAGCCCTTCGGAGGCTGCCAACGTAAACAGTTTTCGGGCCAGTTCCAGAGGCACTTCGGTCTGCGCTGCAATCTCTTCTAGAGTGCAGGCCTGAAGCGCTGATCTTTTGATTGCACCCTCCAATTTGTTTCGCGCATCCATTTCTTTGTTCGATAGCGCAGGGCTGTGAGATGAGAGGCGCAGAGCATCGCGTTCGGCTTTGACCGCACCGGCGTCCGCCAGCCGCGCTATTACAGCGCGAAAAATCTCCGGTCTGGCGCCGCCGAACACTCGCTCGCGAACCTCTTCGCGACTGAGCCCGAGCGACAGCGGCTGTTTTTTATGATGCTGTTCCAGGATTTTGACGACGTCTCCGGCAAGAGTCTCATAGACGCCGACAGCGAGCAAAATCAATGGTGAATCCGAAACCTCAATCGCTTGTCGGTCTGAAATCAACCTCTTCGAAATTATCTGAATTTGTTCGTCCGAAGCGCCAATGCGCGAAGCCAGCTCGGCGCTTTGCATTCCACCTGGACCGGCCATCTCGAGGAATATCGCCCCTTGGTCGACTGGATCCGCCAGCTTGAGCTTTGTGAGCGTCTCGAGCACAGCCGAATCGCGAATGCGATGCTTGGCGGGTTGCGCGTCGATGATTACTCCGCCGCCGATCGTTAGCTGAGGCGAGTAGCTCCGAATGATGAAGCGATCACCCGGAAGCGCTGAAATCGGCTCCTCGAGCCGGAGCTGCACGATTCGGCTCTGGCCGGGCTCTACTATTCCGGCGCGAGCCTGCGAATTGTCTTTGCCGTTATCTTTTTCCTCCAGCACCGAGTCATTCTGGCCGGCGAATATCAGAACTCGCGCCATGACCTCGGCGGTTCCGTGATGAAGCCTGATTCGCGCTCGCTGCACGAGTGGCCGGGGCGCGCCGGGCAGCAGGTCGAGTGAGGCATCCAACAAGCTGCTCGGCTTCAGTTTTCCCGGCGCGGCCAATTGCATCCCGCGCGAAACCTGCTCGATGTTGACGCCTTGGAGATTTATGGCTGTCCGCTGGCCTGCGACCGCCTCATCGGTGTTACCGCCGTGAACTTGAAGATTTCTGACGCGCGCGCGAAGGCCGGATGGAAGGATTTCTACTTCATTGCCGGTATGTATTGAACCGGAAGTCAGAGTACCGGTTACGACGGTTCCAAATCCTTTTATCGAAAAAGCCCGATCGATCGGCAGCCGAGCGATGCTGTCGCCCGCACGGGCTTTTACCGATTCGGACAATAGAGCAAGTGCGATCTTGAGCTGCTCGATGCCGTCGCCGGTTCGCGAGCTTACGGGAATAATGGGGGCGTTCTCGAGAAAAGAGCCGGCTACAAAGTCTTCTACTTCTGCTCGCGCCAGCTCGAGCAGCTCCGCGTCGACGAGATCAGATTTCGTAAGTGCTATTAAACCGGACTTAATATTGAGGAGGCGGCAAATGTCGAAATGCTCGCGAGTCTGCGGCATTATGGATTCGTCCGCGGCAATGACCAGCATTACGAGATCGAGTCCGTGAGCGCCCGCCAGCATATTCTTTACGAAGCGCTCGTGGCCGGGCACATCTACAAAGCCGATTTGAAGATCGCCGATGGATAAATCGGCGAAGCCGATGTCGATCGTTATCCCACGCTGTTTTTCTTCTTTGAGCCGATCAGCGTCGATTCCGGTGAGCGCTTTTACCAGCGCCGTCTTGCCGTGATCGATGTGGCCCGCGGTGCCGACGATTACGTGTTTCATTGAGAATGTGCTCTTGCTCTGAAGATACAAGAGCCGACTAACACCGTCAAACAAGAGCCAATTCGAGAGATTGCGCTTCCGCGCCCCTCACGGATCGCGTGATGTCCCGATAAAAGAACGGCAATAGAAAAGGGCGGGTCAAAGCCCGCCCCGGAAGAATCGTCAGTTGTGTATATGCTACTGACCAGCACCGGATGGGTGGGTGGACGCAGCCGCGCCTCTGGCAATCGGCTCATACCCGTAGCGCACTATAGCGAACCCGTTATTGCTGTTCGCGCGGCTCATCGCATTTCCGGCTGCGACGATTTTGCCGTCGGGTTGAATGACGACTGAGCTAGCCCAGGCTGTAGCTCCCTGAATTACGGTGTTCACTTTTCCGCGACTGCCGAAGGTAGAATCGAGTGTTCCATTGGGGCGATAACGGGCTAGACCAAAATCGCAGCCGCTTCCCATGCCGGCCATGCCGGCCGCGACAATCAGGCCATCAGATTCGAGGGCCAGCGCGCTCACACCGTCATAGCCGTCGAAGAAATCTGTAGTCACACGTCCATCGGAACCGAATGTCGGATCCAATGCGCCGTTGCTCTTATAGCGGGCAAGCGCGAAATCCGTGCTCGGCCGGTTCGAAAGTCCGGCGTATCCCGCGGCGATTATCGATCCGTCGGGCTGAATCGCAAGCGCTCGCGCCTGGTCCTCACTGCCGGAGAAATCAGTTGTAGTTCGGCCCGACGTGCCAAATGTCTGGTCGAGACTTCCATCAGGGTTATATCGCACAAGTGCGAAGTCCATGCCGAAGCCCGGTGACCCCGAGCCCGCCACGATTATT
>Ga0209687_1000245_pt1 | contig 19373 bp, 1 predicted proteins | sample GraSoiAngelo_136_FD_185893 | JGI IMG/M metagenome (GOLD analysis project Ga0209687, IMG submission 185893) | Grasslands soil microbial communities from the Angelo Coastal Reserve, California, USA - 14_0929_09_20cm (SPAdes) (version 2) | ecosystem: Environmental > Terrestrial > Soil > Grasslands ...
GGGGAGGGGAGAGGGGAAGCTAAGAAAGAACGAGAGGGCGAGGACGGCGGTAGAAGAAGGGTTGGCGGCGATATGGGAAGACGTGCTTGGAGCAAAGTCGATCGGAATACACAGCAACTTCTTCGAGTTGGGCGGCCATTCACTGCTCGCAACGCAGTTGATATCACGCGTGAGGCGGATGTTCTCAGTCGAGGTTGGGCTTCGAGAGCTCTTTGAGGAACCGACGGTGATGGCGCTCGCAAACAAGATCGAAGAAGCGATGAGGCGAGGGACGGGCATTCAGAAACCGGAAATCAAACGGACGGGACGAAGCAGCGATATTCCTCTGTCGTTCGCGCAGCAGCGGCTGTGGTTCATCGATCAGATGGAGTCAGGTGGATCGGCGTTCAATGTGTATGCCGCGGTGCGAGTGCGTGGGAATCTGAACCAACAAGCTTTTCAAAATACTCTGACCGAGATAGTGCGGCGCCATGAAGTACTGCGAACCAGATTTGGCGTTGGGGGCGGCCAGCCGATTCAAATAATCGATCCGCCGGGGCCGTTCGAAATTACCGAAAGCGATCTCACGGCGACACCGGCAGCCGAGCAAGAGAGCGAGATCGAGCGCATCGCGCGCGAAGAAGCGCTGCGCCCTTTCAATCTGCTAACGGGCCCGTTGCTGCGAACCAGGCTCCTGAAGCTTGCGGAGCGCGACCAAGTCGTAGTCTTCACGACGCACCACATTGTCAGCGACGGCTGGTCGATGCGAGTGCTCATCAACGAAATTGCCGCCCTTTATCCCGCGTTTGCCGAACAGAGAATGCCTTCGCTTCCCGATCTTCCGGTGCAATACGCGGACTTCGCGGTCTGGCAGCGTGAATGGCTGCAAGGCGAGGTGCTGGAAGGACAGATTCAGTATTGGAGAAATCAATTGAACGGCGCGGCGCCGGAGTTGAACCTGCCGACCGACTTTCCGAGATCGGCGGCGGCCGGCTCGAATGGAGCAAACGAAATCTTCATTCTGCCTCAGGAGCTGTTGGCGAAGCTCAAGGCCGTAAGCCGAAGCGAGAACGTCACGCTCTACGTCACGCTGCTTGCCGCGTTTCAGGCATTGATGCATCGGTGGTCGGGCCAGACCGACATACTGGTGGGCACGGACATCGCGAATCGAACGCAGGCTGAAACCGAAGATCTCATCGGGTTTCTGGTGAATCAACTCGTCATGCGGAGCGATCTTTCGGGCAACCCCAGCTTCAGCGAGTTGTTGAAGCGAGTCAGAGAAGTGACGCTTGGCGCCTATTCGCATCAGGATCTCCCGTTCGAGAAACTGGTGGAAGTCCTGAATCCCGATCGAAGCAACGGCAAGCACCCGCTGTTTCAGGTGAAGCTGCACCTCGACAACATTCCGCGCGAGCCGCTCGAATTACCGGGGCTTCAACTGGACTATATGGAAATCGACAATGGCACCGCCGCGCTGGACCTAACGCTTACACTTTGGGAGCATGGCGATGCGTTGTCCGGCCGAATCAGATACAACACGAGTCTTTTCCGCGGATCGACAATCGTCAGGATGATCGCCGAGTTCAGATCGATCCTGGAATGCGCAAGCGAAGATGCGGCGATCCGGCTCGATGCGCTGAATGCCTATCTGGATCAGGCGAACCAGACGCGTAAGAAGGCGCAAAGCGCGAAGCTTCAGGAGGCAGGCTTGAGCAAGCTGGCAGGAGCACGTCGGAAGGCATTACGAATCGAGGAGCGCGAAGGAGAGGCCGCATCATGAAATCCCAGTTGACTCAAGCGAACGACCCGCGGCTCTCCGGCATAAGACGCAAGCCCGTGAGCCTGTCAAAGGAATCGCTGGTTAAGACCGAGCACCTAGATGGAATGCCGGCGATTCCGGTTGTGCTAAAGCCGGTGATGGACGATGTCAATCTGGCGGCATGGGCCGCTGACAATCGAGAATGGATCGAGACTCTTTTGTCGAAGGCCGGAGCGATTCTGATGCGAGGCTTTGGAGTCAAAGGCGCCATCGAGTTCGAACGCGTAGTCGAAGCGCTCTCCGGCGCTCCGATTCAGTACGACGAGCGCACATCTCCGCGGTCTCAGGTGAGAGGCGGCATCTATACCTCCACGGATCATCCCGCCGATCAAAGCATCTTTCCGCACAACGAGCACTCATACGCGATGACGTTTCCGTCAAAGCTCTTCTTTTTCTGTTCGCGGCCGGCGCGCGCCGGTGGTGAAACGCCGATCGCGGACACTCGGAAAGTCTTTGAGAGGCTTCAGCCTGAAATCAAGCAGCGTTTCCTCGAGAAGAATTGGATGTTCGTACGGAACTACGGCGAAGGGTTCGGGCTGTCGTGGGAGGTTGCCTTTCAGACTCGCAGCAGATTCGAAGTTGAAGAGTTCTGCGGAAATAACCGGATCGAGTTTGAGTGGAAGAGCGGCGGCAGGCTGCGAACCCGGCAGGTTCGTCCCGCGACGATAGTTCATCCGAAGATCGGCGAGACGCTCTGGTTCAATCACATAACGTTCTTTCACATCTCGACTCTCGAGCCCGCCGTGCGCGACTCGTTATTAGCGGAGTTTCGCGAGGAAGATCTTCCGAACAACACATATTACGGCGACGGCTCACCAATCGAGCAGTGGGTGATGGAGGAGCTTCGCGGCGCATACCTCAACGAGCAGGTGAGTTTCCCCTGGCGAACTGGAGACATCCTGCTAATCGACAACCTGATGACATCGCACGGACGCGCGCCGTTCGAAGGCGAGCGAGAAACCCTTGTAGCGATGACTGACCCGATTACTCGTACCGACTGTTAAATAATCGAAATCGCGGCGACACGAGAGAATAGTTCTGTCGCCGGTATGAGAATACCTGGGCCCTGTAATGTCAGCCGGCGCAATCCCCGTCCGTTGAGCCGGCGCGTCAAGCTTCAAATTCAAAAGGCGATCATGCAGAAGGAAATCTCCGTCCAAGGATACCGGCTTTCGCCGCAACAGAAACATCTGTGGCTGATGCAGCAGCGCGACGGCGGCAAAGTGTATGTTGCCCAGTGCGCCGTACTGGTTCAGGGTGGGTTCGACCTGGAGCGGTTCCGATCAGCGGTCGAGAAGATCGTCGCCAGGCACGAGATTCTCAGGACGGACTTTGTCGGCGTTTCCAGATTGAACGTCCCGCTTCAGAGCATAGCGGAAGAAGGACGATGGTCGCTGATGCAATACGATCTATCCGACTGCTCATCGGTAGAGTGTGAACGAAGAGCTCAAGAGCTCTTTGATCAATTCGCGCGAGAGGCTTGTCTGGCCCCGCCGGGCAGCAGCGCGCTCCGCGTCGGCCTGGTGAGCATGCCGGCGGCTGAACACATTCTGTTTATTACGTTGCCGGCGATGTGCGCGGACTCAAGCGCGCTGGAGGTCTTCATAAGAGAGATCAGCCTCGCCTATGACTTGCCCGAAGAGCCCCCCGAAGAACAAGCGGAATGGATCGACGATAGCGATGGAGCGCTGCTCCAGTATGCGGAGATTGCGGAGTGGTGGAACGAGCTGTTGGAGTCCGAGGATATGGAGGCCGGACGCGAGTATTGGCGAAAGGTCGATCTCTCCCGAAGGACATCATTGCGGCTTCCATTCGAAAATTCGCGCGGGCTCGAAGCCGCCTTTGAACCGGAAGCGGTGTATGCCCCGCTTCACGGCGCATCGGAGCGAGTATTAGCGCTAGCGTTACGACACAACAGTTCTCCGCAATCGGTGATGCTTGGGGCGTGGAAGGTGCTGCTGGCTCATCTCGCTCACGAATCCGAGGTGCTGGTCGGAGCCGCGTATGAGAACAGGAAATATGCTCAACTGAAAGGCAGCATCGGTTTGCTCGCCGGATACGTTCCGCTCTGCTCGCGGCTAAATGAGGAGGTGTCGTTTACCGATTTAATTGCAAGCCTCGACGAACAGATTGCGGAAGCCTACGAGTGGCAGGAGTACTTCAGTTGGGATCAGGTCGAGGAAACCGGTGTAGACGAAGGCCCACGGTTCTTTCCGATCTGCTTCGAGTATGCGGAGGCCGAGCCCTGCTTCGGATCGAACGGGGCCAGATTTTCAATAATGAAGAAGGCCGCTTCGATCGATCGTTTCGAGTTGAAGCTATGCTGCACGATCAAAGCGGAGAGCCTTCAAATCGCCCTGCACTACGATGCCGGCAGATACGAGCGCGATTCCATCGAGCTATTAACGTCACGTTACATAGCTCTGCTCGACAACATCCTTAACGCTCCCGAGTCCGCGGTCGGCGATCTCGAAGTCATCGCCGAGACCGAGCGCAAACTGCTGCTGAACGAATTCAACGACACGAGCGTCGAGTACGAAAACGCGGCTCCACTTCACGAGCTCTTCGAAGCACAGGTCAAACGCACTCCCGATGCCGGCGCGCTGGCGCAGGGAGATCGGAATCTGAGCTACCTCGAGTTGAATCAACGCGCCAATCGGATCGCGAATCATTTGAGAAGCGTGGGTGTTGGCCCCGAAGCCGCCGTCGGAATCTGTCTGGAGCGCTCCTTCGAATTAGTGGAAGCAATTCTTGGCGTGCTGAAGACAGGCGCGGCTTACGTTCCGCTTGATCCGGAGTATCCGGCGGCTCGATTGAATTACATTGCCGGAGACGCGAGGTTGGCGGCCTTGATCACGCGCCGGTCTCTCATCGGCGATCTTTCCGACTCGAACATCAAGATAGTTGATCTCGATGTCGATTCGCGGGCCATCGATCCGTGCAGGGATCATGATTCGGACTCAGGAGCGGCTCTCGATAATCTCGCGTACATCATCTACACATCAGGGTCCACTGGAAAGCCTAAGGGCGCGATGAACACTCACCGCGGCCCTTGCAACCTTCTTGATTTCACCAGAGCGGTTTATGGAATCGACGCGGGAGAGCGGGTGCTGCAGCTTGCGTCGGTGAGCTTTGACTTCTCCGTATGGGAAATCTTCATTGCGTTGTCGTCGGGCGCGGCGCTGGTGCTGACGGATGGGAACAGTCATCGCGACGGCCGGTACATCGTCGATTTGATCGCGGAGCAGCGGATTACGACGGTCCATTTTGTGCCTTCAATGTTGCAGGCAGTCCTGGAGCAGGAGGGAATTGAACGGTGTGAGTCTCTGCGGCGGGTGTTATCGGGTGGTGAGATGCTCACGTCGAGCATCCAGAGCCGATTCTTCGACAGGCTTCAGGCCGAATTGCATAACCAGTACGGGCCGACCGAGACATCGATCGATGTGAGCTACTGGCGCTGCGATCCCTTGAGCGACAAGTCGACGGTGCCAATCGGCCGCGCGAATGCCAACAATCGATTGTATGTACTCGATCGAGATCTCAGGCCGGCGCCGATCGGCGTGGCAGGCGAGCTATTCGCGGCGGGACGAGGTGTTTGTCGAGGGTATATCGGCAAGCCTGATCTGACTGCTGAAAAGTTTTTGCCTGATCCTTTCGGCAATAGCGGAGAACGATTCTACAAGACCGGCGATCGAGCCCGATATCTTTCGGATGGGGCCATCGAGTATCTCGGGCGCCTTGACGGTCAGATCAAGATTCGAGGCTATCGAATCGAGATCGGTGAGATCGAAGCTCTCCTCGCCGGACACGCTTGCGTGCAGGAAGCCGCTGTAGTGCTTCGGCCCGATTCTCGGGGCCAGGGAAGAATGGTTGCTTATGCGACATTGCGAATCGGTTCGGATATATCGACCGCGGAATTGCGCGATTATCTCCGGCAGTCTCTTCCCGATTACATGGTTCCTTCGGCGATAGCGATACTCGAGCGGATGCCCGTGACCGTTGGCGGCAAACTGGATCGGCAGGCGCTGCCGGAGCCGGAGCGATCCGGCCGCTCGGCAAGCAGCGGCGCCGTCTCCCTCCCAACCGAAGAAGTGCTTGCGATGATCTGGTCCGAGGTACTTGGAATCGAGGAGGTCGGCTTCAGTGAGACTTTCTTCGATCTCGGAGGCCACTCGCTGCTCGCCACTCAATTGATCTCGGCGATTCGCGCGACGTTCAAGGTAGACCTGCCTCTTCGAGAATTGTTTGAGACGCCCACGGTGGAAGGCCTCGCGCGAAAGATCAACAACCTGTTGTTTGCCGGACACAAACCGGAAGCGCCTCCCGTTGAGCGGGCGCCTCGGTCTCAGGATCTTCCGCTGTCATACGCGCAGGAGCGCCTGTGGTTCACCGCTCAGATGGATCCGGAGAACTGGGCCTACAACATTCCGGCTGCTCTTCATCTCATTGGAGAACTCAACGTTGCGGCGCTTCGTCGAACGGTGTCCGCGCTCGTTCGAAGACACGAAACGCTGCGGACGACCTTTGACGCGAATCATGGCCGGCCCGCGCAGATAATCCACGCGGCCGAAGAGTCCGGGCTTGAAGCAGAGGATCTCACAGCGCTCGGCGACATGGAGCGAAAAGAGAGAGTCGACCGGGAAATTAGAACCGAGGCGGAGCGTCCTTTCGATCTCGAACAAGGACCTCTTTTCAGAATCCGCCTTCTGAAGCTTGGCGACCGCGAGCACGTCGTACTCCTCACGATGCATCACATCATCAGCGACGGCTGGTCGATGGGGGTCTTGATAAGAGAGGTCGCCGAACTATACGGCGCGTTCCATGAAGGAAGGGAATCGGTCCTGCCTGAGCTGGAGGTCCAGTATGCGGATTACGCAATGTGGCAGAGGACGTGGCTCACGGGCGAAGTACTGGAGCGTCACGCAGCGTACTGGAAGAAACACCTGGATGGGGCTCCGCGAGTGAGCGAACTGCAAACTGATCGGCCGAGACCCGCCGTTCAAACCTATCGAGGCGCGCGGCGCGATTTCACTATCGACGCGGCGGTGAACGACGGCTTGAAAAAGGTGAGCCGAGCCGAAGGCGTTACGTTGTTTATGACGCTGCTCGCGGCCTGGCAGACCTTGCTGTCGCGCTATTCGGGTCAGGAAGACGTGGTAGTCGGGGCCGACGTAGCCAACCGGAATCGCGGCGAGACTGAGGGCTTGATCGGCTTCTTCGTCAACATGCTGGTCCTGCGCACCGATCTGAGCGGAGACCCGACCTTTAGTGAATTGCTGGGCAGGGTTCGCGAAACGACGCTGGGAGCTTACGCGCACCAGGATCTTCCTTTTGAAAAACTGGTTGAAGAATTGCAGCCCGAGAGAAGCCTGAGCCATAGCCCGTTGTTCCAGCAGGTGATCGTGCTGCACAACACGCCCGGCGGCGAGCTCGAGTTGCCGGAGCTGAGCTTGCGCGCCCTGGCCGCGGAGACGGAAACCGCGATGTATGACGTATTGCTCTCTCTGCGAGAGACGGGCGGTATTCTGAACGCGAGCTTCGTGTATAACCGCGACTTGTTTGATGCCGCGACGATCGAGCGAATGAGCCGGCAGTATCTCAAATTGCTCGAAGGCATCGGATCCGCGGTCGAGACACGATTATCCGAGCTCTCGCTGCTGTCTCCGATCGAAGAACGACAACTACTCGTCGATTGGAACGGAACCGCGACCGCGTTTCCCGCCGACGCGGCGATCGCATCGCTATTCGAAGCTCAAGCAGCGCGTACCCCGGATGCGACGGCGGTGACGCATGGAGAAGAACGGATAACATACGACTGCTTGAATCGGCGCGCCAACAAGCTGGCCCGACATCTTGGATCGCTCGGAGTCGGGCCCGAGGTTGTCGTCGGACTGTGTACCGACCGCGGCATCGAAGTCGTCATAGGCATGCTGGGAATCCTGAAAGCCGGAGGGGCCTACCTGCCCCTGGATTCTCAGTATTCTTTCGAACGCCTCACCCTGATGCTTGAGGATTCGATGGCTCCAGTGATCGTCACACAGGAGCGGTTGGTCGACAGGCTGCCCGGTCACTGGGCCCATCTGCTTTGCCTCGACTCCGACGCGGAAGCGATAGAACGCGAGAGCGACGAGAACCCCGCGCCATCGGCCGCTCCGGACAACATTGCCTACATTATGTATACCTCCGGTTCAACCGGGGAGCCGAAAGGGGTCACCGTAGTCAATCGCGGAGTCGTTCGCCTGGTAAAGAACACCGACTATGCGAGCTTCGATTCACGAGATGTAATCCTGCAACTGGCTCCGCACACGTTTGACGCTTCGACACTCGAGTTCTGGGCGGCGTTGCTGAACGGCGGATGCCTTGCGTTGATGCCCGAGCCGAAGCCTTCGCTGGCGGAAATCAGCGACGCGATCAGCCGATATGGCGTGACGACTATGTGGCTGACTGCCGGCCTGTTCCATTTGATGGTCGATCAGCATATCGAATCTCTGACGCGCGTTAAGCAGCTACTCGCGGGCGGCGACGTGCTGTCGGTCGGCCATGTAGAGAAGCTTCTCAGCGCCGGCCATGGCGGAGTCTTGATCAATGGATACGGGCCTACCGAGAACACTACCTTTACTTGCTGCCATCGAATGACCGGAGACATCAGCATCGTCAAGACCGTTCCCATTGGCCGGCCAATCGCGAATACCCAGGTCTACATACTGGATGGCCGTTGCCAGCCCGCGGTTCCAGGCGCGATAGGCGAACTGCTGACGGGCGGCGAAGGGCTGAGCAGGGGCTACAACCGGCAGCCCGCCCAGACAGCCGAGCGGTTCGTGCCGGATCCCTTTAGCGCAGACGGCGGAGAGCGACTGTATCGAACCGGCGACCTCGCAAAGTATCTCGCGGATGGCAATGTAGAGTTCCTGGGCCGCAGAGATCGACAGGTCAAGATAAGAGGGTTCCGAATAGAGCTCGAGGAAATAGAGGCGGCGCTCGAGAAGCATCCTGGAATTCGCACGGCGGTCGCGACGGTTCGCGATGAAGGCACGGGCAAGCGCATCGCCGCATATGTAGTGTTCGAAGAGGGCAAGGCCGCGTCGATTTCCGAGCTTCGGCAATTTCTAACCGAGAGACTGCCGGATTATATGATCCCCGGCTGGTTCGTCGCGCTGGATGAATTACCTCTCACCGCCAATGGAAAGATCGCGCGCGACCGGTTGCCGGCTCCTGATCAAGCGGATGTCGAAGCTGACCGTTATGCCGCGCCGCGAACACCCGTCGAAGAGTTGTTGTCGGGAATATGGTCGGAGGTGCTCGGGCTCGAACGCGTGGGAGTGCTTGATGATTTCTTCGAGTTGGGCGGGCACTCACTGCTGGCCACGCAAGTGGTCTCGCGGATCAGAGAGGCGTTTGGAGTAGAGCTTCCACTCCGTGACCTTTTCGAGCGGCCGGTTATCAGAGAGCTGGCGAAGCGTGTTGAGCTGGGTCTTTGGCGCGAAGAATACACCGCGGCGCCTCCGATCAAGAGAGCTGATCGGCGGGATGCATCGCCGCTTTCATTTGCTCAACAGAGATTGTGGTTCATCGACAAGCTCGAGCCGGGCTCGCTCTACAACATAAACCTGGCGGTTCGGCTGCAAGGCTCGCTCGATACCGGAGCGGTCGATAAATCGATCAGCGAAATAGTAAGGCGCCACGAATCCTTGCGGACCGTATTCGGGCTTCTCGACCAGGAACCGATTCAGATCGTTCGCGACGCCGAAGAGATAACGATTCCTATAGAGGACCTGACCGGGCTCGATTCGATCAACAATCAGGTGTTGAGAAGAGCAGTCGAGGAAGCGAGTTTCGGCTTCGACCTCGAGAATGGTCCGTTGTTTCGCGTGCGGCTGCTGAAGCTCGGTGTGTTCGAGCACGTGCTGCTTCTATCCATGCACCACATAGTGAGCGATGCGTGGTCGCTGGGCATTCTAATCAAGGAGTTCGCGGCTCTCTACCAGAGCTACAGCGCGCGCAAGGACTCGCCGCTGCCGGAACTGGAGATTCAATACTCTGACTTTGCGGCCTGGCAGCGAGATTGGCTGCGCGGCGATGTTCTCAACGGCGAATTGAGCTACTGGAAAGAGCAGTTGTCGGATGCGCCCGGAACGCTCGAGCTTCCTACGGATTTCCCCAGGCCCGCGGTTCTCTCCCATCGCGGCGCGAGGGCCGAGACGGTGATCGAACCGCTCACGCTCGAACGTCTGAACGCTCTTGCGCGCAAAGAAGGCGCGACGTTGTTCATGGTTTTGCTTGCAGCCTGGCAGGCGCTGCTCGCGCGTTGTACGCAGCAAGAAGACATCGCAGTCGGAACGCCGGTCGCCAATCGTAATCGAATCGAGACCGAGCCGCTGATTGGGTTCTTTGTTAATACTCTGGTACTGAGAACCAGGATGTCGGCCGACCCGAGCTTCCGCGCTCTGCTTGGGCGAGTAAAGGATGTGACGCTCGGCGCGTTCGCGCATCAGGACTTGCCGTTCGAGAAGCTCGTCGAAGAACTGGCGCCTAACAGGACGCTCGGTCAAACGCCGCTGTTTCAGGTGATGTTTTCGGTTCAGAACGCTCCGATCGGCTCGCTCGATTTAGAAGGCCTTCAGATCAGCTCCATCGAAACGGACGCGACCGCGGCCAAGTTCGATCTGTCTCTCGATATTCATGAGGTTGATAGCGGCCTGCTTGCGACCCTCGATTACGAAACAGATCTCTTTGATCCGGCGACGATCATAAGGTTGAGCGAACAATTCGCGATCATACTGAGGGCAATCGTAGATGAACCCGCTCTTCGTCTTTCTGAATTGCCCCTGCTCTCCGAACAGGAGCGCAAGCAGGTATTGATCGAGTGGAACGATACGGCACGAAGCTATCCTACTGAGCTTTGCGTTCACCAGTTGTTCGAGACTCGCGTGAATGAGAGTCCAGACGCGACGGCGATAGTCTTTGAAGAAGAGCACGTCAGCTACCGCGAATTGAATCTGCGGTCGAATCGGCTTGCGCACTATTTGCGAGGGCGCGGCGTTGGTGAAGAAATGACCGTCGGGATCTGCCTGCCGCGTTCGGTTCATATGCTCACGTCCGTGCTCGGAGTGTTGAAGTCCGGGGGCGCTTATGTCCCATTGGACCCCGCGAATCCGGCTGAACGACTGGCGGTAATTCTACGCGACGCAAATCCAAAGGTGCTGCTTACGGATAAGAGTCTGGCTTCGACTCTCGCGGATAGCTCTTGCGAGATTGTTTGCGTGGACACGGCCGAATCTCTAATCGCTCAGGAGTCTGACGAGAATCCGGACTCGCCGGCCGCGCCGGAGAACGCCGCCTACATAATTTACACGTCGGGCTCGACAGGGAAACCCAAAGGCGTGGTCGTGCCGCACAGGTCGGTCGTCAATCGCAACTTTGCGATGGCCGAGAGGTATGGCCTCGGGGCGAGCGACCGGGTACTGGCGTTCACGAACCTCAGCTTCGATGTATCGATCGAAGAGATGTTTCCCTCGTGGATGAACGGCGCGACCGTTGTATTGAGGTCCGCGAATGCGCTCGATTCCGCTCTCACGTTCTTGAACCTCCTTGATCGAGAGCGCATCACCGTTGTGAATCTTCCCAACTCTTACTTCAACGAAGTCGTAACCGAGCTCGCGAATCAGCCCATCGCGCTTGCACTGAGAGTCGCGACCGTCGGCGGTGAGAAGGGATCTCGGGCTTTGTTCGAATCCGGGCAAACGGTCCTGGGCGATGATGTAACGCTCTTCAATGGATATGGGCCGACGGAGACTACGGTTACCAGCGCGACTTATCTATTCAGAACAGAACATCGGCCTGCGAAGGCTGCGAGCGTTCCAATCGGTCAGCCGGTGGCCAACAGTCAGGCGTACGTATTCGATCGCTGGATGCAGGCGGTTCCCGCCGGCGTGACCGGAGAGATGTACATAGGCGGCGAGGGCCTGGCTCGGGGCTACTTGAATCATCCTGAGCTCACGGCCGAAAAATTCCTGCCTGATGCTATTAGAGCAATCGGCGGAGCGCGGCTGTATGCAACCGGCGATATGGTTCGCCATCTCAATGATGGAAACATCGAGTTTATCGGACGGGTTGACCAGCAGGTGAAGGTGCGTGGATTCAGGGTTGAATTGGATGAGATCGGCGCCGTCCTGAGTCAACATCCCGCTCTGCGAGAGGCTGTGGTAGTAGCTTTCAAGAACGGAAGCGGACATCGCCTGGCGGGATATGTCGTTGCTTTGCCCGATCAGACGGTTACCGTTAGGGAATTGCGTGAGTATCTCAATGAGAGACTCCCGGATTACATGGCGCCGTCCTGGTTCGTGTTCCTTGATGAGTTCCCGCTGACACAGGGCGGCAAGATCAACCGCAAGTTGCTGCCCGAGCCGGAGCAGTCGGCCGGGTCTTCAGAGAACGTCTCGGATCGGCCATGCACCTTTATCGAAGACGTATTGATCGGGTTGTGGATGGAGGTGCTTGGGGTCGAGCGAATCGGGATTCGAAACGATTTCTTCGAACTGGGCGGGCACTCCCTGCTCGCTACTCAGTTGGTCTCAAGAATCAGGAATGCTTTCTCTGTAGAGCTGCCCGTGCGTGCCGTCTTTGAAGCTCCCGGGCTTGCGGAGATGGCGGAGCGGATCGACGAGCTGGCTCGCGGCACAGTCCGTCCGGCGATCTCGCGAGTCCAAGCCGTCAATCGAAGCGGGGCGCTGCCGTTATCGTACGCGCAGCAGAGGCTATGGTTCATCGAGCAGATGAACCCCGGGAGGTCGGTGTACAACGTGCCTGCTGGAGTAAGGGTTAAAGGTGAGCTGGATGTTGAGGCATTAGAGCGAACGATAGTGGAGGTGGCGAGAAGGCACGAAGCATTGCGAACCCGGTTTAGGGTAGAGAACGGGGAAGCGGTGCAAGTAATAAGCGAAGAAGCAAAGGTTGGGTTCGAGGTCATAGCAAATGAAAGAGAAGAGATCAGCGAGGAAGAGGTAAAGCGGGAGATAAAGGAAGAGATAGAGCGAGGGTTCGACCTGGAGAACGGGCCGGTATTGAGAGTGAAAGTAATCAGGGTAAGAGAGAGTGAGCATGTAGTAGTGATGACGATGCATCACATCGTATCGGACGGGTGGTCGATGGGGATATTGATAAAGGAGATCGAGAAGATCTACGGGGCGTATGTGGAAGGGAAAGAGAGCCCGCTCGAAGAGCTTGAGATCCAGTACGGAGACTACGCGGTATGGCAGAGAGAGTGGTTAAGGGGAGAAGTGCTGGAAGAGCAGCGAAGATACTGGAGAGAGCAGTTGGAAGGGGCGCCGGAGTTGATGGAGCTCGGGACGGATCGGGCGCGAGGAGCGTATCAGGAAGATAAAGGAGGGGTGAGGGAGATAGAGATAAGCGAAGAGCTGAAGAATAAACTGGAGCAGATAAGCCGGAAAGAAGGGGCAAGCCTGTTCATGGTGATGCTCGGGGGATGGCAGGCGCTGCTGAGCAGGAACAGCGGGCAGGAAGATGTGGTAGTGGGAACGCCGATAGCGAACCGGACGCGAGAAGAGATAGAAGGGCTGATAGGGTTCTTCGTGAACACGCTGGTAATGAGGACGAAGATCAGGGCGAAAGAGACGATAAGAGAACTGATCGGTGAAGTGAGAGAGGCGGCGCTGGGAGCGTACAGCCATCAAGACCTGCCGTTTGAGATGCTGGTGGAAGAAGCAGCCCCGGAAAGGAGCTTAAGCCACACGCCGATATTCCAGGTAATGTTCGTGCTGCAGAACCTGAGGGAAGAAGAGATAAGAGTAGGAGGGCTTGAGATCCGAGGAGAAGAGTTTGCGACCGAAAGCGTGAAATACGATCTGACAATGAGCCTGTCGGAAAGAGAAGGAGGGATGATAGGGGAGCTGAGCTACAACCGGGCGTTGTGGGATGAAGAGACGATGGAGCGGATGGGGCGGCAGTACGTAAGGATGCTGGAAGGGATGACCGGAGAGGCGGATCGACGGATAAGCGAGATCGAGCTGCTCAGCGAGACGGAGAAAAGAGAGATCATAGAAGGAAGCAAAGGCGAGAAGATCGAATACGAGAGAGGAAAGCGAATAGAAGAGCAGGTAGAAGAGCAGACGAGAAGGCGAAGCGAAGCGATAGCGATCAAGGAAGGAGAGCGAGAGGTAACATACGGAGAGTTGAACCGGCGATCGGCGGAGATAGCCGAAGAGCTGATGAGGAGAGGGGTGGAGGAAGAGGAGATCGTTGGGATAGTGATGAAGCGAGGGGTGGAGATGGTGGAAGCGATGCTCGGAGTGCTGAAAGCAGGAGGAGCGTATGTGCCGATCGATCCCGAGTACCCCGAAGATCGAAGGAAGTATTTATTGCGAGACAGCGGAGCGAAGCTCGTGCTGACGACGGGAGGACGAGAGATAAAAGAGAGCTGGGAGGGAATAAAAGTAATAGAGCTGGAGAGAGAGATAAGGCGAGGCAAAGGGGAAATAGAGGAGAAAGGCGGCAGAGAAAGGAGAGAAAGGAGAGCAAGGAGAGGAAGCGAAGAAGGGCTTGCGTATGTGATGTACACGTCGGGCTCGACGGGAGAGCCGAAAGGGGTGGCGATAACGCACGAAGCAATCAACTGGCTGATAAACAATGGAGGAGAAGTCGGCATAGAAGAAGGAGACGTGGTAGCGCATGCATCGAACCCGTCGTTTGACGCGGCAACATACGAGATATGGGGAGGGTTGAGCCGAGGAGCGAGGGTAGTAGTGCTGGGTAAAGAAGAAGTGTTGGAAGGAGAAGAACTCGGAAGAAGGCTGAGCGAAGAGCGAGTAAGCGTTATGTACCTGACGGCGGCGCTATTTGGAGAGGCGGCAAGAAGAGCGCCGGGAGCATTCAACGGTTTGAGGCGAGTGATCTACGGAGGAGAGACGCTGGACGGTAGATGGAGCAAGGAAGTGAAGAAGGCGGGAGGGCCCGAAGAGCTGATCCACATCTACGGGCCTACGGAGACGACGGTATTTTCGGCATATCACGAGGTGAGCGGAGAAGAAGAAGGAAGCATTCCGATCGGACGAGGGATGAGCAATACGGAGCACTATGTATTGGATGAAGAGATGAGAGTAGTCGGAGCTGGGATAGCGGGAGAGCTGTACATAGGAGGAGAAGGGGTAGGCAGATGCTACTGGGGAAGAGGGGAGCAGACGGCAGAGGCATTCGTGCCGAACCCGTACGGGGAGAGCGAAGGAGAGCGGATGTACCGGAGCGGGGACGTAGTGAGATACCTGAGGAACGGAGAGATGGAGTTCCTCGGCCGGCGAGACAATCAGGTGAAGATTCGAGGCTACAGAATCGAGCTGAGAGAGATCGAGCTCGCGATATGCAGCCTGGAACAAATTCGAGATGCCAAGGTCATCGTCAGACAGGAAAGTGGTCCAAAACGGCTTGTTGCTTATGTGGTTCCTGCTCGGGAGGGCGCGGAAGTTGTCACGTCGATTCGCTCGAAACTCAAGGATCGCCTTCCTGAGTTCATGCAGCCGTCAGCTTATGTATTGATGGAGAGAATACCTCTCAGCGGCAACGGCAAGATCGATCTGGTGAAACTGCTTGAGGCCGAAATAGACACCGCGGATGACGCTGGACGGCGGCAGGCTCGAACGGTCACCGAAGAACTGCTCGTGAATGTGTTTGCCGATGTTCTCGGCATTCGCCGCGTGGCTATCAACGATCATTTCTTCGAGCTCGGAGGGCATTCACTGCTCGCCACCCAGGTCGTATCCAGGATCAGGAGCATCTTTAAGATCGAGCTTCCATTGAGAGCCATATTCGAGGAGCCGACTATTGCAGGCCTGGCGGGCAAAGTCGACGAGCTTCTGAATACAGGCGTCGCCGCCCAGATCGGCGAAATCAAGCAGGCTCCTAGAAACGGGGCGCTGCCGTTATCGTACGCGCAGCAGAGGCTATGGTTCATCGAGCAGATGAACCCCGGGAGGTCGGTGTACAACGTGCCTGCTGGAGTAAGGGTTAAAGGTGAGCTGGATGTTGAGGCATTAGAGCGAACGATAGTGGAGGTGGCGAGAAGGCACGAAGCATTGCGAACCCGGTTTAGGGTAGAGAACGGGGAAGCGGTGCAAGTAATAAGCGAAGAAGCAAAGGTTGGGTTCGAGGTCATAGCAAATGAAAGAGAAGAGATCAGCGAGGAAGAGGTAAAGCGGGAGATAAAGGAAGAGATAGAGCGAGGGTTCGACCTGGAGAACGGGCCGGTATTGAGAGTGAAAGTAATCAGGGTAAGAGAGAGTGAGCATGTAGTAGTGATGACGATGCATCACATCGTATCGGACGGGTGGTCGATGGGGATATTGATAAAGGAGATCGAGAAGATCTACGGGGCGTATGTGGAAGGGAAAGAGAGCCCGCTCGAAGAGCTTGAGATCCAGTACGGAGACTACGCGGTATGGCAGAGAGAGTGGTTAAGGGGAGAAGTGCTGGAAGAGCAGCGAAGATACTGGAGAGAGCAGTTGGAAGGGGCGCCGGAGTTGATGGAGCTCGGGACGGATCGGGCGCGAGGAGCGTATCAGGAAGATAAAGGAGGGGTGAGGGAGATAGAGATAAGCGAAGAGCTGAAGAATAAACTGGAGCAGATAAGCCGGAAAGAAGGGGCAAGCCTGTTCATGGTGATGCTCGGGGGATGGCAGGCGCTGCTGAGCAGGAACAGCGGGCAGGAAGATGTGGTAGTGGGAACGCCGATAGCGAACCGGACGCGAGAAGAGATAGAAGGGCTGATAGGGTTCTTCGTGAACACGCTGGTAATGAGGACGAAGATCAGGGCGAAAGAGACGATAAGAGAACTGATCGGTGAAGTGAGAGAGGCGGCGCTGGGAGCGTACAGCCATCAAGACCTGCCGTTTGAGATGCTGGTGGAAGAAGCAGCCCCGGAAAGGAGCTTAAGCCACACGCCGATATTCCAGGTAATGTTCGTGCTGCAGAACCTGAGGGAAGAAGAGATAAGAGTAGGAGGGCTTGAGATCCGAGGAGAAGAGTTTGCGACCGAAAGCGTGAAATACGATCTGACAATGAGCCTGTCGGAAAGAGAAGGAGGGATGATAGGGGAGCTGAGCTACAACCGGGCGTTGTGGGATGAAGAGACGATGGAGCGGATGGGGCGGCAGTACGTAAGGATGCTGGAAGGGATGACCGGAGAGGCGGATCGACGGATAAGCGAGATCGAGCTGCTCAGCGAGACGGAGAAAAGAGAGATCATAGAAGGAAGCAAAGGCGAGAAGATCGAATACGAGAGAGGAAAGCGAATAGAAGAGCAGGTAGAAGAGCAGACGAGAAGGCGAAGCGAAGCGATAGCGATCAAGGAAGGAGAGCGAGAGGTAACATACGGAGAGTTGAACCGGCGATCGGCGGAGATAGCCGAAGAGCTGATGAGGAGAGGGGTGGAGGAAGAGGAGATCGTTGGGATAGTGATGAAGCGAGGGGTGGAGATGGTGGAAGCGATGCTCGGAGTGCTGAAAGCAGGAGGAGCGTATGTGCCGATCGATCCCGAGTACCCCGAAGATCGAAGGAAGTATTTATTGCGAGACAGCGGAGCGAAGCTCGTGCTGACGACGGGAGGACGAGAGATAAAAGAGAGCTGGGAGGGAATAAAAGTAATAGAGCTGGAGAGAGAGATAAGGCGAGGCAAAGGGGAAATAGAGGAGAAAGGCGGCAGAGAAAGGAGAGAAAGGAGAGCAAGGAGAGGAAGCGAAGAAGGGCTTGCGTATGTGATGTACACGTCGGGCTCGACGGGAGAGCCGAAAGGGGTGGCGATAACGCACGAAGCAATCAACTGGCTGATAAACAATGGAGGAGAAGTCGGCATAGAAGAAGGAGACGTGGTAGCGCATGCATCGAACCCGTCGTTTGACGCGGCAACATACGAGATATGGGGAGGGTTGAGCCGAGGAGCGAGGGTAGTAGTGCTGGGTAAAGAAGAAGTGTTGGAAGGAGAAGAACTCGGAAGAAGGCTGAGCGAAGAGCGAGTAAGCGTTATGTACCTGACGGCGGCGCTATTTGGAGAGGCGGCAAGAAGAGCGCCGGGAGCATTCAACGGTTTGAGGCGAGTGATCTACGGAGGAGAGACGCTGGACGGTAGATGGAGCAAGGAAGTGAAGAAGGCGGGAGGGCCCGAAGAGCTGATCCACATCTACGGGCCTACGGAGACGACGGTATTTTCGGCATATCACGAGGTGAGCGGAGAAGAAGAAGGAAGCATTCCGATCGGACGAGGGATGAGCAATACGGAGCACTATGTATTGGATGAAGAGATGAGAGTAGTCGGAGCTGGGATAGCGGGAGAGCTGTACATAGGAGGAGAAGGGGTAGGCAGATGCTACTGGGGAAGAGGGGAGCAGACGGCAGAGGCATTCGTGCCGAACCCGTACGGGGAGAGCGAAGGAGAGCGGATGTACCGGAGCGGGGACGTAGTGAGATACCTGAGGAACGGAGAGATGGAGTTCCTCGGCCGGCGAGACAATCAGGTGAAGATTCGAGGCTACAGAATCGAGCTGAGAGAGATCGAAGCAGTCCTCAATAGCGTCTCCGGAGTAGAACAAACCAGGGTCATTGTGCGACGCGATGAGCGCGGCGACCGGCGCCTGGTTGCATATGCGGTCGCGGGGCGCCGCGACAACGGAGTCATCGACGAGCTGAAGGCCAGAATAAAAGAAACACTGCCGGACTATATGGCGCCGGGCTCCTACGTTCTCGTTGACGAGATTCCGCTGACGGCGAACGGCAAGGTTGATCTGTCGAAGCTGCCCGAACCTGACTCTTCTGAAAACGCCTCCGACAATGAAGCGGCTAAGACCCCCATTGAAGAAATGCTAACGGCGATCTGGATGGAGGTGCTCGGAATTCAAAATGTGAGCGCGGGAGCCGACTTCTTCGATCTAGGCGGGCACTCGCTGCTTGCGACGCAGGTGGTCTCGCGAGCGAGGAATCTCTTCAATATCGATCTCCCGCTGCGGACGATCTTCGAGACGCCGACGATTCGCGGCCTGGCGGGACGGATCGAAAGCGAAATCACGAGGAACAGCGGGGCTTCGGAACGTGGAGCAATCGGCCGAATCGATCGCGGAAGAGATTTGCCGCTGTCGCATGCACAATACCGATTGTGGTTTCTGGATCAACTCGAGCCGGGAAATTCATTCTACAACATCTATGCGGCCCTGAAGATTTCAGGTCCTCTGAATCAGCCCGCTCTGGGCGCGGCTATCACCGAAGTCGTGAGAAGGCACGAATCTTTGCGCACGTGCTTCGTCACAAAGAACGGTCAACCATTGCAGATTATCTCACCGCCCGCCGAGTTCGAGCTGACGTTGAACGACCTGAGTTATCTCGACGACGACGACCGAGATTCGGAAGCCCTGCGCATTGCAAGTGAAGAGTCGCGGCGCGGCTTCGATCTCAGCCGCGGGCCGCTTGTGCGAGCGCGCTTGCTGAAGCTCGCGTCCGACGAGAACGTGCTCGTGTATACCATGCATCACATCGTCAGCGACGGCTGGTCGATGGGCCTGCTTTTTGAAGAGACCGCCCGGAT
>Ga0209687_1000246_pt1 | contig 19334 bp, 12 predicted proteins | sample GraSoiAngelo_136_FD_185893 | JGI IMG/M metagenome (GOLD analysis project Ga0209687, IMG submission 185893) | Grasslands soil microbial communities from the Angelo Coastal Reserve, California, USA - 14_0929_09_20cm (SPAdes) (version 2) | ecosystem: Environmental > Terrestrial > Soil > Grasslands ...
CATCTTCGCGTTGTCGAACAGCGGTGTCTTGGCTTTCTTTGCCGGGTCTACAATCCACCACTTCTTGCCCTGACTCGTTTCGTACGAGTACCAGAAGCGCTCTCCGCTTTCGAGCCAATGCGGAGTAACCGCGGTATCGAATACGAGCTTGCCTACTTTGGCTGTTGTCCAGCGCGAAGCAAGATCATAGTTTGCTTTGCGCACGTGACTGTCGGCGGCCGGTTTGATTTCCTGGGCGACGGCTGCCACCGGCGTGAAGGCAAGGCTGAAGCAGAACGCAACAACGAGAGCGCGTTCGATGTAGCGCCCGAAACGATTTCGAAGCAGCATAGCGGAATCCTCCTGACGTGGCGTTGGATTTGAGAGAAGAGCCCAAAGTCCGATGGTGTATAGATCCTTGCCGTTCTTCCCACTGTCGGCAAAGCCTCGGCCACCCGACTATTCCTCCGCCGGTGATAATACTTCTCCTGACGCGGTTGTCCAGTCGTGTGCTGCAGGAATGCAGAAACGAAAGGGCAGGGAGGCCAAATCATGAAAGATTGAGTGCTCTTCGGATGTGGGCGCGGATGATTGCGCACCGCCTGATCATGAAAGCAACAATACACTTGAAAGTGATTTGTGGGTGTTTTTGCCCCAGTATTGCTTGTTCATGGCAGAGGATGCTGAAGCGATCCCAAACAAACATCGCTGACATTGATTGGATGTTTCGAGGTCGCTTGATGGCAAGGATCAGGCGGCCCTGACTCGCTGCAACGGAGGCGCCTCGAAGGGCAATTTGCAACGAGCGCCAATCTACACAAATGCCGTTGTGTAGATGACGGTGGATTTGTGGGGCAAAAATCATTCAGGTGCATCTCGAATGTGTTAGGTGTTACGTGGATCGAGTGATATAATCGCCGCCGATCTCCCCGTACCTTTGATATCGGCAATTTTAGGGATTCAGTTAAACTGTCTCCCTCTGCCGGAATTGCCGCTGATTCGATCGTCTCTGTTCGCCGCTCCGAATGGCTGACTCGAATGAATAGGGCGGGGTTTAGAAGGACTGCGGTGATATAGCTGGCCCATACCGCGTTCCTGATCCTTATTTTTTTCTATCTCACCGTGGCGGTTGTGGTTGTTTCCGCAAAAGGAGGAATTACCATGCGTAAGCGTGTTGATATTTGCACCGGCGCGTTACTGATAGCGCTGGCATCCATACCCTGTTATTCCCAAACTAGATCCCGATCAAGCAATGACGGATCCGATAGAGACTTACCTGCAAAGACTCGGATGAAGTCTACTCGTGTTATAGCGCCCAGATCGCTCGAAGCGTTGATCGCCGAGCCGAGAGCGAGGACGCGCCGTCCTTTCTTCGACAACTCCGACAAACTCCAATCCGATTCTTCTCAGTTGGCTCTTACCGCGATCGATGCGGCCCCGGCCCAAGTGTCCTGGAGACAGTGGGCGCAAAATGCACAACATACATCATCGTTGAATGTGGAGGGCCAATCGCTGAACAAGATCCTCGCCAATATCGTCTATGATCCGCTTGCGCCCGATGAAGAGGAGCAGAACTTCGGCGATCTGCTTGCGCATTACGAAGTGCCCCTTGTGGACGGTAGCGACGTGTATATGGAATCAAAAGCAGGAACCTATACGTTGGACAGCTATGCCACTCAGACCTGGCACCAGAATAAATTCACCTGGCATGGAAACACGCTGGTGAAGGTTTGGACTTTCGACAGCGACTGGGTGGCGCCGGGTTCGGCCTTTGATTTTTGGGAGCCGGTCTATCACGCGGCAGTGGCGAACGGATTTGTATACGATCCGGGAGCCGGAGGATCGATTTTCAAGCTGAATAAGAATACGGGCAGCGTAGTCAAGCGAATTATTCCGTCTCAGTTTCTGCAGGGCGGAAGCATCGATCCGAGCACCTTCACGGTCAGTCCGTTGACGGCTGACAGCAGCGGAAACATCTACTACAACGTGTTGAGAACGCAGCCGACCGGTGATTTTTTTGCGAACGACATAGTCGATTCGTGGCTGGTGAAAGTGACGCCCAACGATACTGTGACCGCGGTCAGCTACTCGGTTCTGACACCAGGCGCAAAGAGCACGAATGACATGTGCGAAAATGCATTCGCTGCAGCTCAACTGCCGTGGCCGCCGAACCGCAATGCCACACCTCCCTCGGTGCCGTGCGGCACGCAAAGAGTAGCGATTAACATTGCTCCGGCCATTGCGCCGGACGGCACGATTTACAGCGTGACCCGGGCCCACTTTATAAGCCGGTGGGGTTATCTGGTAGCGGTGAATCCGAACCTCACGCCGAAGTGGATCGCTTCGCTGCACGACACGAATGGCGTCGGCTACTTCCGTGACGGCTGTAACGACGGCACCGCCGCTAGCGACGGAAGCCTTCTTCCGCTGAACGGGGCCCCGGGCGGCTGCCGCTCAGGCGCCAAGGCGGGAGTTGACCCGGCTACCAATCGCTTTGGAGGAGGGCGGGTTCTGGACGATTCGTCTTCGACGCCTACCATAGCGCCCGACGGGAGCATTCTCTACGGCGCTTACACGCGGTACAACTACGCGCAAGGACACCTCATGCGCTTCAGCCCGAGCGGGCAGTTTCTCAAGGCGTTCGGCTTCGGGTGGGACATAACTCCGGGCATCTATTCGCACGGAGGACACTACTCGATCGTCACAAAGAACAACCACTATAGCGGAGTCGGGTCCTATTGCGATGACGAGACCCTGTGCCCGTCCGATCGCACGGCTTCAAATCCGGCGAGTCCGGAAGAGTATTTCATCAGTCAGCTCAATCCGGACATGCACATCGAATGGAGCTTCAAGAACAGCAACACTCTAAGCTGCACGAGGAATCCGGACGGAACCATCACCTGCGTATCGGATCACCCGAATGGATTCGAGTGGTGCGTGAATGCGCCGGCCATCGACTCGAATGGCGTAGTCTACGCTAACAGCGAGGATGGCAACCTATTCGCGATCACTCAGGGTGGAATCCTCAAGCAAAAAATCTTTCAGCAACTGGCTCTGGGGGCCGCTTATACGCCGGCCTCGCTAGGAGGCGATGGAAAGATCTATTCGCAAAACGCCGGACATCTCTTCGTCGTCGGAAAATAGAGAGTCGGCGATGCGCGGAATAGGGCCTTTCATCGCAAGAGGCCTTTCATCGGATAAAGTCGAGAGATCGTAACCTCTCGGTTTGATCGCGGATTCCCAGACGAAATGTAGGGGCGGCCGTCTCTGGCCGCCCCTTTTTTAATACCGCTCTTTCAGTGAATAAATCGAGCTTCTCGGAAGGCGCATGAGGCACGACTCAAAATTGTCCCTGCTTTAACCTCTATTCACCTTTTCGCGGATGGAGAATGAGCTTCTGCACGCGCCAATTGAGCAGCTCCGCGACGTAGAGCTCATTCTCGGACGCAGCCGTCATTTCGTGCACCCAGCCAAATTGTCCCGGCTGTTTTCCTGCTTTGCCGAACACTCCGAGTATCTTTCCGTTCAGATCGAGCTTATATATTCGTCCGGGCACTGAATCAGACGTGAACAGGAATTGATTCGGAGGCGGAGAAATGCAGATGGCCCACGGGGCTCCGAATCCCGTGAACTCCTTCAAGTAATTGCCGTCGGGATCAAATACCTGGATCCGATTGTTAGTGCGGTCTCCGACGTAGACATTGCCCTTCGCATCGGTTGCTATGGTGTGAGGTATGTTGAATTCTCCGGGCCCCTTTCCGCGCTGACCCCATGTCTTGATCCAGTTGCCGTCCTTGTCGAACTTCGCCACGCGAGAGTTGTTGTAGCCGTCGCTGATGAAGATAGCGCCTTCCGGATCCCAGGCTACATCGGTCGGCCTGTTGAACAAACCGGGCCGCGCCGGTGGAATCGGCGCACCGGGGTGCGGCTGTTCGGGCCTTCCTTCTACAAGCTCCCACTTTCTGCCGAGCAGCATCAGCACGCGGCCTTCGGGATTGAACTTGATAACCATATTCGAGCCCTCGTCCACGCACCAGATGTTGTCATCTTTGTCTACGCGGACCGTGTGCGCGAAGTCGAATCCGTACAGATCCTTTCCGATCTCGCGAAGAAATTTGCCGTCGCGGTCGAACTCAAACAGGCGTGTATGGCCGCTGCGAGTGTAGACAAAGATATGGCCCTTGGAATTCAAGGCGACGCCGGCTGCCTCGCCCAGATATATATCGGCAGGCAGCTTCAGCAGGTTCGGGACAGTATCAAACTGAATTTCAGGAATCGATGGCTGCTGAGCAAACGCCGCGGCGGCGAGCAGCGTCAGCAGAATGGGACTTAATTTGACAACGAGATGTTTCATTTGAACCTCCTCGAAGGTGAATGTAGGCGGAAAACATGCAGTCAATGCGCATAAGAAGCCGTGCCGATAATTAGATCTCTTCGAGTGACCGAGAAGCGATTGAGATTGGTGTGCAAGTATCGGTTAAGCTCGCCGCGGCTGGCAAGCCCAAAGCTATCTGTTGCACGACCGCTGGCCGCTATAAAGCTGATCTCTTTTGCTCTGGCTCTTCTCCGGTAGTAAGATGGACGGCGGCTGCGAGCCGCGGCCGAATCAAGCCGATTCATAGTCATCCTTCAGTGGAAACGAAAGGAGCTCACCCGATGTCCACCACTCTTCTGCGTCGTAAAGCTCAGATGCTTTTCGCCTGTGCTGTCCTGTTGGCGGCGATCCCGGTTTCAGCGCTTGCGCAGGACGCCGCTCAGGTGCTCGCCGTCTCGGTCCGATTCGGTACTATCAAGAACACCAAGCAGTTGAACGAGCAGACGCTGACTGAAGTCAACCGCCTACAGAAGCTCGCCCAGGAGGCGAACGCCGCCAAGCACTATGGCGAAGCACTCAAGTATATGTTTCACGGAATGGCGTTGATGGATGGACAGGAGTGGTCGCCTTTCAATGCGTTTCGCGCGGCGGTTACCGTTAAGGCGGAGAGGGCGATGCTCGAGCCTTCTCAGGCAGTAAAGCTGCACGTCGGGCAGTTGTTCGAGCTGGATCAAAAGGTCGACGGATCCGTGAATTTCACCATAACAATAAAAACAGACGAGACCGCGCCGCCGATTAAGGTCTTGCAGTCTTTGGATGGGCCTATTCCCGATTACGCGGTCAAACCATACGACGCGGTTGTGACAATCCCCGATGTGCCGGATGGAAACTACCGACTGAACATTACCTTCAAGCCTTCCGCCGGCGACGCGATCAGCAAGTCGATTCCGGTGAGGGTTGATCGAGGGCTATCCGCGAAGGCGGCGGCGGCCAAGAAGAGAGCCGCCGATATAGAAGCCCTGCTGAAATCCAAAAAGCAGGACGCGTTGCTTTCATCCGTGGCTACGGCCGAATACCAGATCGGTTTGTTCGATCTTGCCAACGCGGGTGAGATAAACCTCGTCAGAATCAACTTCAACGAAGCGCTGGCGAACGCCAACGCGATGCTGGACCAAATAGCCGCCGGCAAGGACCCGCTTGCGCCGCGGCGCGGCGATTTCAAAAAAGCATACAGATCAAAGGTCGACGACACGCTTCAGCCATACAGGTTGTTCGTTCCTACGAGCTATGATGGTTCGAAGGCATATCCTCTAATCATCGCTCTGCACGGAATGGGCGGGGATGAGAACAGCTACTTTGATGGATACGCGAACGGCGCGTTCAAGACGGCGGCGGAAGCTCACGGTTACATAGTAGCCTGCCCCAAAGGGAGGCAATCCGCTTCGATGTATGTAGGAACCGCGGAGAAGGACGTGATGGATGTTCTTGCCGAGGTTCAGCGATCTTATCGAATCGATTCAGATCGCGTTTACATGACGGGCCATTCGATGGGCGGCTTCGGAACGTGGTCGGTCGCCATCAACCATCCGGATGTGTTTGCGGCTATCGCTCCGATTGCCGGAGGCGGGAACCCGATGGAGATCCCGAAGGTCGCCCATATACCCGCTCTGGTGGTTCACGGGGATGCCGATAAGACCGTTCCAGTCGCGCGTTCTCGCACAATGGTGGCGGCCGAGAAACAGGCCGGCGGCGAAGTTAAATACATCGAGGTGCCCAACGGCAGCCACATCAGCATAGTCGTACCAACCTTCAATGAAGTATTCGATTGGTTCGATGGACACAAACGTAAGTCCGCGGATGCGAAAGCCGCGGCCGCGCAAGGAAAATAGCTGTTAGCCGGCAGCGGATCAGCTTTCGCGGTCAGACGTTATCTTGTCCTTTCGGGAGATCACGGTTTTTGAAGAGAGGCTAATGAGGATCAGCGTAGCAGTAATTTTATTGGCGATTGTGGTTCCTATTGCGGCGCAAAAGCAATCTGTTCGAGATAACTGGCCATCGTTTCGCGGTGAACACGCTGCCGGAGTCGCCGACGGTCAGAACCTGCCCGATCAATGGGACGGTGAAAAGGGAACGAACATAAAATGGAAAACGAGCATACCGGGACTCTCTCACTCAAGCCCGGTTGTTTGGGCCGACCAGATCTTTGTCACGACCGCAATCAGCAGCCGCGGCAGCGCTACGTTCAAGAAGGGACTTTACGGTGATGGAGACGCTTCCGACGACCGTTCTCCGCATAAGTGGAAGCTCTACAGCCTGGATCGCAGGACCGGTAAGATTCTCTGGGAACAAGTCGCGTTCGAAGGACCGCCGCGCGAAAAGCGGCACATAAAATCTACCTATGCTAATGCCACACCCGCGACCGATGGGCGCTATGTCATTGCGTTTTTCGGCTCGCAGGGAATCTACGCGTACGACATGAAAGGTACGCCGATTTGGAAACGAGATCTTGGGCGGTTAAACGCCGGCGCCTATGATCTGCCGGATTATGAATGGGGCACGGCGAGTTCTCCGATTATCTATAAGAACCTCGTCATCGTCCAATGCGATCAGCAGCAGGATTCGTTTGTTACCGCGTTGGATATTAAGACCGGCGCAACAATCTGGAAGACCACCCGCGAGGAACTGCCTTCGTGGGGTACGCCGACGGTTTATTCCGGCAAGACGCGAAACGAATTGATAACCAACGCGCCGAATTTCATCCGCGGCTACGATCCCGACACTGGAAAGGAGCTCTGGCGGCTCGGCGGAAGCTCGAAGATAACGGCGCCGACGCCGGTATTCGCCGGCGACTTCATCGTGGTTGCGAGCGGTCGCAGACCCGAGATGCCGATTTTCGTAATCAGGCCGGGAGCCGCGGGCGATATAACTCTGAAGGAAGGTCAGACTTCAAACGCCAGCGTGGTCTGGAGCAAGCAGCGAGTGGGCTCGTATATGCCGACGCCGCTGATCTATCAAGGTTATCTTTACGTTCTTAGGAACCAAGGAATTATGTCGTGCTACGACGTTGCGAGTGGGGAAGAGAAGTATACCGAGAGAATTCCGCATCAGGGCAGCGGGTTCAGCGGGTCTCCGGTTGCTTCGGACGGCAAGCTCTATCTGCCGAGCGAGGATGGAGACGTATTTATAGTGAAGGCCGGCCCGCGGTTCGAGTTACTCGCCGCGAACCACCTCGGCCAGTCTTTGATGGCAACGCCTGCCATTTCAGGCGGAATGATTTTCATTCGGGCGGAGAAAGAGATCTTCGCGATCGGCCGTTGAGTTTTGATGGATTGGAAGAACGAGCCGTTTATGAATGCAAAAATTGGAAGCATCTCCGGATTAGGAGTTTTTACCAATAGATCCTTTATGTAGCTCTAGACTGGATCACGACCGCTCTAAATCAAATCGAATAGGCAAGCCGGACGAGTCTATGCTAGCAGCCCCCGCTATCTTACTCATGCTGGTGGTTCATCCATTGGCGAATGCGTCAGGCGACGGCGGACCCGAGTGCCAACCGGGTCCGAAAGTCGCTCAGGAGCTCTCAAGGCTCGAACGCGATGCCCGCTCCATCTATAAGCAGTTTCGCGACGGAAGAGTGTCTCAGTTGACGCTTATTCGCGAGATGGCGAGACTGAAAACCACGATCGAAGTTCTCAAGGACTGGGCCTGCCGGAATAATTCCGATCAGATCCCGGAGCTTGTGGTCATCGTGGACTCGGATGATCTCGTGCAGGTGTTCCCGCGAGGCATGAGACATATCTCAGGCCGCCTCGTCCCCGGAGATACGTATCCGGCTACCGCGCTCGGCTCTCGCCAGTGGCAATATCTTGGCGAGCGCAAGGTATCGGGTATGCGCGTAAATATCTTTCGTTATGTGACGGCCGATTCGGCTTCGGCGGGCGATAAGGCCAATTGAGCGCGAATTGAGCATGATCGGTATGGATGAGCCCTGATCATCGTCCCTTCAACCGATCATCAAGTCCATTCAACGTGCCGGTCAGTTTCTTGTACAGCGCTTCGATTTGAACGCGGCGTCCGGCCCACGCCGGCGAAGAGGGATCGTAGCTGGCGATATAGAAGTCCAGCGCGCGGCGTTCGTCCCCGGCTTCTTCAGTCGCGACGCCGAGATGCCACAGCGCTCCCTTTCGCTCATTGTTGATCGGATAAATGTCCACCGAGCGCGAAAGGTGCAGGAGCGCGCCTCGAGTATCGCCCTTTTTGAAGAGAGCCCATCCGAGAGCATCTTCCGCGCGGCCCAGAAACACCGCCTTTCTTCCCTCACGGTCAAGAAGCGGCGCGTCGCGCATGGAACCGCCGGGCTCGGTAGCGGGGTCGGCAACGGAAATGGCTCTTAGAGCCAGTTCGATCGCAGCGTCCAGCGCAAGGCCGTTTTCCGCAAGCCTGTGCGCGACCCATACCATTCGGAATGCCTGGCGCCCGTCGTCCAGCGAAGTAAATTCCGTGATCGCGCGGATCATTTCCGGCACACCCGCGACGCCTGCATCGCTGCCCGCCGAAAGCGGGGCTTCCGGAGCCGCTTTTTCTTGAACGCGGCGAGCCCTGGCGCCCGCCTGTGACTCTGAATCCCCTGTCGTTGCAGGCGGAGCCGCGGGCGTTCGAGTGGGGCGCGATCTCGCGCCTGGCGCCTTGCTCGTCTTTGGCACGTCGCGTTGCGGAGTTCCTTTTTTCGCGCGAGCGGCCAACGCGGCCTTTTGATAGTGGTCGAATCGGAACAGCGATTCCGCGAGCCTGTATTGCATCGTCGTCGTCAGAGGCTCGTTAAAAAAGAGAGCCGCTTGTCGCTCGCGCTCTAAAAGAAGATCCAGCCGCGGCGACCGCGCTCGCATCACGCCGCCGAGCCGAGCTTCGAATTCTCCATCTTCCGTTACGGCAATGGCCTTGGAAAGGACATCCAAAGCCTGATCGTATCCGTCCAGGAGCATCAGTATTTTTGAAAGCTCGAAATTCAGCGTCGGAAACGTACCGAGCTGCTGAGCCATTATGAGAGTCGAAAGTCCGTCTCCGTACTTCCCATCGATTGCGTCTATGTTCGCCTTCGTTATGAAGGCCCACGCAAATCGGGGTTCGATCGCCGCCGCCTGCTCTATCGCAACTCTCGCCTGTTGAGGCTTGCGATGCGCCGCATAATAATAGGCGAGCTGTGTGAAGAACCTGTAGTTCTGTGGTCCGAGCCTGCTCGCCCTCGAAAGCTCCCGCTCGGCCTCTTCGTCGCGGCCCAACGCCAGCAGCGATATTGCGAGCCCGCCGTGTGCGTCGGCGTCGTCGCTCTTGACCGCGATTTGTTTGGAATATAACGCGGCTGCCCTGGCGTAGTCGCCGTGGGCCCGAAGCATATTGGCAAGATTGAGATTCGCGTATTCGTCGGCTGCGTCGAGCTCGGCGGCCTTAGTGAATTCCTGCTCGGCATCGTCGAGTCGCAGGTTGATCAGATAAGCCGCGCCCAGGCTGTTGTGCGCGCGGTGATCTCCTGGAGCCAGTTCCACGGAGCGTTCGAGAATTCTAACCGCTTCGACCGGCGCTTCCACCTGGACGTAAAAGAACCCGATTTGTACCAGGCGAGCCGGTTCTTTGGCGAACCTCGCTTCAAAGGACCGCATTAGAGCGACAGCTTCGGTGCGGTAGCCGAATGCATTCATTGCGACGGGCAGAGGGAAGATGTACTGGTCAAAGACTCTGTCGGTAATATCGCCGGAGGTTACTCGAAAGATCGTCTTGAAGTCTTCGGACGCCTTTTGAGGGTCGCCCTCGCGCAAGCGCTGTTCGCCGCGAAGAGCAAGCTCGCGCATCAACATCTCTCGGCCTTCGGCCTCCTGGGCCGATCCTCGATAGTTGACAAGGAATTTTTGCAGCAGATTGATTCGCTCGTCTCGCGACTCGACAGCTCGCACCGCCGCAAGCGCGTCTTGCGGGGAGCCGGCAGCCGCCGCGGCGTCGGACGAAGGAGGCCGGGTAGCTTCTCCTCTTGGCCGCTGGCTCGCTCCGGCTTGCGAGACGCACGCCGCAAGGACGGAGATCACCAGGGCCGCTCGAATTCTTCGGTAGAGTTTCAATTCTATGAACACTTTTTCTGAGCACCTATTATTGAATGGCTTCGACCAGCACTCGTCCTGTTCTGTTGGGAGGCATTTCGATTCGCAGCAGCGCTGCAAGGGTCGGTGCGATGTCGGAAGGGCTGCACTCGAAATTGTAGCGGCCGGAACGAACGCCCCATCCGAAAAGAATCACCGGAACGTGCGTATCGTATCCATATGCCGAGTGATGAGTGGTTCCCAGCGCAACCCCCTCGGACATCAGATAAAAGGGCTTTGCTATGAGCCACACATCGCCCGAGCGGGTCCTGTTAAAGCCGTTCATCACCCGGCGGGAGATCGGTCCGGGCGGCATCCTGCCTTCAACAATCTGAGATCGAGTGTAGTAATTGACGATGGCTGGAGTCTTCAGGGAGGCCTCACCGGCTGTCTTTTCCGCTTCTTCCGGATCCGCCTTTCGCTCGGCGATTATTTTTTTGTCGAGATAGATTTGATCGTTGACCAGGGCCTGCACCCACCCGCTGCCTCCGAATCGGGCTGTCAGAGCCTGATTCACGCTGTCCACAATCTCTTTGGCATTGACTCGGCCCGCGTCGATGCCGTTGGACGACAGATACTCGGGAACCGGCGATACGCCGTGATCGCCGGTCATGAACACAATAGTGTTTTTGAGTCCTACTGCTTTATCGATGTAGTTGAGGAGGCCTTCGATGGTGTGATCCAGCCGCAAGTAAGCGTCTTCGACTTCCTGACTATCGGGGCCGTAAGCGTGACCGATGAGATCCGTAGCCGAGAAGCTGATCGAAAGAAGGTCAGGATACCCGTCCGCTCCAAGCGACTCGCCTTCGATTGCCGCCCGGGCGAAATCGGCCAGATAATCCAATGCAAACGGCGTCGATTCGAATGCTCCGTAGAATCTCGCGTTCGGCTTATCCGCGCCTCCAGTGATGGTGTAAGGAAATTGTTTGCCAAGCCCTGATCGCTGGACTTCTAGATTTGACGATTGCGACCTCTTGTATGCGGAGTCGGGCAGGAGCCTCTCCCACTTCGCTCCGAAATATTTGTCGGGACGCACAGCGGAATTAAACTTGTTCACCCACGCGGGCAGCTCCTTGCCGTAGTAGTCCGACGAAACGAAGGTTCCCGTTGCGGCGTCGAACCAGAATGCACCGTTAGGCCGTTTGCCGCCGGGCAGGATGGCGGATCGATCTTTGAACGATGCAGTGATCACCTTCGAGGTGAAAGAGGTTGCGAGCCTCAGTTGGTCGCCGATCGTAGAGCCTATCAAAGAGCGAGGGCTGACACCTCCGCCTGATCCGGCCATCGGCGCGGATTGAGCCCTCGAAGCCTGTTCCGCGGCGCCTTCGAATTCGGGTGCAGGGCTCTTGACGATCCGAGCGTTAGGATCGGAAACCATCACTCGCCGTTTGCCGGTCTCTCGATCGAACCATTCATTTCCCACAATGCCGTTGAGAGCAGGCGTCGATCCGGTGAAGATCGCTGCGTGGCCAGGAGCCGTGTACGTTGGAACGTAGTCGTAATTCGCGTTCGTGAAGAAGGCGCCGTTGTTCATCAGTTTTCTTAGACCGCCCTCGACGAACAGGTCGTCGAAGCGCTCGAGAAAGTCATATCGAAACTGGTCGACGATGATCGCAAGCACTAACTTGGGCCGTGCCGTGCGAGCCTCTTTGGCGGTGGGACGTCTTCCCTGTGCGGGGACTATGGATGTTATCGTGATCAGTAAGGCGATGAAGGCCGGGAGTCTCTTTTTATTAATCTTCATAAGAGTTGGAAGTTCATGCTGGATCTTCGTAAGGCGAGGAGTACCGTAATTCAGCGCGAGCTTATGTGTCAACATATCCGCGAGCGGCTTGTGTGAGACCTCTTGAATACAGTATGGGGAGGCAATCTTTGGGGTAAAATGGGCCAAAGTAATGTATTGAGTTGAGATTCGGTAAAGTTTTGCTATCGACCTGATTGAATATGTGATATAAGGGGCGGCATTACGTCCGTTCTTTTTGCATTGACGCGAATTGTTCTTTCGCGTGTTCTGATTAGAGTATGCGATTCCGTTCAAAGATCATTCTCCTTACGGCGGCATCAATCGCGATCGCGCTCCTGTGCGTGTGGGTGTCTGCTAGAAATACACCTTCCGCAAGATGCGCGCGAGCGATGAGGAAGGCCTTTGCCAGGCGCCGACTGGTCGAGCCCAGGCTTTCGGGAGATGTATCGGCAGCAAAATATTGGCCGAGAGCAACGGGTGAAAGGAATGGAAGTCGCGGCGATATCGCGGAAGATAGCGTCAAAGAGGCGTATTCCGCTATCGCCGAAAACAAGGACGATACGTCGATTCAATATGCTCGGGCTCGGCTGCTCATCGCGGACGGAAAGGCTAAGAACGACAAAGACGAGAACGATAGAGGCGAGGACAACAAAGGCGAGGAAGCACTGGACTACATTCGCAAGGTAGCCGCGGCAAGGCCAGGGGACGCGGAGGTTCTCAACGATCTCGGAGTCTGCCTCTTTACAAACAACCGGCTTGAAGAGGCCTTGAAGAAGTTCGAAGAGGCGCTTACGTATGACCCGCGCCTTCTTGCGGCGCAGTTCAATCGAGCGCTCTGTCACAAGCGATTGTTGTTCAGGAACCAGTCCGCGACCGAGTTCACCGAACTCGAGAAGCTTGAGAAGGACAAGGGCTGGCTCGAAGAGGTAAGCGTATACAAACGTGAGACAAGCGCCGCGATTGAGGATATGGATGAGGAGGCGATTCGCACGAAGGCGATTGCCGGGTTTAACGATGCGGCATCGCGGCAAGATTTGGATGCTGCCACAAAGCTTGCGGATGAGCAGTTCGAGTCGCTTTTGAGCTATGGAAGAGGTCAATTGTACAACGCCTGTCTTGGAGTCGAGAGCAGGAAGGGGGTTCCCATTCCGTCAAATCCGCTTGACGGCATGAAAATGCTGGGCGCCGCGCTATTCAATGCGAAGAAGGACCGGATGATTCTAGACCTCTGGCAGCATCTCGCCTCGCTGTCTGAAAGCCAGAGGGACATCGAACATCAATTGAGAGATGAGTATCTAAAGATCCCACTAGGGTCCGAGATATATCCGCGGATTCGCGGCCTCGCGCGTAGATTCCTGGACATCGGAAACAAGGTTGCTTTTGTCACCGCGCTCGCGGGGCTGGGCAACGCAGAATATAAACAGGGAGAGTCACGAGAAGCACTAACGGATATTGCCGAGGCTCAATCGGTCGCGGAGAAATCCGAATGGCCATGGCAACAATCATGGTTATATGGCGTAACTGCGCAGGCGATTTCTGTCCAGGGACAAGATCTCTTGGGTATCGATTATTGCGAGAAGGCTATCGCCGGATATGAACGACTGCATTTGCCGGCGCCTCAGGCCAAGATTTTTCAAACCACGGCATTTGCCCATCAAAGACTCGGGGATTTTGAAAAAGCCATAGCTGAGTTTCAGAAGTCGACGGAACTCTTCGCGAGCTCCGAGCCTCGGCTTGAGGAGATTGCATATAATTGCGTGGCGGTAGCGGAAATTTATCAGCAACAAGGAAATCACGAACTGGCGCTGCTCGCGGTCAAACAAGCGCACTCATACGCAATGGATGCGGTGAAGACCGGTTCCTCAACGCCCGTTCAGAGCGCCTCTTTGTTGGCCGTCGAACAAGCTGAAGCGGGTCGGAGTGATTTAGCGCAGCAGAGCATAGGAGAAGCGTTCGAGTCGGAGCGCAAAAAAAACAAAAAGAGTGAAGGCTCCTCAAATAATCTCGAGCTCCTGATCCGCGCCGCCGAGACATCCGCTAAGACCAACGATACAAACTCGGCGCTTGGTTTCTATAACGACGCCGAGAAGATGGCCGCCCTATCCGAGAACAGACAAGACCTTCTAACCGTGCTTCGAAGCCGCGCCCAGGTGTTGATCGGTGCGAACCGAAAGCAAGAGGCGGAAGCGGACCTCCGCCGCGCCCTAATCGAAGCAGAGATGTACAGGAGCAGAATTACGAACATGACCTATCGCAGCAGTTTTCTCGCCGCGACACAGGATGTGTTTGATGCGCTTGTATCATTGTACCTCTCGGAGGGCCGTAGCGAGGAAGCATTTGACTTCTGTGAAAAGGCGCATGCCCGTACGATGCTCGAGCAGCTAGCGGGAGACGAACAACCCTTAACGCTTAAGGCCGTTCAATCAAAGTTGTCCGGTGATATCAATGTTCTCTTGTGCTCGGTCACCAGCGCCGGAGTAAATCTCTTTCTCGTGAAGAAGTCCGGCATGGACGTTGGCCGCTCCGACCTGAACAGCGATAGCGTCGCGGTACTCGTGGGAGACTATCTGTTCGACTTGAGGAACAAGGGGGACATAGGCGTGCTCTCGGCGAAGGCGAGTAATCTATACGAGAAGTTGATTAAGCCGATTGAGCCATACCTGGATCCGAGTGCGACGCTTTGCATAGTTCCGGACAAAGCGCTCCACTTTCTGCCATTCTCCGCGCTGATCGATTCATCCGGACATTACTTCGTGGAAACTCGCACTTTGATTTACGCTCCGTCGGCTTCAGTTCTGACCAAGTGTTTGGATCAGGCCAAGGCCCGTGGAACCGCTGTCGGAAAGATGCTCGCCGTCGGAAATCCCGCGTTTGATGCCAAGGCGTACCCGAACCTGCGCAAGCTGCGAGACTCGGAGGACGAGGCGAGAGACAGCGCCAAGCATTATCGGGACTCGTTGCCGCTTGTAAATGCTGAGGCCACCGAAGAGCGCGTTCGTGAAGAGATGAAGACGGCTTCCGTAATTCACATTGCTTCGCATTGCAAGGTCGAAGCCGGCTCTCCGTGGCTCGTGCTTGCACCGTCGCCTGGAAGAAGCGGACGGGATCGAGCTGATGCGGGAAACAAGGACGATCCGGCGGACGGCAACCTGTACCTTGACGAGGTGTATAAGCTGAAGCTTCAAAATGCAAAGCTCGTGGTGCTTTCTTCGTGTGAAAGCGCGCTTGGCCGCTATTATCGAGGCGAAGGCATCGTTAGCCTCGTTCGTCCATTCATCGCCGCCGGCGTGCCTCAAGTCGTAGCCAGTCTCTGGAGTGTTGATTCCAGTAAGACCTCGACTCTGATGACCAATTTTCATAAATTCCGGACTGAAAGGGCGATTGGTCCTGGGGACGCGCTCAGGGAGGCTCAGCGCAGGATGATCGACGATCCGGCGGCCAGTCATCCTTACTTCTGGGCTGCGTTCATAGCAGTGGGCAGCAATTGAAGGAGCATTTTTATATTCTGCACAAACAAGAGGGGAGCGACGAGAGTTGGGTCCGGCTCGAGACATCCGACTTGTGTTAGCTCGCTTTTAAGCTGACCTTTTCCGGCCGCATTCCGTGATACCGGAATCGCACGGCGTTCCGTCATCGTTCGATGACAAAGAAATTCATCTCGAAAGGCTATGCTTATATCCGCGCAGGGATTTGTTCTTGCCGTTTTGTTTCCGGCGGTGGCCAAAGCGGCCCTCGGGAAACTGTCTGATGCAGCAGAGAAAAAATCATCCGCGGTTATTTTTAGCAAATGCCGTTGCGCGGTGGAAGCAACGCATGAAAACAAACTTGCTTCTGGATGCCTTTTTATATGACTCGCTTCATATCATTCCTGCTATGCGGCGCCGGCACGGGTTTGCTCATTGTCCGTGAGCGTTTTTCAACGGCCTGTTCCGGCTAAAAACTTCAAACTTGTCTTGATGGTAACGCAACCGCTTGGTGATAGATTTCGCTCTACGCACATTATTCAGTAGCCGGGCTCAGGCGCATCAAGAAGCTCGGCGCTGGAAAGCACAACACTGAAAGGGGGGTCTATGTCGATTCAAGTCACTCTAGTACTGGACAGCGGGGCTTTCCTGACCAACGAAGCAACAACGGGGTTTACCTATTCGGAAGTTGGTTACTTCATTCCTCATCTGAACGTATACGGCGACGGCGACTTGATTGAGTCAGTCAGTGGTTATTGCCTGGGCACGGGTTGCCGAAAACTCAACGTCCGTCACTTGGACCCAAACGGGACTGAGATTTCAAAGGGAATTCGGATCACTGATAGCCTGAATAAGAATCTCTTGAAGATGCACAAGCTCCACGGCAGGATAGTGCACGCGGATCGCGAGAAGTTCGATTGCTGCTTCCACTTTAACTCGGGAATCTTCCGTTGCTCTCACGTAATGAGCCGCATATTCAAGGAGGTGCACGGCGTTTCACACGAACCTACAGGTCAGGTCAAAACGATCAGCTCGGTTGCCCACGATGTCGTGATCGAGTATGAACTGAAGGAACAGGAATCGTTTCAGATTCTCGCGCCCGGAAACGGCAAGGTCGATACTATCTGGTCGAGTCTTAACCATTCGAGTGTCAGCAGGCGATTCGACCTCGAGATCATCGCGGAGAATGCGACCTCCGATTTCTATTTTCGCGAGATGCTCAAGCTTGGAAGGCAGAACTACTGGCTTCCGAATCAGGGGCAGCCGCCTCCGCAATGGAACCACGACGGCGGCCTCGGAGGCTAGACGGCTTCGGCGTCTCCAAGCCCCAAATCCCTCAGCATAAATACGGCAGGCCGGCTATGACGGGTGAGAATCTGATTCATTGCTCCGCGCTGTTGATGATCAATTTCCGCGGCCGCGAGAGCGCTAAGGACCCACGCGCTCGCGGTCATTTGATCCAACTGGCGCGCAATGCTAAACGCGCCTGGGAACGGCGGCCCGCACGTGGTTTCCGCGATGAAGAGCCTGGAGTAGGAGTTTTCCTGGCATTTGATTCCGGGCTGCGGCTCGCGGACCTCATGCGCGAGCGGGGCTTCGAGTTTCCTTCGGAATATCTATTCGAAGACCAGAGACGTGACGTGTGTTTTCATCTCAAGTACGCTCCGGGCCGGAGGCTAAAGCCGGATCAGAGAGGCACACGATACGAGATTTTACCGTGCGAGATCGGAGACCGAACGCCTCTGGAATTGTTTCAGAGTCTGAGGCGAGAGATTCTCGAATGGACCGATCCGGCCGGCTCGCCCTTTTTCGATTTGGATACCGAGATCTTTCTGGTAGGGGCGAGGCCGCTGCCGATGCTCGAAATGTTCACGGTGCTTCAACCGCATCATTTCATCGATGCGTTTCCGGAATATCGGGCCGATCCCGCGGGGCCTCAAGCCGGTAATCTGCTCTTCGTCCAATTGCAGAAAGAAAACCTCAGCGAGTGGATAAGGGCCGGGGCCGCTTCAAGGCGGAGATCGATGGGAGGGCTGTTCACGAGTACGGTAATGGCGCCAGGAGATTCATACTCGCTGGAACTGGCGAGGCGCTGTCCCGAGTCTGGGCCCGCAAACATCGTTGAGGTGGATGAGGAACTGGCTCGTGATCCGCGCGGCCTCGGCTATATGTGTCGAATACACGACGGCTTTACCGTGTTTCATGAGCACGAGCCGTTCAGGATTGAGATGCGGGAGTCCTTTCTGCCGGGGATCGAGCGGTCTGATATCGTCATGAAATTCTGCCGTCTCCGCGAAGCCGAGATGGCGGCCATAAAGTTTACCGGCCCGGACGACGCGATAAGAATATCGCGCGGAGGAATTCCAATAGCCGACCTTCCGCTTCGAGGGGCGCGCTCTCTCGAGCAAGACGGCCTTGTAGGCGAAGCGCGCTTCGATCCGGAAATTCCGAAACTGACGATCCGGCTTCCGTTCCTCTTCTTTCCCGATCTGGAGATCCCGCCGCGCCTTCTTGATGAGGGCGTAGTCATCGAATGGATCAACGAGCATAGAGAGGAGGCTCGGCACACGATCAGCTTCTGGTCCGGCGAGCACAACGCTTCACACAGATCGCAGGCGTTGAAGGCGATCTCCGGAAGGCTGATGGTGAATGCGCCTTATCTTAGCAGCGGCCAGGCGCGCGCGGGCATGGATAACGTGCTCGTTTATCGCGACGACTTCAGCCTCGATGCAGCAAAGCAAAACGTTTCCGGGGCTGCTGATGCAATGCGCCTCGGAAATCTTCAGCGGCCGTTCAACTCGATATTCACGGGTCGAACGCCCGACACCGACGACGCGCGAAGCGCCTTCGTTGAAATGATGATTTCGCTTCTGCGGCGAGATGGGACCGGCCATGCAGGAGCCAAACTGCCGGCAGTAGACGAAAAAAAGCCTGCCGGCATCGCTCCTTTTGTGATGTCTCAATACAGCTTTATCTTTCGCGAGCCGGTTATCGCGGACAATGAATGATTGCCGGCCGTTCCGATTGATTCACTCTTCTTCCGCGACTCTGATCCGGCCTTCTTCCTGCGCCTTGGCTACTATCTTCTGCGCGATCTGCGCGGGCACTTCATCATAATGGTCCAGCTCCATCGTGTAGGAGCCGCGCGCGCCGGTGATGGAGTTCAGGGTCGATTGATACGAGAGCATTTCGGACAGCGGCACCTGCGCTTTTACCACGGATTGATTTCCGCGCGTGTCCATACCCTGAACGCGGCCGCGCCGCGAATTTATATCGCCGAGAATATCTCCGGAGGTCTCCTGCGGTGTGGTGACTTCTACATTCATGACCGGCTCGAGAAGAACCGGCTTGACCTTTTCTATGGCATTTCGGAATGCCTTGCGGCCGGCGAGTTGAAAAGATAAATCGTCCGAGTCAACCGCGTGGAATTTACCGTCCGTCAGCTCTACTCTGAAATCCACCATCGGATATCCCGCGATAGCTCCGCGAGCCGCTGCGTCTTTTATCCCTTTTTCGACTGCCGGGCGCCACTGCTGAGGAATGGCGCCGCCGAATATTTTATCGACGAATTGAAAGCCGCCTCCTCGCGACTGTGGTTCGAAGATGCACGTGGCTTCGGCGAATTGACCTCGGCCGCCGGTCTGTTTCTTGTGACGCCCGACGATCTCGACTCTTCCTCTGAAGGTTTCAAGGTAAGCGACTTT
>Ga0209687_1000247_pt1 | contig 19305 bp, 15 predicted proteins | sample GraSoiAngelo_136_FD_185893 | JGI IMG/M metagenome (GOLD analysis project Ga0209687, IMG submission 185893) | Grasslands soil microbial communities from the Angelo Coastal Reserve, California, USA - 14_0929_09_20cm (SPAdes) (version 2) | ecosystem: Environmental > Terrestrial > Soil > Grasslands ...
AGGTAAACTAGGAAAGAAAGAACTACCGGCTGGGCGACGGTCAAAGACAACTGCCTGCTGGGCGCTGACCGCTTTTGCGCTACGCGCTTACCGCTGCAGACGACTAGACAGATCTCTTTGGCGCTGGAGGTAACTGCTGCAGTTTCCTTAACGCCGCTGAGATTCGTCCCGATGTTTGCAGCGGTGAGCAGTCAGCGATACCAGCGGTCAGCGCCCAGCAGGCAGTTGTCTTAGTCTTGAAGCCGGCTAGTTCCGCCTGTTCCCGAGTATTCTGAGAATCGCCAGGAACATGTTCAGCAAATCCAGATAAATCTGGACCGCCGCACCGACGTACTCGTCGGGTCCGTAGAAGTTGCGCAGGCGCCAGGTATCGAACACCAGCAGACCGCTAAACAGCAGCACCGTCACCGACGCCAGCCAGAGATCGATCGCGGCGTTATGAAAAAAGATATTCAGTAACATGGTGCCGATGAGCACGAAGAGGCCAACCATCAGGAAGCTGCCCCAGGCACTGAAATCACGGCGGCTGACGAAAGCGTAAAGCGTGAGAATTCCAAAGGCGCCGATTGTCAGCACAGCGGCTTGACCGATCAGGCCTGGCTGTGTTCTGCCGTAGATGTACAGCGGCGGCGAGATGATGACGCCCGCCATGAAGTTGAACAGCAGAACGAGCCCAATATTGAACGGGAACTCGGCCTTCCTTGCCACGACGAGCGGCACCAGCCATGCGATAAGCGCGATGAAGGGGTGCTGCGCGACAGCCGCCATCAAGTTCGGCTGTGAGAGCCCGAACGACGCCCCCACCATCGTTACCAGCACACTGACCAGAACCAGTCCATACGTGCGACGAACGAGCGTTGCTCGCTCTTCGCCGGTGCGGACTAGCGTTCCCGTCTGATACGAAACACCCATTTTTATTGACTCCGAAAAGGATCGAACGTGCGAAATATATTACCCCGCACTTGTCGCCGTGATTCGATCGAGTAGCGGCGGCAATTCCTTGATGTCGTCCAGAAAGTAAGTCGGCTTGTAGGGCTCCAGCGCGGAACGCGTAAACGGTCCCCACAGCGCGGCGACTGTGATCACACCGGCGGCGTTGCCCGATTTTATGTCGTGCGGCGAGTCTCCGACGAACACCGCTTCGTGAGTGTCGTACTCCAGCTTCTCGAGCGCCGCCTTGACCGGGAAAGGATCGGGTTTGTGGATGTGCACCGAATCGTAGCCGATCGCGACTTCGATGTAGTCGTCGGCGCCCATGAACTTGAGGCCGCGTTCCATCATCGCGTTGCCCTTGCTCGTCACGATGCCCATCGGGTGTCCGCGCTGGTAGAGCAGGGCCAGCGTGTCGATGACACCCTCGTATCTCGCCATCAGCCGGTCGTGGTTCTCCAGCTGAAAGGTGCGATAGCGATTCACGAGGCGCTCGCGATCTTCATCCGACTCGACGTAAGGAGTCAATTGCTTGGGCAACGGCGTGCCGATTCCTTCGATCCACTCAGCATCACTCGGTTGTCGATTGCGGCCTTGAAAAGTGTGTCGCATCGAGGCCAATAACAGCGCGATGGAGTCGACCAGAGTTCCGTCGAGATCAAAGAGTACGGCGTACGGCCGCGCGTCAGTCATGATGCCAAAGTAACCGTGTCGGGCTCAGGGTGTAATCGCTGTTCTCGTCGTTGTAATGGGGGTATCCCGACGCGATATTAGAATGACCATGGCGACCGCCGCCCTCAAGCGCACCAGCTTCAACAAGCTCTTCGACGAGATCGGTACAGTCGATCAGGTCGGCATAGAAGAGCGCGTCGCAAAATTCACCACTCGCAGCATCAAGAAGGGCTCCAAGCTGTGGGGACTGAAGACCGCGGTCTCAATGGTCGATCTTACGACCCTCGAGGGCAAAGATACGCCAGGCAAGATCGCATCCCTCTGCCAGAAGGCGCGGCGGCCGAGCGCCGACCCGGACGTACCGCCAGTGGCCGCGGTTTGCATTTATCCGTTTCTCGTCAAGTACGCAGCACGCTGGCTGGCTGACACGGCGATAAAAGTTGCGTCGGTAGCGACGGCGTTTCCGTCCGGACAGAGTCCATTGCCATTGCGACTCGAAGAGGTGCGGACGGCCGTCTCCGACGGCGCCGATGAGATCGACATGGTCATCAATCGCGGGCTGTTTCTGGCCGGCGAGTTCAACGCGGTGCAGGACGAGGTTAGCGCCGTCGTGGAAGCGTGCGGCGACGCGCAGCTAAAGGTGATTCTCGAGGTGAGCGAGCTGGACACTTACGACAACGTTCGCGCGGCGTCCTTCCTCGCCATGCAGGTGATTCGGCCGGGAGACTTCATCAAGACGAGCACGGGCAAGGCTTCAGGAAGTGCTACGCTCGCCAACACGCAGGTGATGATCGAGGCGATTCGCGATTTCTACCTCGCCACGGGGATCGCGATCGGAATGAAGCCGGCGGGTGGAATTCGAACAGCCAAGCAGGCCCTTCACTATCTCGTTGCCGTAAAGGAAACCCTCGGCGACGCCTGGCTGAATTCCAGTCGCTACCGCTTTGGCGCGAGCTCGCTGCTGAACGACTTGCTGCGCCAGATCCACAAGGAAAAGACCGGCGCGTACCAGGCGCCTTACTACTTCACCGAGGCCGCCGAGAGTTACTGACATGACATCAACCAGGCCCGTGACGAGGGCGACGGGATCGAGCGCGATTCCGCAGCTGATCTTCGGCGATCTCTGGGAATACGATCCGGCGCCGGAAACGGCGGATCCGCGACTCAAGCCAAAGTATGATTTGTTCATCGGCGGCAAGTTCGTGGCGCCGAAATCGGGTAAGTACTTCGAATCGATAAACCCTGCCACCGAAGAAGTTCTGGCCGAGATTGCGCTGGCCAATCAGGCTGACGTCGACGCCGCGTATCAAGCCGCGCAGAAGGCGTTCGGCGCGTGGAGCAAGCTGCCCGGCGTCGAGAGAGGAAAGTATCTCTATCGAATCGCGCGATTGATTCAGGATCGTGCCCGTGAATTCGCAGTCGCGGAATCGATGGACGGTGGCAAGCCGATCAAGGAGTCGCGCGACTTCGACGTGCCGATGACCGCCGCGCACTTCTTCTATCACGCAGGCTGGGCGGACAAGCTCGAGTACGCAGTGCCCGGCGCCACGATCTCGCCGCTGGGCGTAGTCGGCCAGGTAATACCATGGAATTTCCCGTTACTCATGTTGGCGTGGAAGATTGCGCCCGCTCTGGCGATGGGAAACACGGTGGTCCTCAAGCCGGCGGAAACGACTTCGGTCACCGCTTTAAAGTTCGCCGAACTACTGCAGGAGGCGGAACTTCCTCCGGGAGTAGTGAACCTGGTTTGCGGAGCGGGCGAGACGGGAGCGGCGGTAGTCACTCATCCGACCGCCGCTAAGATCGCGTTCACCGGATCGACCGAAGTCGGCAAGATCATCATGCGCCAGCTCGCCGGCACCGACAAGAAGCTGACACTCGAGCTCGGGGGCAAGGCAGCGAACATCGTCTTCGACGATTCGCCCGTGGATCAGGCGGTCGAGGGTGTCGTCGACGGAATCTTCTTCAATCAGGGACACGTCTGCTGCGCCGGCAGTCGACTGCTGGTGCAGGAGTCGATCGCCGAGATGTTCGTGGCGAAGCTGAAGAATCGCATCGACGTTTTGCGCGTTGGTAATCCGCTCGACAAGAATACCGATGTCGGAGCGATCAACTCCAAGGCGCAGCTGGATAGAATCTGTGAGCTGGTCGATTCCGGCGTCGCTGCCGGCGCCGAGATGTATCAGTCGGGCGTGTGCCAGCTTCCTGCCCGCGGCTACTACTTCAAGCCGACGGTGTTCACCGGAGTTACGCAGAGCCATCGCATCGCGCGCGAGGAAATCTTCGGGCCGGTGTTGAGCGTTTTGACTTTCCGCACTCTGGAGGAGGCTGTCGAGAAAGCGAACAACACGATGTACGGATTGTCGGCAGGCGTGTGGACCGACAAGGGATCGCGCATTCTCAAGATGAGTACGCTGCTCAAAGCGGGAGTGGTCTGGGCGAACACGTTCAACAAGTTCGATCCGTCGTCTCCATTCGGGGGCTACAAGGAATCGGGGTTCGGGCGCGAGGGTGGGCGTCAGGGACTGATGGATTACGGGAAGGTGGTGTAGCATGGCGAGAATTCCCGTCACCAAGACGCCAAAGATCTACGTCGGCGGACAGTTCATTCGGTCGGAGAGCGGGCGGGTGTTTCCTGTGCGGGAGGCGGGGAGGCGGGAGGCGGGAGGCGGGAGGCGGGAGGCGGGGCTGCTCGGGAATATCCCTCAATGCACGAGGAAAGATCTTCGTAACGCAGTCGAGGCGGCGGCGAAGGCGGGGCCAGATTGGGCGCAGCGGACTCCTTACAATCGCGGGCAGATCCTCTACCGGCTCGGTGAGATGCTGGAGTCGCGGAGCGAGGAGATGGCGGACGCGCTGGTGGTGTCGGGCGCTTCCACCAAAGCCGCCGCGAAAAAAGAAGTCACCGCCAGCGTCGATCGATTGATCTACTACGCGGGCTGGTCGGATAAGTATGAGCAGGTGTTGGGCAACACCAACCCGGTCGCCGGTCCGTTTTTCAACTTTACCGTCGCTGAGCCGATGGGGATCATCGGCATCATCGCCGACGATCAGTCTCCACTCCTGGGACTTCTCAGTCAGATTGCGCCGGTCATCATCGCCGGCAACACCTGCGTTTGCCTGGCGTCGCAGGAGTTTCCGTATCCGGCGATCGTGCTTGGCGAGCTGCTCGCCGTCTCGGATTTGCCGGGCGGCGTTGTGAACGTACTCACCGGATTCAGGAAGGAACTGGTGCCGACGTTCGCGACCCACACCCACATTCGAGGGGTGAGCGCGGTCGTCAATCAGGAAGAAAAAAAGCAGCTACAGCTCGGCGCGGCTGAGAGCATCAAACGGGTGCGGGCGCGCAAGCGGGACGATGGTCTCGACTGGACAGCGGCCAAATCGCAAAGCGTCTACGAGATTCGGGACTTTATCGAGTTCAAGACGACTTGGCACCCTATCGGCGCGTGAAGCAACTGCGAGCGGTGAACCAATCGCCATTCCGATCTGCGAGCTAGCTCCGAGTTGCGAACCGGCTGCGAACTGACTGCTGGGAGAGAGCATGAGAGAGACGAAGCTAGTCCTGATCGCATTTCTGTTTTCTGCGGGAAGTCTCGGTGCGCAGACGCGCACGCTCAATGTTGGTGATGCGACGATCAACTACGACGTCACCGGGAAAGGGCCGACCGTCGTCTTCATACATGGCTGGACACACAACATCAGCGTGTGGAATGATCAGGTTCCTGTTTTCAAAACACGCTATCAGGTAGTTCGATACGATTCGCGTGGGTTCGGAAAATCGACCGGATTCGCCGATGAAAGCGCTGAGCCGCAGGATTTGCTCGTTCTCCTGGAAGCGCTGCACGTGAAGAGCGCGTACATCGTGGGACATTCGCGCGGCGGGAGTGTCGCTCTCAGATTCGCCAATGCTTACCCGAATCGTGTGGCGGGTCTGGTTTTGTACGGCGCATTTCCCGAAGGCTTCCCCGCGTCGCCCGAGATGGCCCGATTGTTTGCGTCACTTCCAGCGATCGCGAAGCAGAATGGACTCGACTCGGTCGGTAAGCTGATAATGGCGACTCCGATTGCCTGGGTGCCGCCGGGCCGGAACGATGTCACCGAGCGCTATCGGAGATTATGGGCGTCCTATTCGGGGCTGGATTTGCTCAATCCGCATCCCGAATCCGGGCTCGTTCCGACCGTTCAAGTGTCACAACTCGGTAACCTGAAAGTTCCGACCCTGGTCATCTACGGCGATCACGAGGTGGCGTTCATTGCTGCTGCGGACGACACGCTCGCCGCGCACATCCCAGGCGCCAAGAAAGTCGTAATCCCCAATGCCGGGCATGGCGCACACTTCGCGCAACCCACTAGTTTCAACTCCGCTCTGATGGATTTCTTTTTCGACGTGGAGCGAAACAAAAAGAAATAGCCTTCGGGCGCCAACTGAGAAAGGTGCGACGCCGACGAAATCGAGCGGAGAGGGAGTGCAAGGGGTGAACGCGATCGAGATGCGCGCGCTGCGCAAAGTCTATAAGGGTAGCGGGAAACCGAGGAGCGGCGGGTCTTCGTACAGCGCGAGGTGGGCTCCGCCGGGAACGAGCGCGCCGCCTTCCGGCGATGTCATAGCTCTCGAATCACTGGATCTCGACATCCAGGCCGGCGAGTTCTTTGGCTTGCTCGGTCCGAATGGCGCGGGCAAAACCACGGCTATAGGAATTCTTACCACGCGCGTGCTACCGACCGCGGGGAAGGCCACCGTCGCTGGCGCAGACGTGGTCGAGGATTCGGTACGAGTGCGACAGACGATCGGCGTCGTTCCCCAAAGGCCGAATGCCGACTTGAGCCTCAACGTGCTCGAGAATCTGCAGTTCCATGCCGCATACTTCGGCATTCCGTTCGACGTCGCGACGAAACGCGCGTACGAGTTGCTGGAGAGACTCGGGCTTTCGGATAAAGCGAACTCGAAGATGTCGGAGCTTTCGGGGGGCCAGCAGCAGCGGTTGATGATCGTCCGCGCGCTGATGCATGAGCCGGACATCATCTTCCTCGACGAGCCGACAGTGGGTCTCGATCCTCAGGCGCGCCTCGATCTATGGGAGATCCTGCGCGATCTCCACAAGCGCGGTCGTACGATCGTGATGACGACGCACTACATGGACGAAGCGGATCGTCTTTGCGACAGGCTCGCCATCATCGATCGCGGCAGGCTATTGGCGCTCGACACGCCACGTGCGCTCAAGTCGAAAGCGCCTGGCGGGACGCTGATCGAGCTGGTCCTCGACGGCGATGCAACCCCAGCGGGCGCGATCGCCGAGAAGATCCAGGGAGTAAGCCACGTCGAGGCGAACGACGGACTTCTACGCGTGCACAGCAGCCGTGGCGGACAGACGCTTCCCGCTCTGATCGAGGCGGCGGAGACATCGGGCCGCACCGTGACGGACATCCACCTGCTCCAGCCGTCCCTTGAATCTCTGTTCGTTTCGTTGACTGGGCGGAAGCTCGGATGACTGCGATCGCTATGGCTCCCCCGCGCGCTGAAGTGCGCGCGTCGTCGATCTTCATTGCGCTGTTGCGGCGCGACATGCGTGTCGCCCGGCGGGAGCTGCCGTTTTTCCTGCTGCGCACCACGCTGCAGCCGCTGATGTTCGTCGTTGTCTTCGGATACCTGCTGCCGCGCATGGGTTTCATGGGTCGCGGCTACACGACGGCGCTTTTGCCTGGCGTGCTGGCGATCAGTCTGACTTTCTCCAGCATCCAGTCGGTGGCGCTGCCGATGGTGCAGGACTTCGGGTGGACGAAGGAGATCGAAGACCGCTTGCTGGCACCGGTTCCGATCGTGCTCGTGGCCGCCGAGAAAATCGTATCGGGAGTGCTGCAGGGAATCGTGTCGGCGCTGTTCGTGTTGCCGGTGGCGCGGCTCATCATGGGCCCGATTGCGAATCTTACCTTCGCGCACTTCGGCGATGTGCTGCTCATCACCATCCTCGGCGCCGCTGCCTTCTCGTCGCTGGGCCTTTTCCTTGGCACCGCGATCCAGCCGCAGCAGATCGGTCTCATGTTCGGCGTCATTCTGGCGCCGATGATTTTCTTCGGCTGCGCCTACTATCCGTGGCAGGGACTGAGCACGGTGCCGGTGATGAAGTATGCCGTGCTGATCAACCCGCTGGTCTACGTCGCCGAGGGCATGAGAGCGGCGCTTACACCGGGCGCGCCGCACATGCCGCTGCCGGTGGTGGTGGTGGCGCTGATTGTGATCACCGTGATTTTCTGGACGCTAGGGATGCGAAGCTTCCTCAAACGGGCGGTCGGCTAGCTCGCGTTGAGCAGCCGACACCGGCTCCGCCGCGGCGACCGGTGCGACGTCGGCAGGATCCATTCGCGGCGCACGTGGCAGCGAGAGAGTAAACGTCGACCCTTCGCCGACTCTGCTCTCGACGGTGATATCTCCGGTCATTGCATGCGCGAGATCGCGGCTGATCGCGAGACCGAGCCCCACTCCCTGCACGGGCTGGTTAAGCCGGCGTTCGGCCTGCACGAAGGGATCGAAAATCCTGTCCAGCTTCTCGGGAGGAATACCGGCCCCGGTGTCGGCGACCGAGATCTCGACGCAGTTGCCAGCGGGTTTCGCCGAGAGGGTGATCGTGCCGCCTGAATCGGTGAACTTGACGGCGTTGGTCAGAAGATTGAGGACGATCTGCTGGAGCTTTTCCGGATCCGCCAGAACGGAGGCGGTTTTGTCTCCGCCCTTGTAGGAGTACTTGAGGCCCTTCGCAATTATCTGGGGCGCGATCATCGACTCTGTATCGTGCAGCGCCTCGTCGACCGGGACGGCGGTCAGCCTGTATTCCGCCTGGCCGGCGTCGACCTTCGCGAAATTCAGCACGTCGTTGATGAGAGTGAGCAGATGCTGTTGGCTGCGCCGGATGCGCGCGACGTCCTGGGCCTGATCGGCATTGAGCGAGCCGCGAATGCCCAATGCCAGCAGCTCGGCGTAGCCACCGATCGCGTTGAGCGGAGTGCGAAGCTCGTGACTCATGCTGGCGAGAAATTCTGATTTCGCCTGGCTGGCGGCCCACGCATCCTCCTCGGCTTTCTTCCGCTCCTCGATGTCCATGGCGATGCCGAGCCAGGTGCTGATTTTTCCTGATTCGTCACGACTCGGCCGACTTCTGGCCAGAAACCAGCAGTAAGTTCCATCGCGCTTACGGAAGCGTAGCTCGGTTTCGTAGTCGGTGCCGGCCCGCACAGCTGCCTGCCAGGATCCGACGACGCGGTCGTAGTCCTCTGGATGAATCGCATCGGTCCAGCCGTAGCCGACTGTGGCCCTCTCGGAGAAACCCGTGTAATCGTACCAGTACGGGTTGCAATAGGTGATCTGCCCGTCGGGCCGCGCGAACCAGACAATCTGGGGAGACAGCTCGAGCAGATGCTCGAACCTGCTTCTGGTGGCGATGCTCCAGCGATCGAACTGCGTCGCGGCGAGCGCGGTAATCAGCAGGAAGACGCTGACGATGGCGACAATCAGGCCGAGCTGAAACGTCCCGAGGACGAGCCCGTCGGTGAGCCTCCAGTCGGTTCGACCGGGAGTAAACATAGCGGCTGCCATGCCCGTGTAATGCATGCTGACGACGGCAAGTCCGAGGAGGAGTGATGCCAGGGACTTTTTGATCCAGTAGCGTCGTTGCGTGCTGGAGCTGACGAGACTCCGTATCACAGTCAGCGCGACAAACGACACGATGACGGCAATCGCTACCGAGAGAGCGACGATGTTCGGATCATAAGTGACCCTGCCATTCATTCTCAGGCCGGCCATGCCGGTATAGTGCATGCCGGCGATCGCACCGCCCATGAAGATGCTGGCGATGAGGATCAGCGTCGTAGTTGCATTGGCTCGTGTGAAGATGAAGAAAGCGATCGCGCAGCCCACTACCGCGGCGATGAAGGAAGCGACGATCAGCAGAACATCGTACCACACGGGAACGGTGAGCCGAAGCGCGAGCATGCCGACGACATGCATGCTCCAGATACCGAGTGCCATCGCCAGCGCGCCCGCGTAAATCCAGCGATCGCGACGACGACCTTCGGTTGCGCGGACGCGCTGGGCGATCTCGACAGCAGCGTAGGCGCCGAGGGTGGCGACTACCACCGACATGATGACGAGACCAACGCTGTAAGAGTGATCGATCATGCCGCGGTGCTCTGATCGTTGAAAGAAAAGCGTCAGCGAGGAATTTCCGCGGGCGCTTAATCCTTTCCCTTAGCGGCAAGATGCAAGCCCACCACCCCACGTTTACGCTTCGAGGGTAAGTGTTTGGATTTGTTGCTGTTAACCTCTAAACTCTGGAGCCATATGGCTGAAACTTTCCGTGCTCGGTCGACGCTGCTCGTCGCGTTCATTTCGCTGGTGACACCCATCAGGCCGGCGTACGGGGCTACCGCTGGCATCCCTTGCGGGGCTTGCGTCGATATATCGTGAGATATAACTTCTGACCCCTAAGATATATCGCTAGTAGTATCGGTGGCGCTGACTGGCGCCCCACTGGCGCGGTAAGGTCCAGTCTCAAGAGGATAAAGCAAATGTACGGTGGACGTTGTGGGCCGAGTTTCGCCTGGGCGTTCGGCGCGCGGCCGGAGAACTTCGGGTTCGACGCGGGTGCTTTCTGGGGTGGTCGGGGCAAGTCGCGTGGTGGTCCGTTCGGCGGTGGCAGAATGTTCGATCAGGGCCATCTCAAGTACGTGATTCTCCGTCTGCTCGAGGAGAAGCCGCGACATGGATACGAGATCATCAAGGAGATCGAGGATCGATTCGGGGGGATGTATTCGCCGAGCCCGGGAACGGTCTATCCGACGCTGACGATGCTCGAGGACCTCGGCTACGCACGCGCACGGCCTGAAGAGGATGGCAAGAAGATCTACGAGATCACCGAGGAAGGCCGGAAGTATTTGGCGGAGAACCAGCCGCTGATCGACGACATCTTCTCGAAGATCGCCGAATTCGCGCAGAGCATTTTTGGCGAGCCGATGATGGAAGTGCACCGCGGAATGAAGAACGTCGGACGCGCGGTGTACGCCTCGAAGACGACGCGGACGCCGGAGCAGATCAGGAAGATCAAGGAGATTCTGGAGAAAGCAGCAGCCGAGATCGAGGCGGTCTAGCTTCGAGCACGCAATAGAAGGATCGCCTGAATCTTCAGCGATTCTTCCCCGGTCGTGACGTTCTGAGTGGCTTGTTGCACGTCGAGTACACCGACGGCGGCAAGCCACTCGTCAGGTGGAAGCTCTGATTTTGAGAGCAGCTCCAGCTCTCGCTCGATAGCAGCGCATTGCGGCGTCGTGGCGACTCTTCGTGCCCGCGCGGCTGCAACCAGGCGCGAGGTCCGCAGGTGTGGTGGAACTCCTTCGATAGCCGCGTCGATGCGGCCCGTGATCTCTCTCCTCCGCAGAGCATTCGACGCGCCGAGTCCAGCGGCGGCGGAAGCGGTCGATCTCGCGAACCAATCCTCAATCGTTTCCACCGCACACTCGGCCGCTTCCGTACTTGTGTGCGCTTCAATGCCAGACGCGGCAGCGCAGACCCGAATCTGATCCGACAGATCTGTTGAGACACGATCACCGACGGCAACTAAGAGTTGTGCGCTTCCATCCACGGACACTGCGGCGACGAATCCGGTCTGAGCGGCGGTCTCTCCTGTGGCAGCAATGGTCTGCTCGCGAGTACTTGCCTCCAACTCACTCGGAGGCTCGCCCGTTATCCAGCTTTCGAGCAACGCGCGCAGCTGCTCCGTTTTTTTGGGGGTACTCTCCAAGGGAGAATCGTCCGATGAAATCGAGGCATTCAATTCAAGCCACGGATTCGGCGCAGCTGTGCCTATGACCGACTTCGCGAGACGCCATTTTCGCTGAACTATCGAGCCGCTGCGAAGGACCTCCGCCGCCGCCGCCGGCGGACGCAACGTGTGCACCGTTACCGCCGCGTGCGACGAGGCCAGACGTGCAACCCTTCCTACCCTCTGCTCCATTCGAGCGACCGTCCACGGAATGTCGAGATGAACTACCACGTCGGCGTCCTGGAGATTGACTCCCTCACTCAGAAGGTCCGTCGTCAGCAACAAGTCGATTTCTTCTGCCGCCGCTGGTTTGCGTGAAGCAGTGGCGACCGGCGCAAATCGGTTGATGGCTTCTATTCGAGTCAGTGAACCGCCAGCGACCCTGGCGCCGTGCGATGTCAGCATCGCCATCCTTCCGCTGCGCGACAGGCGACGAAACAACATCGACACCGTCTCGGCGTACTGAGCAAACGCAACGATCTTCGACCTCGCCTGGCCGGCTCTAATTCCGGCGACGATTCGCGCGCGCTCGAAGTCGATTCTCGCATCCATGCCGAAGCGGGCGCGAACTGCTTCAAGACCGGCGAGATGCACGCGTACAGACGATAGCAATTCGTTGTGTCCGATCACCGGCGACGACAGAAGCTCGGCAAACCCGAGCTGGAGCGCGCCTTCGCCATAAACCCACGTCTCGAGCTCGCCCGCGGTCGGGTACGTTCCGGCTTCCAGGGAGGCGCACAAGGCTGCGGCCCGCGCAATTCTTCTTCTCACTGCTTCGTGCAGCGCAGCCTCACTCGAAGCCCACTGATGTACGAGACCCCGCCCAATCAGAGCTCCGCCGAGTCCACCATCGCGTAGAGAGACCGGCGGCGGAAGCCCCATCAACTGCTCGACGAGCGCGCGATCATCAGGTACCTGGTGCATCACGGTTGCTGCAACCGCCGGAACGCGAACTGAGCGCTCGAGCTGCTGGTGCTCACGTCGCACGACGCAGAGCGCAAGCTCCGCTGACGTCATGACGCCGGCGCGGGACCCCAGAAACAGAGAAAGGAGCGCGACGAGATCGTCGCGCCGATTGTGGATCGGTGTTGCACTCAGGAGAAGCACCTTCGCTCCACGCACCAGCGACTCCAGCGCAAAGTACCGATTCGTTCGCGGATTCCTGACATGGTGCGCTTCATCGATCACCACCAGATCGTACGCTGGTCGCGACCTCCGGTCTCCGCGATCGTTGACCGAGTCAGCGCGACTCAGGGCCTCAAAAGTAACGAGCTCGGCGTAGCTGCTCGTCGCTGCGAGTGCGGCTCGCCACATGGGAATCAACGTGGCGGGTGCTACTACGAGTGGATGTCTGAATCCTTTGGCGATGCCAATCGCAACGTAAGTCTTGCCCATTCCAACGTCGTCGCAGAGCAGTGCACCGTTGAACTGATCAATGGCGACTTGCAGCCGTTCGATCGCAGAGCGTTGGTGCGGATGCAGCGTTATCGATCCGACCATCGCCTCGGCTGTCGGTGATCGGAGAATCGCGCGCGCGATGCTGGAGCGGACTGCAGCAACGGACGCGATGGTAAATCGGCGGGCGGGATCTAATCCCAGTCGGTGCTCCACGACAGCAATGGCTGAATTATCTCCCGATCGAGCCGATACGCCTCCAGCGCGGCGTCGAGCAGCTCCGCGTCGGTGGGAATGTCACCCTCCATCGCCCGCTTGCCGAGCGGGGCAAGAATTCTTCGTGCGCGATTCCAGCGCGTGGGGAGCGGAAGGAGCGCCACCGTCCAGCCGAGGTAGCGGTGATAGCCACCGCGCGCGGGTTCAGCGATCGCGTTGAGCCATGCGGCGGCGAGCGGACCATTGAGTATTGCGGCGAGCGCGTGTGCGTCTCCCGCCTTGCTGCAGCTCACCACGTAGCAAGTGTTGAGTGCAACGAGTCGCGCGCCTTCGGGCACGACGATCGCACGTGGTCGGAGCCCGAAATCCGCCCAGATGACTCGTGGACGATCGAAGCCTGCGCTCTCAGTGCGAAACACCGACCACCAATTGGTACTCTCATGAAGATCAGTGCGTTTGACGAGCGTGTCGCGAAATTGCGATAACCAGCGACGTGCGAGGGGAGGTATGGCGCGACGAGACCTGCCGTCGTCGGAATGCGTCCAGATCAGATACTCGCTTCGATCAGTAATCGTCCACTGATTCAGCGTCTCGCCGCGGATCACCGGCCGCAGCATCTCCCGCTCGATCTCACCCCTTCTGTCTCCCGCGGACACGCTCGCGGTGTCGCCGTCCAGTGAATCGACTCGGACGAGGTATGCAACGTTGCAGCCGGTCTTCACGCCGAGCATTGGATGTCCGAACCTGGAGATCCTGAAGGGCGCGGCCGACCGACTGACGTGGTTGAAGGCTTTCCTCACCGCTCGTGGAAGCAACAGCCACGGACTGCCGGGGGTTCCGTCGATGGACAGTCGATGCGCGGGGCATCGCCAGGTTTTCGTCCCTCGTGTGGAGCGAATGGTGATCCTGATCCGATCGACCGGAGCTGGGCCCGCCGGTTCATTGTCGCCAGGCGAAACGTTTTCAACACGCCGTCGCGCCACGAGCAGAGAGGGATAGACAGCGGCGTCGAAATGCGACTGCGATCCGGCGAGGTCCTCGATCAGCACGATGTCGGCGCTATCGAGTAGCAGCTCGCGCACGCCGCCGCCGGCGAGCGAGCGCCATAGCTTGCTCGGCAGCAGGTACGCCATGGTGCCTCCTGGTCGAAGCAGATCCCACGCGCGTTCGACGAACAGCGCGGCGAGATCGATCTGCGCGGCGAATCCACGTCCGGCGCCGGCGCCGTCGGCGCCACTCTCCCACGCCGCGCGTCTATACACTTTGAAATCCTGTTTCAGCCGCTGGCGAGAAAGCTCAGCGATCCGATGGATTCGCACCCAGGGAGGGTTGCCGATTACGACATCGAAACCGCCTGTCGCCGCGATGTCCGAGAAATGCGCACTGAACGAGAAAGGGAGCGCGCCACCGGCGCGGAGGAATATCGTGCGTTGGGTCACCTCAAGCAGACCGCGGCGGATTCCGGTAAGGCGAATCTGCGTCTGGTGGTCTGGTGGATGCCGAAGCCCGAACAAGTCGCGACCGCGAACCAGCGTCAGGATCTCTTTGCGCTGAGCAGTGAGACGCACCCTTCGTCGCGCCAGCGCATCCAGGGCCGCTGATCGCTCGACTTTGTCGAGGTCGCGCGCCAACGTCTGCTTCCGCGGACCGACTGCCCGCATGTATCGACTGCGGAGGGCGGCCAGCTTACGGCCGGTGCGAGCGCTGCCACGATCGTCGAAGGCGCCACCAGCGAGCGAGTCACCGACTCGAATATGTCGATCGAGGTTGGGCAGCGGGGTAACGCGCATCGGGTCGACTTCGTCGCTCTCGATTACAATCGAGAGCCAAAGCCGCAGCTCACACAGCCAAACCGCCATTGGATTCAGATCGACGCCGAAGATCGACGTTGTTAACACTCGGCGACGAATCTCGGCGACAGAGCCGGGCTCACCGTGCTGGCGGCGAAGCACCGCCAGGCGCTCGAGGGCATAGACGAGAAATGCGCCGGATCCGCACGCGGGATCGAGCACCTTGATTCGTTGGAGTGCGTCCAGCGAATCTCCCGCGGCGTTCTCCGACAGCAAGGAATCGAGCGCGTGACCGGTAAGACCCTCGACCAGATCCTGTGGCGTGTAGAAAGCGCCGCTGCGCTTGCGGTCGGAGGCTGCCATCAACGCTTCGAATGCCTTGCCGAGTATTTCGGGATCGATCGATGCTTCAGACCAGTCGACCGAGTCTTCGCGGCCGCTGAAGCGGTAGTGGGAGAAAAGAGAACCGAATGCGTTCCCGACGCAGGCATCGGAGAACGCGCTGGCGCGCCGCTGTTTCTCGAGATGAGACCGAGCGAAGAGTCCGCCATTGAGAAATGGAATGCGGCCAAAATCCTTCGCGCGTGTTGAGCGAGCGCGGACTCCAGTGTTCAGCGTTCCAAAAAAGAGCGGCTCGAGAACTCGCTTCTGATAGCGGCCACCCGTTTCCATGCAACGCGAGTAGCCGGTGGCGAGGAACGAGAAGTCGCAATTCAGCCAACCCTTCGTCTCGAGGAAAGAGAGAAAGATGAGCCGGGACACGTAGAGCAACGCGAGCTCGCGTCTATCCGTGGGTTCTACGTTGCCGGTGAGCGAGGCGGCTAGATCGTTGACGGTTTTCTCGAGGGCGCGAAAGAACCGGTTCGTGATTGCCTCGCGCCCCAGCACATCGAGCCACCGTGCATGCGTGAGCAGATCCGACCCGTCGCGCACCGCCGCGAGAGTGCAAAGCGTCTCCGCGTCGCTTTGTACGACCCGATCGCGCTCGAGGAAGAGCGAGACGACGCGCACGCGATTGTTGACCGAGTGCCAGCAAACAATGGCCAGATCGGAACCGGAGTCACGAATCGCGACCACCAGCCAGAGCAGCTGCGATGCGTGTCTGGCGAGCGCGTTGGCGACCCGAGTCAGTGTTTCGCGCGGCTCGGCGATGCGATCGAGCTCGATTGCGAGGCCACGGAGCGCGCCACTGGCTCGTGTTATCCGCGCTGCGCGAATTGTTGCCGGAAGGTCGAGTGCCGAGATCGCGCTTCGATCGAGCTCTAGCGGCGTCTCACGAAATCCGAGCTCACTTAGAATTTCAGCGGCGCCATCCAGCGAGGTCGCACCTCGAAGGAGAGCCGCGGCGCGCTCGAGGGTCTGCACCCGCCGAGGCTAGCGAGCAGACGCCTCGCGCGATGCATCGTTTGGTGGCTATTCAGCCCGAATTGCTGCTAGGTCTCGATCTCTTTCCTTTCGGAGAGAAGCTTCGTAGTGAATCTTTGACCCTCGCTGATCCTTTCGATCTCGATCGCAGTCGCTTCGACGATTTGCTCGACGCGATTGAGTCTCGTCAGCAGCTCGGGATCTCTATTGGTCAGCATGGACTCCCGCTGTCCTCTGCTCTTGCCGAAGAAATAGGCGCCGAAGAAAGCGCCGGCGAGGACGCCAACGCCGGAGAGGACACCAATCAGCGCAATGACGATTCCCAGATCTCCAGGCATTCAGTTCCTTAATTAGGGGCACCGTGCACTACGGAACAGCCTGGCTCAGGGTTCCACGGATTAGTGACGCAATCGCGCGTTCAGACTGTCGGCGAGGTGCCGAGCACGGGCGTTCGTCGAATCGAGCTCTGTCGCGCGGCGATACGCATCGCGCGCGGCCGTGGGATGACCATCGGCGAGATACGCATCGCCCATGCTGTCGTAGACGTTCGCTGAGACTGGGTAAGCCATGATATTCTCGCGAAATGCGCGTATCGCGTCCTTGAATCGCGCCTGGTTGAGTAGCGAGTAGCCAAGGTCGTTCAGCAATTTCTCGGGAGTTGCCGCGGGGTTCTCTTCCTGAAGCCGGTGGTACTCCGCCATCGCCGCATCGATTCCGCCCGTGCGGAGTTTGCGCGCCACCGAGGCGCGCGCCAACGCGGAGGGAGCGTTATACGTCTCGTAATCGAGGAGTGCCAGTCCCGGGTGGGAGCCGGGAATGATGCTCGCAATTTCGCGGACGATGCTCAGGCCGTTGGCGCTGTTGGCGAAGTAGACGAGACCGCACTGGCGCTCGACATTCAGCAGCGTAAAAGCGGTGAAGCCGGAGTCGGAGTTGTCGCCGTGGTGCGCCAGGGCTTTGCCGGTCGAATCAGTTTCGATCGCCCAACCCAGTCCCCAGCTCACGCCCGGCGCGACATCGACAACGGGAGTCTGCATCGATCGCCAGGTCTCGGGCTTGAGTCCGGTGCCCTGCCCGATCGCCTCGAGGAATCGTGCATAATCGTTGGCGGTCGTCTGCAGGCTCGACGGTGCACGTGCGACGCGAGGTTGGGAACGTCGTCGCGCGTCGCCAAATCGCCCACTGCCCACTGCGGCGTCGTCGTCGAAACGAGTCTCCCAGATGAAGCTGCTCCGCGTCATGCCGAGTGGCTCGAACACCAGCGTCTTCATCGCCTGCGCCAGCGGCTGGGCGCTGATCGACTCGATCGCCTTGCCGAGGAATACGAAGCCCTCTCCCGAATACTGAAAGCGCGTCCCCGGTGCGAAGGAGAAACGCAGTGAGTCGGACCCGACGCGCTCGTTTTGCAGGCCTGTGGTGTGGGCAAGAACCATCTTCGCCGTGACGAGCTGTCCTCGCGGATCCGCGCCGAGGTCGGGATAGCGAGTGTAGCTGACGAGCGGTCGATCGAGATCGAGCTCTCCGGCGTCGACAAGCTTGAGCGCGGCGTAGGCGATGACCGGCTTGCTGAGTGACGCCGCCTCGAAGACGGTGCGACTTGCGCTCACCCGACCGCCCTGGGAATCGCGCTGACCAAACCCTCCGCTGTAGACGAGTCTTCCTCCGTCGATGATCGCCAGAGCAAGCCCGGGAATCATCGCGCTGTCCATCAGCGCCGGGAGTCGCTGGCGCAGCGCTTTTCCCGAATCCATGACGCAGGCAGCACCGGTCAGTTGTGCGCCCGAGAGATTCGAGAAGGCGAGCACCGCGGCGGCAACAAAGCTCAACGTTTTCATTCTGTCACTGTGAGATGTACGTTCGGCCTTTCCAGGTCACCCGCCGGCCGCGAATCACTGCGCTGACGAAAATGTAAAGCAGCACCAGCGCGCCAAGCGGATAGGCGAACGAGTAGAGCGGATTCTCGTCGATCGTGAGATAGACGACGATCCACCACAAGAGTGTCGCCACGCAGGATATTATCGCCCACAGCCGCAGCGTGTCGCTTGCAGTAGCTACCCCCGACATGGAAAGCACGAGCGCGACAGCCGGCAGTAGCTCGAGCAGCGGCGGTAACAATAATGCCAGAGGAAAGAGGCTCCGTCCGACCTTTCCGAAGGGAACGGCGTCCAGTCCGCCGGCGAATACGTTCTTTCGCCAGCCGGTGATGATGTCGGCGAGCGACGCGTACATCCGGGTGGAGAGTTGTTTCACGCCGATCATCAGCACCACCCCTTTGCGCGCCGCGAAAAAACGTTGCGCGAGCAGAAGGTCTTCCGCGACAGAAGCGCGAACGCTGCCGTGACCGCCGATCGCGTCGTAGCTCGCCTTCCTCACGAAGATGCATTGGCCATTCGCGATTTTATTGCTGATGCGCGTCGATTGCGTCACCGACTCGGTCCCGCCGTAGCGCATCGAGAGGACGGTGAACATCTGCGGTTGTACGACTTTTTCCCAGAATCCGCCGAGCTCCTGCCTGCCGGCGACCGAAAAGAGATCCGCCGATGTGTCCTGCATGGCGTTGATCGAGCGCGTCACGAGGTCAGGCGCGTGCACGGTGTCGGCATCCGTGAATTGCAGAATCTCACCGTGAGCGATTCTGGCGCCGGTCGCGCACGCCCACTGTTTTCCAAACCAGCCTGTCGGGAGCGCAGGATTCCTGACAATGCGCACGCGGGGGTCACCACGCGCTGCGTCGCGAGCGATGTCGGCGGTGCCATCGGTCGACGAGTCGTCGACTACGACCAGCTCGAGCCGCGGATAATTCGTTGAAAGAATCGAGGCGACGCAGCCCATGATGTTGTGTGCTTCATTGCGTGCGGGAACGATCACTGTGACGAGCCGTGGATTGTCCGGAGGAACGTCACTGTATTCGTCGAGCGAGCGCGAGTGGCGCAGCCTGATGTACGTGACGAGTGGAGGAATGATCCACGGAGTGGACCAGAGGAGGGCGGAAACGACGGTATGGGTCACGGTTACAGGTTAAAAAAAGGGGCGCCGTCTCGGCGCCCCGTGTAATCGGAAAGAGCTAGCGATTCCCGCCGCCCCCGCCACCGCCGGGACGACCACCGCCGCCTCCTCCGCCTCCC
>Ga0209687_1000253_pt1 | contig 18964 bp, 17 predicted proteins | sample GraSoiAngelo_136_FD_185893 | JGI IMG/M metagenome (GOLD analysis project Ga0209687, IMG submission 185893) | Grasslands soil microbial communities from the Angelo Coastal Reserve, California, USA - 14_0929_09_20cm (SPAdes) (version 2) | ecosystem: Environmental > Terrestrial > Soil > Grasslands ...
TGGTGACATCGGGCAGGTGAGTGCCTCCCGCGTAAGGATCGTTCAGAACCACAATATCGCCGGGCTTGAGATCCACTGTTTCGAGCGCCGCGCGGACGGACATCGGCATCGATCCGAGGTGCACGGGCATATGATCGCCTTGCGCTATCAGCACTCCGTTGCGATTGAACACCGCGCACGAGTAATCGCGGCGTTCCTTGATGTTTGGAGAAAATGCCGATCGCCGAAGACTAATGCCCATCTCCTCGGCTACGGAGGCATAGAGTGACTTGAATATTTCGAGTTTTACGGGGTCCGCTTTCATTTTTGATGCACGGCTGAATGGACGTCTCTTGCCGTCCTTCTTTGCGCTACGGTGTGCTTGTGAACGTTGCATTTTTTGAAGAGGGGCGGTCAGAGGCGGCCGCCCCTGCAGTAAGCCATCTACTTGGAGGATCGTCGGAACGTTTAGTTCGAGCGCGTGGGCCGCGTTTGCCGATCTTTCCGCTCCCGATTTCAATGGATTCCATACGGCGGCGCTTCTCCGAGAGCTGATTCATTCTGGACAGCAATTGCCCGCGCGTCATCTTCTGGCGTGTATCAACGCGATAGAGTTTTGGCGAGACATCTTTGGATTTCTTAATGAAGGCAAAGAGTTTCATCTTTCAATCCCCCCTTCCCACGAAATTGGAAAAAGCCGGCTTGCCAAGAGCAAGCCGGCTCGGAGGAATATCGATGCAGCCCTCTTTACCCGCCGCTCAGAACAAACCGCCGCGCAGCATCCGTACACACTGAGGAATCGCGCTCAAAGGTACTATTGCTACAACTGTCACACATAAGATCTAAAAAACATTTCCATTATCCACGACCAGCCGCTCCAGTCAATAACAGGAAAAAATGACTTAAATAGTTGGTCATGCCGTGAGCGCGGCATTTTCCGTATCGACCTCCGCTGCGACCGCTTCTTTGTAGTCGCAGTCCTCGTTGCGGCACACCAGCTCTCGGGTACCATCCTTCTTGAACTTTTCAACAATGAAACGGTTTTCGCATTTGGGACACGGTTGCGGAAGCGGTTTGTCCCAGAGCGCGAACTTGCAAGTCGGATAGCTGGCACACCCGTAGAAGGTCTTTCCACGCTTGCCTTTCTTCACGACAAGATCACCGCCGCATTCGGGGCAAGCTACTCCAGTGGTCTCCTGTTTGACGAACTTGCAATTTGGATAGTTCGAACACGCGGTGAAGGGACCGAAACGTCCCTGCTTGATCACGAGGTTCTGACCGCACTGCGGACAGTTTTCTTCGAGCACAACGTCGGGAGCCGCGAACTGGCCTCCCTTTTGAATCTTTCGAGTAGTCTTGCACTCGGGGTAGCCCGTGCACGCGAGGAACTGACCGAATCGGCCCCGCTTCAAGACCATTGGCCGTCCGCAGTTATCGCAAGTCTCTTCGGCGGCTTCGGCGTGCGCTTCTTCGCCCGCCTCGTCGTGAGGCTTTGGAATGTCGCGAGTGGTCTTGCATTCGGGGTAATTCGTGCATGCCAGAAACTGGCCGTAGCGGCCGAACTTTATCGCCATCGCCGATCCGCAGTTCTCGCATTTCTCGTCGGTGATGATCTCCTGCCGCTTCACGTCACGCATATGCTGCTTGGCCGCTTCGAGATCGACCGTGAACTTGCCGTAGAATTCAGCAAGCGTATCGGTCCACCGCATCTTGCCCTCTTCGATTTCATCAAGCTCTTCTTCCATGTGAGCGGTGTACTGGACGTTGAAAAGATTGTTGAAGCTCTCGACCAGCAGGTCGTTGACGATGAACCCGAGCTCCGTCGGAAAAAAGCGGCCTTCTTTTCGCGCGACGTACTCGCGATCCTGAATCACCGTCATTATCGATGCGTAGGTAGACGGTCGTCCGATGCCTTGCTCTTCCAACGCCTTCACGAGCGTCGCCTCCGTAAATCGCGGAGGCGGCTCAGTGAAATGTTGTTCCGGCGTTACTCGATTCAGCTTCAGTTGTTCGCCTTCCTTGACGATCGGCAGGCTCATCGCTCTTTCGGCGTCCTCTTCGTCTTTTTCGTCCTTGCCCTCTTCGTATACCTTGAGGAATCCGTCGAACTTGAGCACCGATCCGGTTGCGCGAAGCATATACTTCGGCCCCGCTGCAATTTCGATAGTCGTCTGATCGAATACGGCCGGCAGCATTTGCGAGGCGACGAAACGCTGCCAGATCAGTTTGTAGAGCGCCATCTCATCCTTGCCGAGAAATCGCGCCACCGATTCGGGTGTTCGCATCGCCGAGCTGGGCCGAATGGCTTCGTGCGCATCCTGAGCGTTCTTCTTGGAACGGTAGTGAATCGCCTTCTCCGGCAGATAACCGCTTCCGAACTGGGTTTCGATCAGTTCGCGCACTTCGGAGAGGGCCGTGTCGGAAACGCGCGTCGAATCGGTTCGCATATAGGTTATCAATCCAACGGCGCCTTCATCTCCCAACTCGATGCCCTCGTACAACCGTTGAGCTACCTGCATCGTCTTCTTTACGGGAAACCGGAGCTTTCGCGATGCCTCCTGCTGAAGCTTGGAGGTGATGAAAGGCGGAACCGGATTGCGCTTCTTTTCCTTTGTTGCTACGGACGAAACTATGAAGGATTGTTTTTCGAGATCAGCCGTTATACCTACCGCATCGGACTCACCTCGAATGTGAATCTCAGTATTCTTCAGGTCCTTTCCGAAGTCCCCCGCTTTTACCGTTTTGTCCTCGATCTTGATGAGCCTTGCGTCAAACGCGGGCGGCAGTTGGGCGGACAGGTTGGCGGCTATCGTCCAATATTCCGTCTTTACAAATCCAAGAATATCGCGTTCGCGCTCGACCACGAGCCGGAGCGCCACGGACTGGACGCGGCCCGCTGAAAGGCCTCTTCGCACTTTGTCCCAGAGCAGAGGACTGACCTGATATCCGACTATGCGATCCAGAAGCCGCCTGGCTTGCTGAGCATCGACCAGCCGTTGATCGATCTCCGTGGGATTCTTGAAGGATTGTTGTATCGCCGACTTGGTAATCTCGTTGAACAGCACCCGTCGAATCTGTTTCTTGTTCTTGCCCCGGCCCTGGAGCTCTTCTTTTATATGCCAGCCGATAGCCTCTCCCTCGCGGTCGGGGTCGGTTGCTACATAAATTGTGTCGGCGTCCTTCGCGGCCGATTTGAGCTCCTTGATGACCTTCTCTTTGCCTGGAATGGTCTCATAGGTTGGCTCAAAGTTGTTTTCGAAGTCGATGCCGATCCCCTTTTTTGGAAGATCCTTTATGTGTCCGACGGACGCCAGAACTTTGTAGCCGGACCCAAGATATTTATTGATGGTTTTTGCTTTGGAAGGTGATTCAACAACCACGAGTGCTTTTGTCATAACAATCTACCAGATGAGTAACCGGCCGCTTACATGTCGCCTCTTCGAGGACCCGACCAAATTTTCGACTCTACTCGTGACTTCGAAAACGTGTCAAGAACCCGAAAAATTGAATTCGTCTCTGTAGCAGTTCCGCTCAGTTGGGGGACAGAGCGAAGCTCGTACTCGATGGAAGGCATCCAGCAGCTTCAAATCAAGGTCACGCTGGAGGCGAGATTCCCGCTTTTGATCCAAACAGGACCACCCTTGAATTCCTCCGGCCGGGCAGCCCGATCAGCACGCCTTTCGCGCTTACGGGGCATTCTAGTCCTTCCCGCAAGATCGTGCAGTTCTGATTTCGTACGCATGCTCACAAAGCTCATATCGTCTTAACTACAGTCTTCTCACGAAGCTCTTTCCTGGAAGCTGCCTCACGCGCTCGAGCATTTCGAGTTGCAGCAACGCGCCCATCAATTCACCGGATTGGAGCCTGCTCTTAACCAGGAGTTGATCAATGTGAACGGCCTCGTCAGGTTTCAAAAGCGCAAGCACTTTTTGCTCGGAGTCCGACAGCGCGACTTCGTCGAGCGCCAACTGCTCAGTTCTTGTCCTGTTAGCCTGTTCGCTTCTCTCGCCGGAGAGAATGGCGGCTTTGATCTCGCCTGGAAGCTCTTCGACGACATCGCGCCAGGTATGAACGAGCTTAGCGCCATCTTTTATTAGATAATTCGGCCCAAAGCTTTTTGCGGAGGTGATGTTCCCCGGTACCGCGAATACTTCACGTCCCTGCTCATAAGCCATTCGCGCGGTGATAAGCGAGCCGCTGCGTTCGGCTCCTTCGACTACAAGGACGCCGAGCGAGATCCCGCTGATGACGCGATTCCTGAAAGGAAAATTCTGCGACAGCGGCGGAGTACCCAGCGGAAATTCGGTTACGAGCGCGCCCTGAGCAGCGATTTTCTCGGCCAGCTTCAGATTTTCGCGCGGATAAACGGAATCAAGACCGGTTCCGGTTACCGCTACGGTAAGCCCTTTGCCGTCGAGCGCGCCGCGATGGGCCGCGGAATCTATTCCGCGAGCAAGGCCGGAAACGACCGTGACTCCGCGCTCGGCCAGATCTCTGGCGAGCATTTCTGCTGCGTTGCGTCCATAAGTCGAGCAGCGCCGCGAGCCGACAACGGCGATGGCCGCCTGCGAAAGCGCGCCGGTAAGATCGCCAAGAGCATAAAGAACGATAGGCGGATCGTATGTCTCGCGGAGCAGCGTAGGATAATCCTCGCCTGCAAGCGTCAACACTCGGCCGCCGAGTTTCTCCAGCGCGGCAAGCTCCTTATCGGCCTTCGCGATGAGCTCCGTGTTCTTTATTGATCTAATTGACTCGGACTTGACACCGGCGCGCTCGAGCGCGGCATCCGGAGCATTCAGAACGGCTGTTGGAGCGCCGAATCGGTCGATAAGCAAAGCCGCGGTGCGCGAGCCGACTCCGGTCGCGAAGCTGAGAGCTATCCAATCGCGCAATGAGCCTTCAGGCATACAAGCCGCTTGATCTTTCAATCTCTCTCCACAAAAGATGGGCAAAAAATGAACGGAAAACCCGAAGCGCGCGATTCTATCGTGTCTGAGCCGAGAGTCAAGAGGTTTGTAGCATGGCTTAAGCATGGCTCAGATGGCTTGAGATGCTTCAGGTTCTTGGATGATTGTGCATCAAGTCGAGCCGTTCGCTTGAACCACCTTAACGCCTCGGCTATACTTCCCCGGTCTTAATCAGCCGTTCTGCTGGCGCGGAGAAGTCGCCTAGTGGCTGAGGGCGGCGGTTTGCTAAACCGCTATAGGGGCGTAAACCTCTATCGAGGGTTCGAATCCCTCCTTCTCCGCCAATTCCATCCTTCCAAGATATTTTTTCACGTACTTGATCGAAAGATTCGTGCTCAGGTGCGGACTGACAGGCCAAGCCAAAACAACACGGGGCAAACGCTAAACGCGTCGCCTCGCTGGTCACGCGCCAACACTGAGCGCTGAAGGGCTATATATAGGCGTAGTGGCTTAAAGGTGTGTGGGTCGTAAGCCCTTTCTCTGATTCCACTGATTCCGTTCAAGGAATCTATTGACAGGAGAGTGATACCAATCTCATAATCCGAGGTGCTCAACTGTAATGCTGAAACAAGTGAAGTGTCCAATGCCGCAGTTATTTAGGTTTGACCCCAACAAGGCTCTAGAAGTCCTATTGTATATTGCCAGCCGTGCTCCGCACCCCAATATCTACTGGGTTCTGAAGATTCTATATTTTGCTGATAAGGCGAGTCTCCAACAATGGGGCAGATTGATTTGTGGGGATAGCTATGTGGCAATGAGTAAGGGGCCGGTGCCTAGCGGCGCCTATGATATTGTCAAAGAAGTTCGATATGGTATCCCAACCACATGCAGCCATGCTGGCGATGCGTTTGAAGTGCGAGCCGATCATAGATTTGTACCCTTTCGGGATGCAGACTTAGATCTGCTTAGTGAGTCAGATATTGAATGCCTTGATCAATCAATTGTCGAAAACGGGCGACTTACGTTTGGTCAACTCAAGAAGAAGAGCCATGACTCCGCTTTTGATGCAGCGGATGAAAATGATTTCATCCCCCTCGAAGATATTGTTGCAACCTTACCAAACGCCGCTCTGGTCAGCGACTATTTAGCTCATAGGGATACTGTTCTGCGATGAACTCGCGTCATGAGTTTCGGTGATTTCTTCTCACCCGCTGCAAGACTAGAATCCATTCGTCGCCAGTTAATTTCGGGCCAGATACTTTACCTGTATTGCGATTTCACTATTCCCGACCCGAAGAATAAATATCTCGTCCTGGCTTCGACAGAGCCCCGCCTTCTCTTTCTCGTAATCAACAGCGACCAACGTGAGTTAGTTCGGAGCAATCCGAGATGGCAGCAGGCTCAAGTATCAATCTCGACTGTAGACTATCAGTTTCTTGATCATGAGTCTTGGATTGACTGTACTGACGTTCAAGAGCTCTCTCAAGAAGAAGTCGAGAGTCAGTTAGGTCGGGACATGTCCCGAATTAAGGGACAACTGTCCCATGACACTCTAGCAGCGGTCATCGATGCTGTTGCTGAAAGTCCGGGCTTGATCAATCGGGAGAAGAGATGGATCTTGGTTGCATTACATATTGCTTTGGCCCGACTCGATTTAGCCGAATGACTGCGATCGACCCACACAGGATTAAGACCTCTCCGACATAGGCGCCTCGCTGATACCCGAGCAAGAATTTAACAACCTTCTCACGAAACGCTTATTTTGCACTTTGCTCGTAGCGGCTATTGTTCGATACCCAGAACAGGGCGGCGTCCTGAGCTTTCAGATCCAAGGCCGTGACGATTCGGAGACGCAGGGACACAAATTCTGCTTTGCTTCTGAAATATCAAACTCCAAAATATCAAACTCCGAGTTTCCCTTTGGGAAATTTTCTCTCGCAAACTCTCCACCGAGAGCCGCGGTTGCGCTTCGCGCCCCGGCTCCCTGAGGTATTTCCACCGCGCGGAACAACTGCTTGATAAACGGGATCTGCCTCACTATTCTCCTGAACTGTCGTCGTGATCGGAACGGACAGGCAGGTTTGCTATGGAGAAAATCAGGAAGCCAGGCAGACAACGGAGAAGAGAGGATATCGCTCGCACACGGTTCCTGAGTACCTGTGGATGGTGCGGGAAGAAACTGGGCTCGAATGAAGAGGTGTTCACGGTCGGCGGTAAGATGAACGAAGCTATCGATATGGAGAACCTTCAAGGAAAGGTGCTGCCATACACGCTTCCTAGCCAGCATCGCACTCTCACCGCCTACGCGCCTACGTCGGCCTCTCTCGCGAAGCAGCAGGGTCAGGACATCGTATTCATGCTTTGCAGCGAGACCTGTTGCCTGGAATTGAAAAAGGCCATGGCCGGGGAGAGGCGCAAAGCATCTCGAGAAGATTTCTCGAAGTCCGTGTCCATGAAATCCGGCGGCTCAAAAGACGCCTCCAAACGGCGCGCGAAGCGCTGATTTTCAGCCTCGGTTCTTTTAGGGCGCGCCCAATTATCTGGATTACAATGTGCTTTGCCTTGAATGAATACTGAAAACAGTATTGTCCTTTGACTCACGGATATGCCCACTGTAAGATTTTTGCTCTCGGTTAGCTTAGCGTTCCAAACCTTCACAAATGATCTTTCCGGTTTGATTCGCGCTCGTTGTGTGAAAGGAAACGAATGAGTATCGAGAGCAAGATCGGCGATAGCATAGTCACGACAACCATCAGTCATCTCGCGAATTGGGCAAGAAAAAACTCTCTCTGGCCGATGCCGTTCGGGACCGCCTGCTGCGCGATCGAGTTCATGTCCGTAGTATCCTCTCACTACGATCTCTCCAGATTCGGCGCTGAAGTAGTCCGATTCTCTCCTCGCCAGTCCGACCTCTTGATGGTGATGGGAACAATCACCGATAAGATGGGTCCGGTTCTTAAACGAATCTACGAACAGATGCCCGAGCCCAAGTGGGTCCTTTGCATGGGGGCCTGCGCCACTTCAGGCGGCTTTTATCGCGCCTATCACGTAATGCAGGGCATCGACGAAATAATTCCAGTGGACGTATACATTCCAGGATGCCCGCCTTCTCCGGAAGCGGTAATGCAGGCCGTCCTGATGATCCAGCAGCTCATCGAGAAGGAATCGATGGTAGACGCGGACGCGCGCCAGGATATCCGTGAAAAGCTGCGGAAAGAGATCACTGAAACTTCTCCGAAGCCTTTGTTGATGGCCGAACAGCAAGCGCGCGAAGCAGTGCGGCTTGTTCAGCTCGTCAGGGAGAGCGCCAAGCCCGACAATCCGATCGTATCAATATTGAAGAGCCGATTCGGCGATCAACTCCAGGATATTAATGATTTCCGCGGCGATCTCACTATTTCCGTCAAACCGGACAAGATCAAAGAGATTTGCTCGGCGCTGAAAGACGATTCGTCGACAAAGTTGGATCTGCTGAGCAGCATCACCGGCCTCGATTATTTGGGGTTCCCGGAAAAGAAGCGCTCCGAGCGCTTCAACGTTGTCTATCATCTCTATTCTATCGATCACGGTCATCGGCTCAGGTTGAAGGCGGCGCTGCCGGAATCCGCTCCGGAAATCGATTCGATTTCATCGGTCTATAATACCGCCAATTGGTGGGAGCGAGAGACCTTCGACATGTTCGGCGTCACGTTTCGAAATCATCCGAATCTTCGCCGAATCCTCTGTCACGAGGAATTTCAAGGTCACGCGCTCAGAAAGGACCACGAGCCCGGCGCGCGAACACCGCTTTCACGCGACTATAAACTCCCCATCGAATACGAAACGGAATGGCGCGACGACGAGAAGCATGACCGCTTGAGTGGAGAGCCTACGATAATCAACATCGGGCCTTCACACCCGGCCACGCATGGTACCTTGAGAATCGTTGCGCGCCTTGATGGCGAGAGGATCACCGATTCCGACGTCGAGATAGGCTATCTGCACCGCTGTTTCGAGAAGATGGCCGAAACGCATCAGTGGAACGGAGTGATCCCATATACCGATCGGCTAAATTATATGTCCTCGTTTTTGAACAACGTAGGATATGCCCATGTGGTCGAGAAGCTGCTCGGGATCAAGGTTCCCAAACGAGTCGAATACATCCGTGTGATCCTGGGCGAGCTCTCCCGCATAATGGACCATATGGTCTGTATCGGAACGAATCTGGTAGACATCGGCGCGCTGACCAATTTCTGGTATACCTTCGAGCCGCGCGAAGAGATTTACGACCTGCTTGAAATGACTTCCGGCCAGCGAATGATGGTCAGCTATGTTCGCGTAGGCGGGCTTTCGGCCGATCTCCCGAAGGATTTTGTTCCTCGATGCCGCGAAGTGTTGGGCCGCCTCCCTCAATATATAGACGATGTGCATAAGCTCAACACAAACAACCGGATTTTCAAACAGAGGGCGATAGGCGTTTCAGAGATCAGCGGACGGGATGCAATCGACTGGGGATTCACGGGCCCTTGCTTGAGGGCGGCGGGTGTTTCCTACGACGTGCGTCAGAACCATCCTTATTCGAGTTATGATGATTTCGAATTCGAAGTCCCGATAGGGAATCGCGGCGATCTCTATGATCGATACCTGGTCCGGATGGAAGAAATGCGCCAGAGTCTGCGCATTATTAATCAGGCGCTCGAAAATCTTCCCGAAGGACCGTTTCAGGTGGATGACCGCAGGATAACGCTTCCACCGAAACAGGGCGTCTACACGAACATTGAAGATTTAATGAATCACTTCAAGCTTGTGATGCACGGCATCCAGCCGCCGCCGGGCGAGGTCTACGGCTATACCGAAGGCGGAAACGGGGAGCTTGGCTACTACATCGTCTCCGACGGTTCGATGCGGCCGTGGCGAGTTCACGCGCGCGGACCGTGCTTCCCGCTCTTCTCCGCTTTTCCTAAATTGATTGAAGGCGGCTCCATTTCGGACGCGGTCGCGGCGCTCGGAAGTTTCAATATAGTGGCGGGGGAGCTTGACCGATGATCGAGTTTAGTCAGGAAGCGAAGCGCCGCTATAACGCTATAGTGAGCCATTATCCCGAGAAGCGCGCGGCTCTGATTCCGGTTCTTCATCTTGCCCAACGCGAATTCGGGTGGATTTCTCAGGAAGTAGCCGATTACGTCGGTGAACTTATGGACTACCCGCCTTCGGATGTTCTCAGCGTGGCCACGTTCTACACGCTGCTCCATAAAAAGCCGGCAGGTAAATACCATATGGAAGTGTGCCGCAATGTGAGCTGCTGGTTGATGGGAGCGTATCGATGCGTGGACGAGATCAAGAGCCTCTTGAGGATCGACGTAGGGGGCATGACTGAAGACGGAAGATTCAGCCTCAACCTGACCGAGTGCCTGGGCTCGTGCGGGACGGCTCCGGCGATGCAGGTCGGCGACCGCTATTACGAAAATCTCACTCCGCAATCCCTCGCGGAGATAATCGAGAAGCTAAAGAATGACTAAGGTACTGCTGTCGAACATAGACAGGCCGGAGCAGGTGAAGCTCGAGACCTATCGCGCATCCGGCGGCTATCGCGGGCTCGAGAAGGCGCTGAAGCTCGATCAGGCTGCCGTCATCGAAGAGGTCAAAGCCAGCGGACTGCGAGGACGCGGCGGCGCCGGATTTCCAACCGGAATGAAGTGGGGATTCGTTCCGCGGAATTCGCCAAAGCCGACATACCTCCTGTGCAACGCCGACGAAAGCGAGCCCGGCACCTTCAAGGATCGGCTCTTGATGGAGCGCGATCCCCATCTTCTGATTGAAGGCATGGCGATCGCGTGCTACGCACTCAATTGCCATTTGTCTTACATCTATCTGCGCGGCGAGTACGAGTTCATCGCCCACATTCTTCAGAAGGCGCTCGATGAGGCGTATGAAGCCAAGATTCTCGGACCATCGTTGATGGGCCGCGATTTCGCTCTGGATATTTTTCTTCATCTCGGCGAGGGGGCCTATATCTGCGGCGAAGAAACCGCGCTTATAGAATCACTCGAAGGCTATCGCGGATATCCCCGGTTGAAGCCGCCGTTTCCGGCCGTCTCCGGCTTCCTCGCTTCGCCCACGGTCGTCAACAACGTCGAGACGCTTTGCGCGGTTCCCTGGATCATTCAGAACGGAGCGGCGGCGTACGCTTCGATGGGAACCGAGAAAAGCAAGGGCACGAAACTGTTCTCGGTTTCAGGCCACGTAAACAAACCGGGAGTCTATGAAGTTGAAATGGGCTACCCGCTGCTCGACTTCATCAAAAATGAATCGGGCGGAATTCCGAACGGCCGAAAACTGAAAGCGGTCATACCCGGAGGCTCCTCCGTGCCCGTGCTGACGGCCCAGGAATGTGAATCGGTAGTGCTCGATTACGAGTCGCTGGCCAAAGCCGGATCGATGCTGGGCTCGGGCGGAGTGATTGTCTTCGATGAGACGACGAAGATGCCCGAAGTTCTTTCCGTCATAGCCGATTTTTATGCTCACGAATCGTGCGGCCAGTGTACGCCCTGCCGGGAAGGAACCGGTTGGGCAGCAAAGATCCTGAGAAATATAGTAGCGGGGAAGGGAAAGCGCTCGGATCTGGAACTTCTCCTGAAAATCGCCAATATGATGGAAGGCAAGACGATCTGTCCTCTTGCCGACGCCGATGTGATGCCGATTCGCAGCTTCGTTAATAAATTCAGAAACGAGTTTGAAGATTTCTGCAACGGACATTGATTAATGCCAAAGCTCACCATCAACGATAGAGAAATCGAAGCCCGCGACGGCGCGATGATCATTCAAGCGGCCGCCGAAGCCGGTATTGAGATTCCGCACTATTGCTATCACCAGGATCTCCCGGTCGACGGCAACTGCCGCATGTGTCTTGTTGAAGTCGAAAAGATGCCTAAGCTGACTCCGGCCTGCGCCACCTCGGTGAGCGAGGGGATGGTAGTCAACACGCACAACGAGCGCGTGAAAGAGGCGGTCAGAGGGGTGCTTGAATTCCTGCTTGTGAATCATCCGGTTGACTGCCCGGTTTGCGATCAGGCAGGCGAGTGCCGCCTTCAGGACTACTACATGGTGTACGGCTTGCACACGAGCGAGATTCCTCTCGAAATGAAAGTGCGCAAGCGCAAGGTAATCGATCTTGGTCCGATGGTCGTGCTCGACACCGAAAGATGCGTGCTGTGTTCGCGCTGCATAAGATTCTGCGACCACGTTACAGGCACGGGCGAATTGCAGTTCTTCGGCCGCGGCGATCACGTTGAAATCGGAACCTTCGAGGATCGGCCGATCCTGAATCCATACTCCGGCAACGTCGTTGATATCTGCCCGGTCGGCGCGCTCACCTCGCGAGACTTCCGATTCAAATGCCGGGTGTGGTTTCTGCACAGCACCGATTCGGTCTGCGCGGGCTGCTCGACCGGCTGCAACGCGAGGATCGATCATCGGGATGGAGCGATTTTTCGGATGATACCCCGCCGCAATCCGGACGTGAACAAAAGCTGGCTGTGCGATGAAGGCCGCCTCAGCATACACGAGATCGGAAGGGGCGAGCGCGTTCGGCGCGCTTTGATAAAAGGGCGCGATGGAATGCAGGCGCCCGCCTCCCTTGGCGAGGCGCTGGACGCCGCGAACACCGGGCTTAGAGAAGCGGCCAGAAAATATGGCGGCGCCGCAATTCTGGGAGTCGGGTCCGCTTCGGCTACAAACGAGGCCCTCTTTCTGCTCGCTCGCTATGTCAAAGGGCAGCTCGGCGGAGATCAATTGGAGTTTAGGCTGGACTCCGAGGATCGGAAGGCGCTCGAGCCCGAAGACAAAATATTACGGCGATTCGATAAACATCCCAACTCAATGGGCGCTCTGGCGCTCGGCTTCGCGGGCGACGAAATCGGGGGAATAGAAGGGGCAATTTCGAAGGCCAGGGAGGGAAAAATCAAAGCGGCGGTCATCCTTTATTATAAGCCTCTTGTCACAAGAGAGACCGATGCGCTCGCTGAGGCCAGAATCGCGGAGCTTGTCTCGTTGCTGGAATTCTCGGTGTTGTTTGCCGCGCACAAAGCAGACTGGCAGACCGATGCGGGCGTCCTCTTGCCGGTAGCGGCATGGACCGAAGAAGAAGGCACCTATACCAACTACCAGAGCCGCGTGCAGGCGGCTCTCCAGGCGATCAATCCGCCCGGAGACGCCCAGCCCGCGTGGAGCCTCCTTGCGGCATTGCTCGAAGCATCGGGCGATACTTCGGTCTGGTCGTCGTCCACCGACGTACTATCGGACATGAAACAGGCGGTATCGGCATTTGCAGGCATTGACCTCGACTCGGTTTACTCACAGGGAGCTTTGATTTCCACCAACGGAGCGCTATGAAAAAGCAGGCCAAAGTAGTCAATGTCAGTGACCGAGCCCAGCGCGAATCGTCGTTCGCGAAGGAAGTGCTTGGGCCGCTCGTCGGCATGAAATTGACGATTTCGCGAATGGCGCAGAATCTGACCGGCCAAATCAGCCCCACTATAAACTACCCGGAAGAACGCCGTCGTTATTCGGATCGCTATCGCGGCGCTCACATATTGACCGCGCGACAGGATGGAAGCCCGCGATGCGTGGCATGCTATATGTGCGCGACAGCCTGTCCAGCCGACTGCATTTACATCGAGCCAGGAGAGCATCCGGATCCGCTAATCGAGAAAGTTCCCACTCGATTCGACATCGATATGCTGAGGTGCGTTTTCTGCGGCTATTGTGTAGAAGCATGCCCCGAAGAGGCGATTATCATGTCGAAGGAGAGCGAAATCTGCGCTCTTGGACGTGAAGAGACGGTATGGGGCATCGAACGCCTTATGCGGCGTCCGGAACTGAAGGAGTTCGGCCTCGGATTCCGCCCCAATGAGAAACTGGTCGACAGCGTCCTTGCGGTTACGCCCGAAGCCAAGCCTGCTATCCGAATGGCGGGCCGCATCACTCTAAAGGAAAATGTGGAGATGATCCCCCATGTCACCTTCGAGCCACAGCAGGATTGAGAGTGACTCGCTCGGTAAACGCGAAGTTCCTTCTGATGTCTACTGGGGTATTCAGACGCTAAGGGCGATAGAGAATTTTCCCATCTCCGGGTGGAAGCCTTTTCCCGAACTCGTAATCGCAACCGTCCAAATCAAGAAAGCGGCGGCTCGCACAAATCGGTTCTTGGGTGTGCTCGATCAGAGATTTGCGGCCGCGATCGAAACGGCAGCCGATGAGGTGTTGTCCGGCAGTCTGCTTGATCAGTTTGTGGTCGACCCGTTTCAGGCGGGCGCCGGGACCTCCCACCATATGAACACAAATGAAGTCCTGGCTAATCGTGCGATCGAGATACTGGGCGGCAGCAAGGGCGACTATTCAATAGTGCACCCGAACGATCACGTCAATTACGGGCAATCGACGAACGACGTGTTTCCGACGGCGATGCGACTGGCGGCGTTCAATCTTGTGTCCCGGCTGATTCCTGAGATCAACCAGCTAAGCCATTCGCTTGCCGAGAAGACGGTCGAATTCGATGACGTGATAAAGTCGGGACGAACTCATCTTCAAGATGCGGTTCCTATCAGGCTTGGTCAGGAGTTTGGAGCATATGGGGCCGCCGTCGAGCATGGAAGCACGCGAATGGCGTCGGCAGCTTTCGAACTCCTGGAAGTGGGCCTCGGCGGAAGCGCGGTTGGCACCGGATTGAACACTTCGCCGGAATATCGCTCCAAGGTCGTAGAAGAGTTGCGGTCGATTACCGGATATGACCTGCGCGCCGCCGGCGACTACTTCGCCGCGATGCAGAGTCTCGCGCCATTTGTGAATTTGTCCGGAGCCCTGAGGGTGCTTGCGATAGACCTCATTCGAATCGCGAACGATCTGCGCCTGCTCAGCTCGGGTCCAAACACCGGTTTGGCGGAGATCAACCTGCCGCCGGTTCAGCCCGGATCATCCATAATGCCGGGCAAAGTCAATCCCGTGATGGCCGAGATGCTCAATATGGTTTGTTTTCAGGTAATCGGAAACGATACTGCCATCGCGCTTGCGGCGCAGGCGGGCCAGCTCGAGCTCAACGTGATGATGCCCGTCGTTGCGCTTAACCTTTTAACGTCGCTCAGAATACTGACCAATGCGATCGCCGTCTTTCGGACACGTTGTGTTGAGGGCATCACGGCGAACCGGGAGCGGGCGGAGTGGTATGCCGAGCACAGTCTGGCTTTGGTGACCGCATTGAGTCCCAAGATCGGCTATGCGAAAGCGGCCGAGCTTGCGAAAGAGTCGATTAAATCAGGTAAGACGATACGGGATCTGTTGGTCGGCGATGATAGCTTCTCGCCTGCTGAAATAGACGCGCTCCTCGATATTCGATCCATGACCGAATGATCCGTAGAAAATCATCACGCGTTGTGAGTTGGGCATTGACTCTTTTTCAAAAATCGGCGAAATTAACCGGGTACCAATCCTTTGCAATTCAATCTGTGGCCCAGCTTCGAAAAGGAGGAACTTGGAGAGAACATGGCATATATAATTGCGGAACCCTGCATAGGCACGAAGGATACTGCATGCGTTGACGTTTGTCCGGTTGACTGCATTCACCCGCGTAAGGACGAAGCAGATTTTGAGACCGCGGAGATGCTGTATATCCACCCGGATGAATGCATCGATTGCGGAGCTTGCGAGCCAGCGTGCCCGGTGCAGGCGATCTTTACGGAGGACGACACGCCCGAACAGTGGAAGAACTTCATAGCTATAAACGCGGATCATTATAAATAAATCAATAGCGAATTAACTAATAAACGGCGAGCGGTGGTGTGGCTTACGTAATCTGTCAACCTTGCATAGGTGCGAAGGAACTCGCGTGCGTGGATGTTTGCCCGGTCGATTGCATACAAGGCGGTCCCAGGGAGGATCAAATGTATATTGATCCGGCGACGTGCACGGACTGCGGAGCTTGCGAGCCGGCGTGTCCGGTGTCTGCCATCTTCATTTCATCGGAAGTTCCGGCGAAATGGGAAAGCTTCATTCGCAAAAACGCTGATTTTTTCCAGCGTTGAATAACTGAAATTGATGATCCTGTTAAAAGCCCTCAGGTCGAATGTGGACGGCCGCGGATCATAGCATTTCACGAAGCGCACGCGCCGCTCTGAAATGAACGGCATTTTTCTCATCCGGCACCTGGCCGGGGGCGAACAAGCCGTCAACCCACCTCAGGTACTCTCCGACCGCTCTCTTGCCGGCAATCTCCACGCGGGGCCCTTTGCCGTGTTTTGTCACTCTTAGGTGATAGACGAATCCGTCGCCGGCATAATAGACACAATTCTCCCAGACGCCTTTTCTCACCTGATTGCCTTCAGCGCCGAGAAGGTTTCCCGCAAGCGCGGTTGTCAACGCATCGATAGCAGGTTTGGCCATTGACTAGGACCGGATCACTCTTCTTCGAGTCTTTCGAACAGGTGACCCATCTTGTTCTTTTTGGTTTTAAGATAACTGAGCGTCTTTGCGTGTGGAACTACTTCGATCGAAACGCGCTCGGCGACGTCGATGCCTGCCGCGCTCAGAGCGTCCACCTTTGCAGGATTGTTTGAAAGCAAACGAATCCGCGAAAAGCCCAGTTGCCGAATAACCTCGGCGCAGCACTCATAGTGCCGGAGATCCGCTTCAAAACCGAGAGAGAGATTGGCTTCCACGGTGTCAAGACCGGCGTCCTGCAGCGCATACGCCCGAATCTTGTTCATCAAGCCGATGCCGCGTCCCTCCTGATGTTGATATACCACGGCTCCCACTCCATACTCGTCGATCGTCTTCATCGCCGAGTGAAGCTGGCTTCCGCAATCACATCTGAGGGAGTGGAAAACGTCTCCGGTAAGACATTGAGAGTGAATTCGAACGAGCGGCGGTTTGTCCGAACTTCCGGATTTCACCAGCGCGACGAATTCCTCGCGGCTCACTTCGTTTATAAAGCCGATGATTTTAAAACAACCAAACTCGGTCGGAAGATTGGCCTCGGCGATTCGGACTATGCTAGGGCATTCCTTATATTTTCCTTGAGTCTCTGATTGCATGAGTGCCTTGTTGGTATCCACTATACCTCCGATATCGATTCTATGGGCGCGTACCGTCAGCGTCAAGAACGTGAAACGAGAACAGAACGCTGAAAGAGAACGAGGAACGAGGTACGATTGCGTCGATTAGGCAGTATTGATATATTCTGAGCCCGCAAGGAGCCTGTAATTGGACGACGCGGAGCGAACAGTAAAGCTCGACCTTCGAGAAGTTTTGTATTCAGGAGCCAGGAGGCCGGTTCTTGTCGTTCTCCAGGGACAGTCCATCGGCCTGTCGGTTGAACTCAAGCAAGAGCGCACGGTGATCGGACGAGGAAGCGGAGCGGACCTTGTTCTAAGGGACGAAATCGCTTCGCGCCACCATGCGGAAATTATCCGATTGACTACTAAAGAAGGCTTCGCCGAATACTATATGTCCGATTACGACTCCACGAACGGAACCTTTCTGAACGGCTCGGCTGTGAAATCGCAGCAGTTGCTCCAGGATGGAGACAAGATCAAGATCGGCACGCATCTTCTCAAATTTGCAATGCTCGATGAGTTCGAAGCGGAATTTCAGGATCGCTTACATCAGATGATACAACGCGACGAGCTGACGGGCCTCCGATCTCGTCGCAGTCTCTTCGCGGATCTTGACAGGGAGATATTGCGGCAGGTTTCGAGCCCTGTGCCTGAACTGGTATCCATATTAATGATGGATCTCGATCATTTTAAAAGGGTCAACGACGGCAAGGGGCACCTGGTCGGCAGTCAGGTGATTCGCGAGGTCGGCAGAATCATTGGAGAGACTGTGGGCAGCGATATGGCCGCAAGATATGGCGGCGAGGAATATCTGGCCTACCTTAAGCAGGGTTCTGATAGGGCTTTCGACGTGGCGGAAGAGATTCGTGAGAAAGTCGCGGAGACTGAGTTTCCCGCGTCTACAAGCGACCCTTCGCGCACGATGAGAATAACAATCAGCATTGGAATGGCTTGCTTTCCGAAGGACGGAAACCGGGCTCTCGAATTGGTCCAGAAAGCCGACCAGGCGTTGTACCGCGCGAAAGAGGCGGGACGCAATAGAACTTGCCTCTATGACCCTGCGCTTGATGTGCTTGCGGAGGTTCAGGAGATCGACCCTTCTTCAATTATGTACGGTCCGGCCGACGCTCAATAATATTGCGGAGCGATGAAGCTTCGTGAAAAAGCGTTAAGTCGCAATTGAATCTGAAATGAGACTTGAATTCACTTGGACACTAGAGTGCCAATAGCTACTGACTACTCAATTTGCTGGAAAGAAAGTATACCACCTTGATTTCCATTATCGGGTTTGAAGAGCGCTCCAAGGAAGCTTAAGCGTAGTGATTAAATCTCTTAGAAAAAGAAATTTAAACTTCCCCTTTTATTCAGTATTGGCACGTGGAATGCACCGGCGTAGATTCTGTTCTGGTTCTATCTACTTGTAATGCAGGTCAGCATATTGCAGGTATTGTTTAGTAAAGTAAATCAACTGAAAATGGGACAGGCCCTTTTGATGAATTTCGGTTGGGTTTGTAAGCACTGGTAAGCTCCTTAACCCTGCGGGGGCCGACTAAGCGGTTTCTGCTCTTGGCTGTGTGGTCGAGTTCGAATCTGGAATGAGTTTCAAATCTGGAAGTTTCAAATCTGGTCTGGGAGTCCAAATCTGGTCTGGGAGTTTTAAATCTGGATCGATGCTAACAACGGAGAAGCGATAATGAAAAGAAGAAGGCTAGTAGTAACTTTGATGGTGGCACTGTTGGCAGTGAGCGCGCCAATAATCGGCCTGAGGTCGGTGGGTGCAGCCAAGAAAGCCAACGAGTACGCCGGGAAGGCGGCGACGACGGCAGGGATGCCGGCGGGGCCAGTGGCGCCGGAAGTGACGGCGGAAGCGGCTGGGCCGGACAAGAGGATGGAGGAGCTCGGTCAGTCTACGGAGGTAATGAGCAGACTGGGCTTTGATCGGCCGGCCGGCGTTAAGGATATGACGGCATTCAGCCAGCAGGTAGCGACATCGGC